>Ga0265780_10001442_pt1 | contig 33366 bp, 25 predicted proteins | sample P1T30metagenome_FD_192432 | JGI IMG/M metagenome (GOLD analysis project Ga0265780, IMG submission 192432) | Plant litter microbial communities from East Loma Ridge, Irvine, California - P1 T30 | ecosystem: Environmental > Terrestrial > Plant litter > Unclassified | place: USA: California...
CGTGCGCCACTATCAGTATTGCTACTGACCGTTCGACTTGCATGTATTAGGCCTGCCGCTAGCGTTCATCCTGAGCCAGGATCAAACTCTCCATTGTAAAATGTTCCTACACTTAGGCGAACCTAAGCTGATGTCGAGTGCTAACCTTGCTCGTATATTGACGTTCGTCTGTCTAATTCGATTTCGCTTGTTTCCTACCAGCCGAAGCTGATAAGACACTTACTATTTTGTCTATTTCCGTCATTCAAAGAACGTGCGTTACTTCCAATTGAAGTAACCGTGTGAGTCGTGTTAGCGACCCGTTTTCTTGCCGTTTGCAAGCCCTGTTTGTGATTGGGAGTGCAAAGGTAAGAATATTTTTTTAACTTCCAAATTCAGGGCGAAAGTTTTTAAGCTTTTCGTTTCTGACTTTTTTCCGCTTAACCGCCTCCTGTTGAAGCGGGGTGTAAAGGTACAGTGGGCTCTTCCGATTCTGCAAGGGGTTTGAAAAATTTCTTTTTCTACCCTTTACATGAATAGCACGGTGAGTAATACACACTGGCTAGTTGGAGGGTTCCGTAGGCTTTACTTTTTCTGAGAACTTGCGTTTCCAGGTTTCCTGTAGGCCTTTTGCCGTTTTGGGACTGCAAAGGTAGGAGGGCTTTTTGGGTAGGCAAGCGATATTATACGAAATAAGTTGAGCGCGGGTTGTAAGTACTTGATACTAGTGAAGAAAAAAATGGGTGCTCTACTAATGCCATCTTTCCACTCGGTTTTACTACTCAGCAGTATCCTATGCGCCTCTTGTTGCTCTGCTTAAGCCTATATCTCTTTGCCCTAGGTTGTTATGGGCAAACGACGTTTGGCATGGAGACTATTCCAACATCAGCTTTTGCCAAGTGGGTTGCGACAACTCCGAAAGCTTACGAAGGGGTATACCATTTTGGGGAATCAGAAGCAGAGTCTGATTTTGCGCTGGTGGTAAGCGAGGGGATTATAACTGCCCAAATCCGCTCTGGCGAGTGGGAGACCAAGCCGGAGAGATGGCGTAAGGTCTACCAGACGCTTACCAACGTTAGAATCGTTGGCAATAAATTCTATTCGAAGGAGAGCGAAGGGGATTTTGTAACCTTCATCAGCGAGGGTAAGAAGACTTACGGGCTGAGGATTGGTAAGGCTAGAAGCACTTCAGCTAAGGAGCTACTTGTAGCTGGGGCACGTAGCGGGCCGCTCGCAGACTACTATGATGGTACCTATCCGCAGGCTTCTTACAAGGTGTTGAAGCCTACGGAGCTTACTAGGTACAATAAGGAACAACTAGCCCTCATGCGTAATGAGGTATTTGCTAGGTATGGGTACGCCTTCTCGAAGAATGAGAAGCTGCGACTGTATTTCACACAAAAGGAGTGGTACCAAGCAGAGAAGGTATCTCTGAACTTGGTACTCACTCCGATTGAGAAAAAGAATCTGCTACTCATACAGGCAGCAGAAACACAGGCGGCGCTACCGGAATAGCGTACTTACTCTATCCGGCCCTACGCTGACGATGCGGACGGGCACTTGCAACTCCTTTTCCAGGAAAGCTAGGTAGTCTTGGAGGGGCTGGGGAAACTGGGCGACGTCGGTAACCTGGGTGAGGTCGGTGTTCCAGCCGGGGATGGCTTGATACTCGGGGGTGATGGTTTCGAGCTGGCCGGGGTCGGGCAGGTTGGGGGTGCTTTCGCCGGTGGCGGTGCGGTAGTGAGTGCAGGCCTGGATTTCGGCGAAGCCGTCGAGCACGTCAGCTTTCATGAGGTGCAGCTCGGTAACGCCATTGAGCATGATGGCGTAACGCAGGGCGGGCAGGTCTATCCAGCCTGTGCGGCGGGGGCGGCCGGTGGTGGAGCCAAACTCGCGGCCGGCCTGGCGTATTTGCTCGCCTACTTCGTCGTGCAGCTCGGTGGGGAACGGACCGCTGCCAACGCGGGTGCAGTAGGCTTTGGTGATGCCGTATACCTTATCTATATGGCGGGGAGCGATACCTAGGCCGGTGCAAGCGCCGGCGGCGATAGTGCTCGACGAGGTAACGTAGGGATACGTGCCGAAGTCGATATCGAGCAATGAGCCCTGGGCGCCCTCGGCGAGGATACGCTTGCCCTGGTTGAGAAGGTCGTTGAGCAGGTACTCGGTGTCGATGAGTTGGAGAGTGCGCAGGAACTCCACGGCGGAGAAGAACTCGGCTTCGAACTCGGCAATTTCCAGCTCCTTATTATAATGAGCGGCGATGCTGGCGTGGTGCGCGACAGCTTCCTTATAACGGGCCTCGAAATCGGGTAGCAGAATGTGGCTGACGCGCAGGCCGACGCGGCCGATTTTGTCGGAGTACGTGGGGCCGATGCCTTTGAGGGTGCTGCCGATTTTGGTGTTGCCGCGGGCTTCTTCGCTGATGCGGTCGAGGGCGCGGTGGCTTGGCAGGATGAGCTGGGCCTTCTTGGAGATGTAGAGGTTTTGGCTCCAATCCACTCCCCTATCGGTTAGCTTTTGCAGCTCGCCGCGAAATACTACGGGGTCGAGGACGACGCCATTGCCCACTACGTTGAGGATGTGGGGGTGGAAAATGCCGCTCGGCACTTGGTGCAGGACATGCTTCTGGCCGTCGAAGGTGAGGGTGTGGCCGGCGTTGGGGCCGCCCTGAAAGCGGGCTACTGCATCGTAGGTGGGGGCGAGTACATCAACGATTTTTCCTTTTCCTTCGTCGCCCCACTGGAGGCCTACTAGTACGTCAACTGGCATTTTCTTAATTATCAATGAGTAATAAGCAATTGGTAAGCTCTTTTGACGGGCTAGCAACGCTTATTGGGTCGTGGTGTGAGGTGTTATGTATTAGGTTGACAGAACTTTTACCAAAAAAATAGCCACCTAGGAGGTGGCTATGCTGAACTGCTGGCGAGCGGTGGCGGCGTCGGCGGTTACGGTAAAAATATTGTTTAGCTTGGTGAGCGCCAGCATCTTTTTGGGATGGTCGGCGGGGTTGATGAGTACCATTTCGCCGCCGCGGCTGCGGAACTTAGTGAGTAGCGAAACCAGGACGCCGATACCCGTACTGTTGATGTAGCGGATGCCGGAGAGGTCAACGGCGCAGTTGGTGACGGCCTCGCCTAGGTACTCGTTTACCGATTCGAGGAGTTGCTGCGTGTCGGGGCTGCCGATGAGGTCGCCGCTGAGGGTGAGGTAGAGAACGCCGTCGGTAAGGGTGCTGGTGGTGGTCATCTACTTGGCAGGCTCGGGGGCGGGATGGGCGGCGGCTTTGGCGCGGCAGTCGCCGCAAATGCCGTACAAATTTAGGGAGTGATGCAGGATATGGAAGTTCAGCAGGTCGCCGACCATCGTTTGGATGCCGTGGATGCGGGGGTCGCAAAACTCGACAACCTTGTGGCACTCGGTGCAAATAACGTGGTCGTGCTGGCGATAGCCATAGCTTTTTTCGTACTGCGCGAGGTTGCGGCCGAACTGGTGCTTGCTCACAAGACCTTGCTCTACCAGCAAATCGAGGGTATTATACACCGTGGCACGGCTCACCTGAAGGTTGCGCTCCTTCATGCCGGCATAGAGTTCCTCCACATCGAAGTGACCCGAGCGGGCATAGATTTCTTCGAGAATGGCGTAGCGCTCGGCGGTTTTGCGGAGGCCTTTATTTTCGAGGTGGGCAGTGAAGATTTTCTTGACTTCTTCGAGCCGGTCGGTGTTCAGCGTGGCTTGGCTGGCGGCGCTGGGCGCGTGGCGCGCAGCGTAGCCAGTTTCGGTAGAGCCACCGAGGCTGGAGCCAGGGCCGGTGGTGGGCACTGGCATGGGCGGGGCGTGGAGGTCAGTTTTCACGATAATCTGTCGTTAATATAGTATCAGCTATTCGGCCTGTATTACTACAAAGCTACTACCGCTAAAATTCATACCTAGGCCGAGGTTAATCGGCCGTGGCGGGGCGAGCCAGCGCGGCCACGGCCAAACCCATGATAGCGATAATGGCGAATGACACCCGCAGGCTGGTAGCACCGGCCACCAGCCCAATGAGCGGCGGCCCTAGGAGGAAACCAGCAAAGCCCACCGTCGAAACGGCCGCCAACGCCACCCCAGCCGGCATAGTGCGCGAGCGACCCGCCGCGCTATACACCAGCGGCACTACCGACGACACGCCCAACCCAACCAGCATAAAGCCCAGCGACGCCACCAAAAGCGTTGGAAATGCCACTGCCAGGGCCAGCCCTACGGTGGTGAGCGTACCACTGAGCTGCAAAGTGCGCGCCCGCCCAAACTTGTCCGTAAACCAATCGGCGAAGAAGCGGCCGGTGGCCATCATAGCCATAAAAGCCGAGAAACCGAGGCCCACTTGCGCTTTTTCGGCCATTACTATTTTCTTGAAATACACGCCGCTCCAATCGAACATCGTGCCTTCGGACAGCAAGGAACAGAAGGCGAGTACACCTAGGAGCATCAGGCTTTTATCGGGAAGCACGAAAAGCGGCTGGTCGGCAGGGCTAGGCGCATCGGCCGGCACGAGGTAGGGGCGCATGAGCGCCACGCCTATCCAGATGAGCAGGGCCATACCGGTAAAATGCTGAAGCGGCGATATGCCCCAGCCTATCATGGCCGTACCCAGGGCCGCACCCACAAAGCCTGCTAGGCTCCAAATGCCGTGAAAAGTAGCCAAGATGGACTTGCCATAAATGGCCTCCACCCCTACCCCTTGGGTATTAACGCTGATATTGGCCATGTTGCTACCGAAGCCGAAGAGCACCAGGGCGGCCAGCAGCTGCGGCACGTTTTGGGCCAGGCCCAATAGCGGCAGCGCCCCCGAGTAGAGCAACACTGCTAGCACCGTCATGGTGCGGCTGCCGTGCTTAGCCACCAGCCAGCCCGTGATGGGCAGCGACGCGATGAGGCCCACCGGCACCGCCAGCAGCACGCCACCCAACTCGGTTTCGGTAAGGTGCAGCTTTTGCTGCACCGTGGGAATGCGCGAGGCCCAAGTGGAAAAACACAGGCCTTGCAGTAGAAAAGAAGCGCTCACGGCCAGCCGATGGATGTGGCGAGGCCGCGTGGCGACAATGGAAGCTTGCATACAGAGACTACGCCCGGCGGGCGAAGTAGCCTAGGTGCCAAAAAGCAGCCTAGGGCTTTAAATAAACGGACTTATACGGGCTAAAAACGGGCGGGATGGGAATTTCTGCTACTGCCGAGCACTAACAGGGTATGAGGCTACATTTCGAAATACAACGGGTAGTGGTTGGCGCAGCCGGGGTTAAAAGCGGCCTGGCACGCCGGGCAGGTGTTATCGCAAGCTAGGTACTCGTTGATGCGCAGGACATGCTGGCAGTTGCCGCACAAAATGGCTTCGGCCGCACGTTCGGTTTTCGGCCATACAACCGGCGCGTGGCCCGCTAGTTCGTTGTGGCACTGAATGCAGGCGTAAAACGTGTCGCAGCACTTGTGCTTGATAGCGATGATATCGCGCTCGGAATGGTAGTGCGCACACTTCGTGTATGCGTCGACCTCGACGCCATAAACTGCGGGCAAAGTCGTAATTCTTTTAGCGGTAGAAAGGTTGGTCACTTCGGAGGTCAAGGACTTGAAGGATGGTTACGTCTTCGTTGGGTTCAACTTCGTAAACTAGCCGCAAGTGCTTACCAACTAATAGCGTTCGTAACTTCTCTTGCTCTGTCGAAAGTTGACTACTTTTCTGGCCGCTGTATGGGTTGATTTCTAGTTGGTCAGCCTTATCGACAATACTGCCTATAATTTGCTGCTCCTTTGCCGGATTGGTATCACGCAGATATTCAGCAATATGCTGTAAATCATCCAATGCAAGAGGGGTCCAGATTACGCTACCCATTAGCGAAATCGCTTCATCATCATAGCTCGCACTTCTTCGTGCGGAATACCTTTTCCCTCTCTCGATTCGCGTAGCGATTGTTCGAGCCGCGCACGCAACTCTTCGGCGCTACGGGGCGGCATGGGCGGAATATTGTCTAAGTCCAGCGCGTCTTCTTGCTTCAACACGGCCAGAAAGTTGGTTAGCTGCGCTACTTGTTCGCTGTTATCCAAGTGCAGCACCTCTTCGATAAGGTGGAGCTTTTGCGTTTGCAAGTCCATACTTGAAAATGAGTTAGTTAGAAACCTAAATTACGAATCAAATCGCTCTACTTGCAGCACGCCGTTTACCCGTACCAAGCGCTGAATGAGCTTGTTCAGGTGGTCGGTGTCGTTCACGAAAACCAGGATTTGGCCTTCGAAGAACCCGTCATTCGCCTCCACGGTGATGGAGCGCATGTTCACCTTCAAAGACGTGGAGATAATGCGCGTTATATCATTCACGATACCTACCCGGTCGGAGCCTTTGAAGCGGATACCAGCCAAGAAGGCCAGCTCGAGCTGGTCGGTCCACTTGGCGCGCACGATGCGGTTGCCGTAGTTCGACATGAGGTCGACGGCGCGGTGGCAGCTGGTGCGGTGGATGATGAGGCCGGTTTCGGTTTCGAATCCGAACACGTCGTCGCCGGGGATGGGGTTGCAGCAGCGCGCCAGGCTGTGGTTGAACTTGTCGGTGCGCTCGCCCACGACCAGCATATCGGGGCGTATACCCCGGATTTTCTGGATTTCGTGGTCGAATTTCTTCGGCTCCAGCATCGAGGGGCGCGGCGTGATAATGCCCTCGTTGCGAAACAACGGCTCCCGGATTTCGCGGCCATCGAGCAGGCCCATTGCCAAGCGGTAATAGAATTCCTGGGCGTTGGCGACGTTGAAATACGTGAGCAGACGCTGGAAATTCTCCGGCGTGTTGTCCACTCCGATTAGCTCCAGGCGCTTTTCGAGGATGAACTTGCCATCGTCGGCTTTCGAGCGCTTGTCGTCGCGCAGGTAGTCCTTGATGCGGTTTTTAGCCTTGCTGGTAATCACGTAGTTGAGCCAATCAGCGGTGGGCTTCTGCTTGTGCGAAGTCAGAATTTCGACCTGGTCGCCGTTGCGCAACTTATAGCTGAATGGCTCCAGCTTTTGGTTGACTTTGGCACCTAGGCAGCGCAGGCCGATGTGGGTGTGAATGTCAAAGGCAAAATCGAGCGCGGTGGCTTTTTCGGGCAGGATAATGAGCTTGCCCTTGGGCGTGAAGGTGTAGACCTCCTTCACGAAGAGGTTTTGCCGGAATTCATCCATGAACTCCAGGGCGCTGGAGTTATTGGTTTCCAGCATTTCACGCACGCGGTTTACCCAGGCTTCGAGCGTGCTTTCGGGCTGGAGGCTGCCGGTATCCTTGTATTTCCAGTGGGCGGCGTAGCCTTTTTCAGCAATGTCGTCCATGCGCCGCGAGCGAATTTGCACCTCGACCCACTGGCCGGGGTGCGACATGACGGTGGTGTGCAGGCTCTCGTAGCCATTGGCTTTGGGCGTGCTCACCCAATCGCGCAGGCGGTCGGGGTTGGGCTGATAAAAGTCCGTGACGATGCTATACACCTGCCAACAGGCAGCCTTTTCCTGGTCGTGCGGTACGTCCAGTATCACCCGGATGGCAAACAGGTCGTACACCTCCTCGAAGGTGACGTTTTGCTTGCGCATCTTCTTGAGAATCGAATAGATACTTTTCGGCCGGCCTTTTATTTCGTAGCTAAAACCCTGGGCTTTCAACTCATCATCGATGGGCTGCACAAACTCCTTGATGAAGCGATTGCGGGCGCTTTGGCTCTGCTTGACCTTGCCGCGCAGGTCGTTATAAATATCGGTATCGGTGTACTTGAGGTGCAGGTCCTCAAGCTCCGTTTTGATGGCGTAGAGACCTAGGCGGTGCGCCAGCGGGGCGTAGAGATAAATGGTTTCAGACGCGATTTTGAGCTGCTTGTGACGCGGCATCGAGTCGAGGGTCCGCATGTTGTGCAGGCGGTCGGCGAGCTTGATGAGGATAACGCGCACGTCTTCGCTCAGCGTCAGCAGCATTTTGCGAAAGTTCTCGGCCTGCTCGCTGGTGCCTTGCTCAAAAACGCCCGAAATCTTGGTGAGGCCGTCCACGATGCGGGCCACTTTAGGGCCAAAATCGCGCTCTACGTCCGAAATTTCGGTGGGCGTGTCCTCCACTACATCGTGCAGCAGCGCCGCCACGATGCTGGTGGTACCTAGGCCGATTTCCTCCACCGCAATCTGGGCTACGGCCAGCGGGTGCAAGATGTAGGGCTCGCCCGACTTGCGGCGCATGTCTTTGTGCGCCTCCAGGCTTTGGTTGAAAGCCTTCTTAATCAGCTTAGCATCATTGCCATTGAGGTAGGGCTTGGCGGTGCGCAGCAGGCGGCGGTACTGGCGCAGGATTTCCTGGCGCTCAGCTTCGAGGTCGATAACGGGAGACATAGTACTACAAATAACACCAGCGCGGGCAGAAAGGTGGCCGCCAATATAGCGGCTAAGCCAGCCTCAACCTTAGATACGGAGCAGGCGGTTTTTTTAGTCTAATCTAAAAGTTTAATATCAACTTTTGCGCAACTCAAAAATAAGGTGTACCTTTGCGGCCCCGCAGCGAATGAGAGGCGGGGCAGCCAAACAAGCGGATGTGGCGAAATTGGTAGACGCGCCAGATTTAGGCTCTGGTTCCTTACGGTGTGTGGGTTCGAGTCCCTCCATCCGCACTTGTTTTAACAAAACAGGCCCCTGGCTAACAGTTAGGGGCTTTTTTTTTAACCTTTCCCGACTGGCAAGCACCAGCTTGCTCCCACCGTTTTGAATATTACGCTTGACCGCAATGAGGAGCAGCTAACCGGGCTGCTAAACGTGCATCTCGACGAAGCTGACTACAGCGAGGCTGTGGAGAAGCAAATCAAGGAAACCAGCAAAAAAGCGCAGTTCAAGGGTTTCCGCCCCGGCAAAGTGCCGGCTGGCCTGGTGCGCAAGATGTACGGCAAGGGCATTCTGGCCGACGAAATCAACCGCCTCTTGGGCCAAAGCGTTGATTCGTACCTGAAAGACAACAACGTAAAAATCCTGGGCGAGCCGATTCCGGTGCCTAGCGATGTAGATTTTGATACCGCCAAGGCGTTTGATTTCCAGTTTGAGTTGGGCTTGCTGCCCGACTTCGAACTGCCCGCCGACCAGCAGCTGACCATCAAGCGCTCGGCTGTGAGCATCGACGATGCCACGCTGGCGGAAACCAACGAGCAGATTACCCGCCAATTTGGCGAAACCACCAACCCCGAGGCTTCGGAGGCGGACGACTACCTGATGGGCAAGCTGAAAAAGGCTGGCGAAGAAGGGGAAGGCCTGTCGGTATTGCTACCCATCAACAAGGTAACGAGCGGCCAAGAGCAGTTTGTGGGCGTGAAAGCCGGCGACACGGTGACGTTTGACCTGAGCGCGGCCTTCGGCGGCGACGCAAGCGCCATCCGCAACTTCACCGGCATGAGCCGCGAGGAAGCTGCCGCCGTAACCGGCGAGTACGAGCTGGCTGTGGAGAAAATCAACCGCACGGCTGCCCCCGAGGAAAACCAGGAGCTGTTCGACAAAGTATTTGGCCCCGAGACGGTTTCTTCGAAAGAAGAATTCGACGCTAAAATCCGCGAGACGATTCAGCAGAACTACGACCGCGAGTCGGACAACCTGGTGAACCGCAACCTCATCGACGCGCTGATTGACAACACGACCATCCGTATTCCGGTGGAGTTTTTCAAGAAGTGGCTGGTGCGTGCCAACGAAGGCAAGCTCGACGCGGCTACCGTAGAAGAGCACTTCTCGGACTACGAGCGTGAGCTGAAGTGGAGCCTCATCCGCAACAAAGTGGTGGAAGACATGGGCCTCAAAGTAGAGACCGAAGAAATCCGCAACCGCGTGCTGGACAAAATCCTAGGTCAGTTTGGCGGCGGCATGGCCCTAACCGACGAGATGCGCCAGGGCATGGCTGGTTTTGCTGACAACTACCTGAAGCAGGAGAACGGCAAAAACTACGTGCAGGAGTACGAGGCCATTCTGGCAGAGAAAGTAGTGGAAGCCCTGCGTGGCAAAGTTGTTGTTACGGATGAACCCGTAACGGCCGAAGAATTCCGCAACCAGAACGAGGGCTAAGCCTTCGGTTTGATTGAAATTAAAAAAGCCTTTACGCCCCGCGTAAGGGCTTTTTTGTGTTGTAAGCAGTACGTTTACAACATCGGCAGCCCCTACCCGTCTTTTGCTTTCGAACACGGGCAAGCAGCCGCTTACCCTCTACTTATTTCCCAATGCTGAATAAACAAGAGTTTCGCAAATTTGCCGTAAAGCATCAGGGCCTCAATGGTTTGGCCGTGGACCAATATATTCACAATGTGGAAGGCCAAACGCGTGGCGGCCTCATCATGCCGAGCAACATGACGCGCTCGGTCATTGAGGAGCGCCCGCAGAACTTCCGCGAAATCGACGTATTCTCGCGCCTCATCATGGACCGCATCGTGTTCCTAGGTACGGCCGTGGATGACTACATCGCCAACATCCTGACGGCGCAGATGCTGTTCCTGGAGTCGGCCGACTCGAAGAAGGATATCCTGCTGTATATCAACTCGCCCGGTGGCTCGGTATACGCTGGCCTCGGCATTTATGACACCATGCAGTACGTGAACCCCGACGTGGCTACCATCTGCACGGGCCTCGCGGCTTCGATGGGTGCTGTGTTGCTGGCTGGCGGTGCCAAAGACAAGCGTTCGGCCCTGCCCCACGCTCGCGTGATGATTCACCAGCCTTCGGGCGGCGCCCAAGGCCAATCGACGGACATCGAAATCACGGCCCGCGAGATTCTGAAGCTCAAGAAGGAGCTGTATGACATTCTGGCAAAACACTCGGGCAAGACGTACCAGGAAATCTATGACAACTCGGAGCGTGACTACTGGATGCGCGCCGACGAGGCCAAAGAATACGGTCTGATTGACGAGGTTTTGGAGAAAAAAGCAGCGGCTTAGTGCTGGGTGGCTTTAAGAATAAAAAAGGGTCTTGGCTTTGTAGCCAAGACCCTTTTTTTGTTACGCGGACTTTGTAGTCCGCGGATGCATTGCCAGTTCAACGCGGACTACAAAGTCCGCGCAACAGGGCTATTTCCAACCTAGGGCCTTTCGGATGCGGGCGTAAATCTCCGTGTTTTGGTACATGCCAGTGAAAAGCTCACTGCCATTGCCGTAGGCAAAGACGGGGACCATGACGGCGGAGTGCTTGTTGGTGGCGAAGCGGGCGGTTACCTGGCCTTCGGCCATGCCGCCATCGATGATGCTGTAACCGCCGGTTTCGTGGTCGGCGGTGACGATGACGAGGGTTTCGCCGTTGGCAGCGGCGAAGGCGAAGGCGCGGCCGACCTGCTGGTCGAAGTCGAGGACTTCCTGCACGTTGTAGGTCGTGTTGTTGAAGTGGCCGGCGTCGTCGATTTGGGAGCCTTCAATCATCAGGAAGAAGCCGTTTTTGTTGCGGCTGAGCAAGTCGAGCGCTTTGCTAACGCCTAGGTTCATGTAGGCGGCCGTGCGCTCGGGCATGCGGGGCGGGCCGGTTTCGGCGAGCAGGGCGATGGCTTTGGGCGAGGTGAGCGCCTGGGCGGCGGCGGGCGTGGTGGCCACCTGGTAGCCCTGGGCGCGGTATTGGGCCAGCAGGTCTACGCCATCTTGGCGGTGAGCGAAGTACTTGAGGCCGCCCGCGTACATAAAGTCGATGGGCGCGGCCAGAAACTTGGCGGCAATGGCCTCGGGCTGGTTGCGGTCGGGGTGCGTGATGGCAAAGGCGGCGGGCGTGGCGTCAGTCAGCTCGCAGCCCGCGACTAGGCCCGTGGACTTGCCGTGCTCGCGGGCATCCCACATGATGCTTCGGAAGGTGTGGCCCAGCGAATCGATACCTAGGGCGCCATTATAGGTCTTGTGGCCGGTAGCCATGGCAGTGGCGCTGGCCGCCGAGTCGGTAATCTTGCCATACTGGTTGCAGGTAATGGACAGACCGGTAGCCTGCGCCTGCTGCATGTAGAGCTGGCCGTGGTTGGCAATGAGGCCGCCGGTGACTTGGGTTGGCCCCATGCCATCGCCAATCAGCAGAATAATGTTCTTGAGCGGCTTCCTAGGTCCGGCGTAGGGCTTGAGCGCGGGCACGGTGTAGGCGGGCTTGGCGGCCGTGTACTCGCGCTTGTACAGCGGCTCTTCGACCGGCGGGGCTGGGTCGGGCTGGTGCTTGATGGCCTCGATAACGGCGCTGCGGGCGGGGGCCAAAGCGGGGGTTTGGGCGTGGGCGACTAGGGGCAAGCCGCAGGCGAGCAGCAGTAGGTTACGATTTGGGCTGGGCATCAATAGCTTGTTTTAATTCGGTCAGCTCGTCGGCCCCCACCAGCACGGCGGGGTAGCGGAGCAGGGCGGCCCACACGGCGCGGCGCTGGGCGGGCGTGGAGGCGGGCAGGTTCCAGAAGCGGATTTTCTGGCCGGTGCGTTGGGCTTGGTCGTTCCAGGCGCGGAGGCGGGCGGCCTCGGCGGCGGGCATCGGGCCGAGGCCATTCCACTTAAAATAGGTAGCCCAGTCGCCATTGATGGTGCAAATACGGGCGGCGTTGGCGGGGCCTAGGTCGGTGGGCTGGCCATCCAGAAACACCAGCGCGTCGGGGTCGGCCAGCACTTCCGCGCGGGGGTAGCCACCCGTTAGGATGACGCGGACGCCATTTGGGCGCGGGTGGCTGGGCGTGGACAGCAGGTCGCGGTAGCGCGCCAGCACTCGCCGCAGGCGGGCGTAGGTGGCGGGGCCGTCATTTTTGAAATCAACAAACAGCCACAGCTCGCCAGGCTGCGTGTAGAAGCCGCCGTGCGCCTGCTGCATTTGGCGCAGCGGGTCGAGGTAGAGGCTTTGCAAGGTATTCGTGCGGCGCAGGGCGGCGAGTTCGTGGCCTACTTGCAGAGTCGTGTCGATTAGAAACACGTCGGCCTCCACGCTTTTGAAACCAAGCTGGAGGGCATCGTAGAGCGGGTGCGGCCGCCAATAGTCGTTGTGCGAGTGGCCTTGGTGCAGCGGTGGCGCGGGGCGGAAGGTGGGGGTTTGGGTGGGGAGGAGAAAGAGGAGGGCGGCTAGGAGGAGGTGAGTGGTGGGCATGGTGGGGAATTGGTTTTACTCGGCGGGCGTGGACCTCACCCCCTAGCCCCCTCTCCAAAAAAGAGGGGGGACTAACTCTAGAATCTAGCCTAAGGCTAAAAACTAGTTCCCCCTCTTTTTTGGAGAGGGGGCTAGGGGGTGAGGTTCACGGGCGCACGGTTGCAATCACGCGCGGACCCGCAGGGTCCACGGTACGGGCCGTTCTACCAGCCTTGGTTCTGCTGGATTTGCGAGTTCACCACATCGTTGGGCGGGATGGGCCACACGTTGTGGATGGCGGGGTTGAAGGTGCGGGCGGGCCACACGGTCACGACTTGGAAGGTCGAGTTAGGGTCGGTTTTGTTGGCGTAGTCGCGGCCTGTTTGGGGGCGGGCGTAGGTGGCTTGGGCATCGCCCCAACGCACTAGGTCAGCGTGGCGGTCTGCAAACTCGCCGGCCAGCTCCACGCGGCGCTCCTGCTTAAGGTCGGCGAGGGTGGCGTTGGTTTTGGGGGCGAGGCCGGCGCGCTGACGCACGGCGTTGAGGGCCGCATCGCCGCTTTTGCCCTGGCGGATTTGGGCTTCGGCCTTCAGCAGGAGCACCTCGGCGTAGCGCATGATGGGCACGTTAAGGTCAGTAGTGGGCTTATCGCCGTTGGCGTTGATGTGGTCGGCCACGGGCGTGGTGAAGGGCTCCATGTACTTGCTGAACTGGAAGCCGGTGAGCGAATTGCTTGATGAAAAGCGGCGCGTCTGACCTAGGAATTGGAAGCTGTCGCCAAACGACAGAACGGTGGCTTCGCGGCGCGGGTCGCCGGCCTCGAAAGCCTGGTACAGCTCTAGGGTGGGCTGGAAGTAGCCCCAGCCATTATACAGGCCCCAGCCCTTGTTTTCGAGCAGCACGCCGGGCAGGATGCTGCCATCCTGCTTGCCCGACACGACCGACCAGATGTATTCCTTCGACCAGTTGTTTTTGATGGCAAATACGCTGCGGAAGTCGCTGCTGGGCTGGCCGGTATTTACCAGGGCGCGGCCCGAGCCGGAGGTGCCCACGGCCGTAGCGGCGGTTTCGGCGGCGGCCCACTTGGTGTTGTCGTACTGCGCCCAGTACACGTAGGTTTTGGCGAGGTAGGCCAGGGCGGCGTCCCTGTGAGCGCGCCCTAGGTCGGTGCCCTGGTAGGTGGTGACGAGGGGTAGCAGATTGGCAGCCTGCTTGAAATCCTGCTCCATGAGCTGGAAGTTTTCGACCACGCTGGAGGGGCGCGGAAACGCCGTTTGGTCCATATTAGCCTCGGTGACGATGGGCACGCCGGCGCGCAAATCGCCGTAGCGGGTGGCGATGTGGAAGTAGCTGAACGCCCGCATGAAGTAGGCTTCACCCAGGATGCGGTTTTTGAGGGTGGCGTCCATCTGGATGCCGGGCACGTTTTTGAGCACCTCATTGCAGCGCCGAATCACGCGGTATGAGTAGCCGTACATCTTGTTGATGTCGCCCTCCGAGCCGGTAGCCGTGAAGTTGCGGGTGCTGGCGGCGGTGGCGCGGGTGCGGCCGGTCACCATGTCGTCGGAGGCGTTGATGAGCCAGAAAAAGCCCCGGCCGAACATGTCATCGTCGTTCATGTAGCCATACAGCGCCGTGGAGGCGGCCGTGGCATCGGCTTGGCTCTGCCAAAAATTGGCATACGTGACCGTGCCTTGGGGCGTGAGGTCGGTGAACTGGTCTTTGCAGCCGGCGGCGGTGCCGAGGAGCAGGGCGGCGCAGAGGTAAGCGGAGAATTTCATATTGAGTAGTTATACAAATGCTTTATTATCAAGACTCGTCAGCCGTGGGACCCCACCCCCGGCCCCTCCCCTCCGGGAGAGGGGAGCCTGACGTTTGGTTACGGTCGCTTACGTCAGCTTGCGGGTGGCTCCCCTCTCCCGGAGGGGAGGGGCCGGGGGTGGGGTCACGCGACTGACGAGCTATTAAATGCCCATATTCAGGCCTACCGTGAGGGTGCGGGGCACCGGATACGCGCCCTGGTCGAGGCCGCGGCCGCCCACTTCAGGGTCCATGCCGGTGTATTTGGTGATGGTGAAGAGGTTCTCAACCGTGAGGTAGAGGCGCAGGCTGGACCCATTGCGCACGCGGCTGGTGAGGCCGGCGGGCAGGGTGTAGCCCACCATCAGGTTTTTGAGGCGCAGGTAGGAGCCATCTTCCAGAAACCAGTCGGAGGGCTGGCTGAAATTCTTGTTGGGGTCGGCGAGCGAGAGGCGCGGGATGGTGGCGTCGGGGTTGTCGGTGGTCCAGGCGCCGAGTACGCGGTTGTCGAGGTTGTAGCCTTGCAGGCCTGCGTTGTAGGTCGAGAATTTGTAGGCGTTGAAGAGCTTCACACCACTCACGCCCTGCCAGAGCATGCTGATATCGAAGCCTTTCCACTGACCGCTGAGCGTGAGGCCGTAGGTGCGCTTGGGCATGGCGTTGCCGAGGTAGACGCGGTCTAGGTCGTCGATTTTGCCGTCGCCGTTGGCGTCTTTAAACTTGAGGTCGCCGGGCTTGGCATTGGGCTGGATGAGCTTGCCATCGGCCATTTTATAGTCGGCTACTTCCTGGGCCGTTTTGAAGATGCCCGCGCTTTGGATGAGGTAGTAGGCGTAGAGCGGCTGGCCCACCGTGGAGCGGAACGGGTAGAGCTGGGTACGCATGTTGTCGCCGTGGGCGATGAAGGTGCTGCCGTAGCCATCGAGGTCCTTCACCTCGTTGCGCAGCAGCGTCACGTTGCCGTTGGCCTGGTACTTGAAATCGCCGATTTGGCCGTTGTAGCCTAGGCTCAGCTCCAGGCCTTTGTTGAGCACGGTGCCCACGTTGGAGGTCGGCCCCTCTCCCACCCCGCTGCTGGGATTGGGTGCCACTGGCAAAATGAGGCCGCGGGTGTACTTCTGGAAATAATCGACGGTGAAGGTGAGGCGGTCGTTGAGCACGCTCATGTCGAGGCCCGCGTCGAAGGTTTCGGAGCGCTCCCACTTCAGGCCGGGGTTCGACTGCTTGTTGATGTAATAGCCGTTGAGGTAGCCCGGATTGGCGCCTAGGTAGGCCTGGCCCACCACCAGTGGCACATTGTAGGCGTAGTAGTCAACCGACTGAATATTACCAATCTGACCCCACGAGGCGCGTAGCTTCAAGGTCTGAAAAACGCGGTTGCCGATGAAGGACTCCGACGAGAGTTTCCAGGCGCCCGAGATGGCCGGGAAGTAGTCGGCGTTGTAGGTCGAGAGGCGCGAGGTGCGGTCGCGGCGCACGCTGCCGCTCACGAAGTAGCGGTCGTCGTAGCTGTAGGTGAGGCGGCCGATGGCCGAGGTCAGGGCATCCTGGTACACGCCGCTGGTGGGGCGGGTCACCGATTCTTTGGCGTTGGCTAGGTACTGGTACCAGTCGTCTTCGCGGTCGAAGTTCTGCACCTGCACGCCCCACGACTCGTAATTGGTGTGCTGGGCCGAGTACACGGCCGTAAGGTCGAGCACGTGCTTACCGAAGTTTTTAACGTAGCTCGCCTGGTTGTCCCAAATCCACTTATCCCGGCTTTCCTGGCTCTGGGTCAGGTAGTTCATGGTATTGGAGCGGCCCGGCTCGGGAATGCGCGGGTCGAAGCGCTTGTAGTTATTGCGCAGCAAATCGAGGCTGAAGCTGCTGCGCAGGCGCAGGCCCGCCAGCGGCCGATACTCCACGTAGCCAATGCCATTGAGGTTGAGGCTGGGGCTCGTGACGGTGGGGCGCCGCAGCAGCGCCACCGGGTTGTACACGTCTCCATAAGCGCCGGCAAACTGAAACGCCGGGTCGGGCGACATCGGCGTGACGCCGCCAAACGTGCCATCGGCGTTGTAGACTGGCGCGGCCGAGGGCATGTAAATGGCGTTGATAATGGCCCCCGAGTACGAATTGGAGGTGTTGGCGCCCTGGCCGGTGGTTTGGTTGATGTAGATGTTTTGGCCCACCGTCACCTTGCTGCCTAGGTCGTAGTCCGACTTCAGGCGCAGCGTGTAGCGCTTGAGTTTAGTGCCGATGAGGATGCCCTCGCGGTCGTGGTAGCCAAACGAGGCCAGGTAGTGGCCGGTGCCGCTACCGCCACTCACGCTGGCGTTCAGGTTATAGATGCTGCCAGTGCGAAAAATCTCGTCTACCCAATTGGTACGCGTGACCTGGCCCCAGGGGTTTTTGGTGGCGTTGTGGGCGTCGGGGCGGGTGCGGCCGTCGTTGTCGGCGGCCTGGTTGTAGGCGGCGGCCTGCTGGGCGGCATTCAGGGCCTGCGGCAGTTTGTAGGCCGACTGCCAGCCCTGGTAGGTGTCGATGGTGACGCGCGGCGCGCCCTCGCGACCGGCCTTAGTGGTCACCACAATCACGCCCGAGGCGGCCTGCGCCCCGTAGATGGCGGCCGCAGCCGCATCTTTCAAGACCGTAATGCTGGCGATGTCATTGGGGTTCAGCGGGCCGCCGTAGTAGGGCATGCCATCGACCACGTAGAGCGGGGCCTCGCCATTGACGGAGCCCGCGCCGCGAATAACCACGCTGGCCGTAGCCGTGGGGTCGCCGCTATTTTGCTGCACCGTCACGCCGGCTAGGTTGCCTTGCAGCATGTCCTGCACGTTGGTGATGGGGCGGCTGGCTTGCTTCTCAGCGTTGGGCAGCGAGGCGATGGCCGTGGTCAGGTTATCACGCTTGGCCGTGCCGTAGCCAATCACCACCACGTCGTTCAGGCCCTGCGCGGCTACTTTCAGCGTAATGCTCAGGTCAGCCTGGCCCGTGTAGGAGATTTCCTGGCTGCCGTAGCCCACAAATGATACCATCAGCACCACCGCTTTGTCGGCGGGCGCGTCGAGCGTGAATTTGCCTTCGGCATTAGTGGCCGTGCCGATGCTCGTGCCTTTCAGCACCACCGTCACGCCCGGGATGGGCTGGCCCGCTGCATCGCGCACGGTGCCCGAAACGGGTTGGCCCACGGCCGGACCAACCGACTGCAAAGCCGAGGCTGACGAAGGAACGGGGAGCGCCGCCAGCGCCGCCGTGGGCACAAAAGCGGCCGCGCTCAGCCCTAGGGCCGCCAGGGCCACGGGGTAGGCGCAAGGCTTGGCAAAGCGGCGGCGAAGTAGTAGGGATGCAGTCAAGGGGAAACTAAAAAGATGGATAAACAACGAGGCAAAACCCTGGCACAAACCCCTGTTTTTGGGCATGCGACTACCCATCGCCCCAAAAGGGCAGGTAGCCAAAAACCCGTAGTAGCAGGGGCCGCCGACCAGCCAGAGCCTAGGTCAGCGCGAGGGGAAAAGTAGAATGGAAACGCAGTGCATTAATCGCCAGCAAGCCTGTGACTTTGTGCGGTACAAAGGTCCGGCCGGGCTGTTGGCGTTATATTTTTCAAAGATTAAGTTTCCGTTAAGGCAGAGCTTATCAGACCTGAAATGTTGCGCGGACTTTGTAGTCCGCAACGCCGCACGCCTTGACGCAGACTACAAAGTCCGCGCAACGGCCCGCCCGCGCAGCTTATGCTTAAAAACATTCGGCCATCGGCGACGCTTAGGCTTAATCCGGAACGGGAAGATTGCCGCCGTGGCTTGCAACGCGGGCGCGTTGCGCGTCATCATTGCCTTGCTGCGTGGCGTATCTTTGAACCCGTTTCGCCGAAAGCAGCTTCTTACTGCTTGCGTTTATCTAGTTTGACCCGATGCCGGAAATAGCCTGCTCCTTTTGTAATAAGCCCAAGCGCGACGTCGCGGTGATGATTTCGGGCATTAATGCCCACATCTGCGAGAAGTGCGTAGCGCAGGCCCAGCACATTCTTTCGGAAGAAACTAAGCTGCAAGCCGAGGCCCGCCAGCCCAAATTCAACCTCATCAAGCCCCGCGAAATCAAGCAGCACCTCGACCAGTACGTGGTGGGCCAGGACGAAGCCAAGCGCGTGATGTCGGTGGCCGTGTACAACCACTACAAGCGCCTGATGCAGAAGCCGCAGCACGACGAGGTGGTGATTGAGAAGTCGAACATCATCATGGTGGGCGAAACGGGTACCGGCAAAACTTTCCTGGCCAAAATGCTGGCTAAGATTCTGCAAGTGCCCTTCTGCATCGCCGATGCCACCGTGCTGACGGAGGCCGGCTACGTGGGCGAAGACGTGGAAAGCATCCTGACGCGCCTGCTGCAAGCCGCTGACTACAACCTCGAAGCCGCCGAGCGCGGCATCGTGTACATCGACGAGATTGACAAAATCGCCCGCAAGAGCGACAACCCCAGCATCACGCGCGACGTGAGCGGCGAGGGCGTGCAGCAGGCGCTGCTGAAGCTGCTCGAAGGCACCCACGTGAACGTGCCCCCGCAAGGTGGCCGCAAGCACCCCGACCAGAAAATGGTGGCGGTGAACACCGAAAACATCCTCTTCATCTGCGGCGGCGCCTTCTCGGGCATCGACCGCATCATCAAGAGCCGCCTGAATACCAAGCCGATGGGCTTCTCGAAGACCAACCTCGACGAGAACGTGGACACGCAGAACTTCCTGCGCTACGTGTCGGCCCAGGACATCAAGAGCTTCGGCCTCATCCCCGAGCTTATCGGCCGCCTGCCCGTCCTCACGCACCTCAATCCGCTCGATAAGAGCACGCTGCGCCTCATCCTCACCGAGCCCAAAAACTCGCTCGTGCGCCAGTACCAGCGCCTATTCGGCATGGAAAACATTACCCTAGGCTTCACCGAAGAGGCGCTGGAGTACATCGTAGAAAAGGCCGACGAGTACCGCCTAGGTGCCCGCGGCCTGCGCTCCATCTGCGAGAGCATCATGACCGATGCCATGTTCGAAATGCCTTCGGAAGCAACGGTCAGCGAGTTTATGATTACTGAGAGCTACGCTCGCAGCAAGTTCGAGAAGTCGCCATTGCGGCTGATGCGAGCGGCGTAAGCTGCTGATTATTGACAACAAAAAAGGCTCGCATAATGCGAGCCTTTTTTGTTGTTGTGGTGCTGTTTGGTTTACTCGCTACTCGTGAGACCCCACCCCCGGCCCCTCCCCTCCGGGAGAGGGGAGCCTGACGTTTGATTACGGTCGCTTACGTCAGCTTGCGGTCGGCTCCCCACTCCCGGAGGGGAGGGGCTGGGGGTGGGGTAATGCGTTACCGCGGCACATAATTCCAAGAACCACGCCTACTTCCCCGTCACCTTGAACTCGGTGCGGCGGTTGAGCTGGCGGCCGAGCTTGGTATCGTTAGGAGCCACGGGGCGGGTGTCGCCGTAGCCGGCGGCGGCCAAGCGGTCGGCGGCTATGCTATGCTGCGTCAGGTACGCCACTACGGCCTGGGCGCGGCGGTGGCTGAGGTCCTGGTTGGCGGCGGGCTTGCCCACGTTGTCGGTGTGGCCGGCCATTTCGAGCTTGATGGTGGGCTGGTCGGTGAGCAGCTTTTGCAGGCGCTCTAGCTCGGCGGTGCTTTCGGGGCGCAGGATGGCTTTACCGGTATCGAAGAAGATATTGCTCAGCACGATAACGACGCCGACTTCCAACTTCTTGAGCGGAATGTCTTTCGTCACCTCGGCGTAGGCCGCATCGGCGGGCAGGTCGAAGTTTTCGGAGTGGAACAGGTAGCCATCTTGCCGCACTACGATGCCATAGTTGGTGCCCGAGGGCAGGCTCACGAGGTAGCGGCCCGAGGTGGCATTGCTGTGGAAGGTGGCAATGCTCTGGCCAGTCTTGTTGTCAATCAGGTCGATAAGGGCTTCGACTGGCATCTTGGTCAGGTCGTCGGTCACGGTGCCTTTCAGGATGGTGACTTGCGCCGTGGCCACGGCTACCGGCGGCGCCAGCACCGTTTGGGTTATCGGCGCGAGGCGCGAGGCCAGCAGTTGGTTCTCTTCGCTGAGTACGGGCGGCTTTTCGGGACCTAGGAACGTGATGCGGTAAATGTCCTTGCCACCCAGCCCGCCCGGCCGGTCGCTGGCGTAGTAGCCGTGCCGACCCGAGGCTGAGACCACAAAAAACACGTCATCGTCGGGCGTGTTAATGGGCCAGCCCAGGTTCTCAGGCTCGCTCCACTTGCCATTCTGGTACACCGATTTGAAGATGTCGTAGCCGCCCATCGAGTTGTGGCCCTCCGAGGAGAAGTACAGCGTCTTGCCATCGGGCATGATAAATACGGCCTCCTCGCCGTAGGGCGTGTTGATAATCGGCCCTAGGTTCTCGGCGGGCCGGTTGCCGGCCAGTTCCACTTTATAGATGTCGTGGCCGCCGCGCCCACCCTCGGGCTTATCGCTCACGAAGTAGAGGTAGCGCCCATCGGGCGAGTACGCGGCCGACGACTCATGGTATTTCGAGTTGATGCGGCTGCCCAGGCCCTTGGGCTTGTCCCAGGTGATGCCGCGCAGGTTCGATTCGAGCAAATCGCCGCCGCTCTCATCAGCGTACACGAGCAGGCGCTGGCCATCGGGCGCGAGGCCCACGGTCGCATCGTGGTTTTTTGTGTTGACGGGTGCGCCTAGGTTGCCGGCGGCGGTCCACTTTTTGCCCTGCCACGCCGCCTGGTACACATCCTCAAAGTAGCTGTCGCCGACGGGGTCTTTGGGCGCATTGGCCGAGTTAGGCCGGCGTGAGGTGAAGAGTAGCGTCGTCTCATCGGCCGCCACCACCGGCCCGTAGTCGGAGTAGGCCGAGTTGATTTCGGGGCCGGCATTGTCGATAAACACCCGGGCAGGGTGCTTTTGCAGCTCCATCCCATTGCGGCACTCCCGGAGGCGGCGCGCCAAGTCCTCGGCCGTCACGGTCAGGGCACCGTCAGCAGCTTTGCTGCCGCCCATCGGCGCGCTCTGCTGGTACTCCTTGATGGCGGCGGCCCACTTGGCATTCAGGTGCAGCGCCTGGCCCATTAGGTAGTGCGTGCGCGCATCGTTAGTGGGCTCTAGCTTCTGGGCCTTTTGCAAGTATGGCAGCGCCGCCGCCTTCGTGCCCGAGTGCAGGTAGCACTCGCCGATTTTGGCATTCAGCTCCGCGTTGTCGGGGTTGAATTCTTGGGCGGCTAGGTAGCGCGGCAACGCCACGAGATAGCGCGCCGGGTCGGCCAAAAAGGCTTCATCGCCCGCCTTCAGCTCGCGCTGGGCGTCCTTCAGCCCGTCCTTATTTTCCCTGAACTGCTCTTTGGTAAACTGGATGCTCTGCGCGGCGCTCGGTAGGCTGGCGGCGAGCAGCAAAGCCAGCGGCAGCCCGCGCAGCAAGGGCGTGTAAATAGCCATAAGTCGGATAACGATATTAAAATCCCTATACACTGAAAGTCAATAGCTTTCTAAAACAATTACTCCCACATTCGTCATGCTCATCTGGCGGCCACGCAGTGAAGCATCTCTACCGCTTCATCCACACCGTTCAATGGTGCGGTAGAGATGCTTCGACTCCGCTCCGCTTCGCTCAGCATGACGACCGTTTCCATTTCTATTTATCAGCCTCCTCGGCGGCCTCGCCGGAGCAGCCGGCGGCGGCAGCGTAGCGGTTGCCAGCCAGCAGACCTAGGGACGCGGCCCGGCGCCAGTCCTGGCAGGCCTCATCGGCTTGGCGCAGCATCTCGCGGGCGTGACCCCGGTTGAGGTAGGCTTCAGCATATTTGGGGTTGAGGCGGATGGCCTCGGTGGCGTCGGCATTGGCCTTGGCATATTGCTCTAGCTTTAGCTCGGCCGCGGCGCGGTTGTTCCAGGCGTAGGCGTAAGTGGCGTCTAGGGCGATGGCGCGGCCAAAGTCGGCGACTGCGCCGGCGTAGTCTTTGTTGTCGAAACGCGCATTACCCCGGTTGCTGTAGGCTAGCGCATTATCGGTTTTCTGCGCGAGGTAAGCGTCATAATCGCGCAACGCAGCGGGGAGCTGACCAGCGCGGCGCTCGGCCGCCGCCCGATTTAGCAGCGCCGGCAGCAGCGTCGGCTGCAACCGCAGGGCCCGCGAGTAGTCGGGCACAGCAGCGGCGTAGTTACCGAGCTTCTGGTTGGCGCTGGCCCGGTCGTGGTAGGCGTAGGCGTAGGTCGAATCGGCTTTTACGGCCCCGCTGAAATCCTCGTGCGCGGCTTGGTACTCGCCGTGCTCGAAGCGCAGCACGCCGCGATTGTACCAAGCGGGCGCGTAGGTGGGGTTGGCTTTGAGGGCCGCGCCATAGTCGGCCTCGGCCTCAGCATTTTGGCCAGTCGCTTCCCGCGCCTGCCCCCGCCCAAAATACGCGGCGTAAGCGCTGGGCTCCAGCTTAAGCGCCTGGTCGTAGTCGGTTACGGCGGCGGGGTACTCCTTCATTGCTAAGCGCGTAGCAGCCCGGTTGGCATAGGCTGCCGCAAAATCGGGCTTGGCGGCTAGTGCTTGGTCGAAGCTGGTGAGGGCCGCCGAATAGTTGTGGTTATTGAAGCTGGCTAGACCAGCGTTGTAGGCCTTTTCGGCCACTTGCCGGCCCGGCAACGTGCTAGCTCGCACGCTATCAACTTGGGCCAGCGCTGGAGCAGCCTTCAGTAGCAAGAGGGCTCCTAGGCCACACAGAAAAGTAATAGCTCGTGGCATAAAGTACAATTATTTAACACTGATTATTTTATAAGACTGTCTAGCATTAAAATCACTATGCATTTTCTATTTATGCGCTAATGTAATAAATACAAAGTATTTATTTAGCCACAGCGTTGTTATTCGTAAGCAACCGGGGCATTCACAATCCTATATACAAACCCCGATAATATTAAAATAGTATAATTAATTCTAATTTAGGCTTAAATCAAAACTGCCTGGAGCCATATGGCCCCAGGCAGTTTTGTCGTTGCTTGCATTCACGGACTGAAAGTCCGCGCTACAGTGCGCTAGGCTATAATTTGTTGCTTAGCTCTTGCTGAGCGGTGTCGCGCTCAGCGGGCGTGTTCACGTTGCGCAGCACGTCGCTACCAGGAGTGGGTAGCACCTCCACATCGCTGTTAATAAGCATTTTGCGGGGGCAGGAGTAACCTAGGCCCAGAAACCGCAGCAGCTCAGGGTAAGCGCGTGGCTCGAAAATGGTGATGAGCGGCTCGGGAAAATCATTGGTGGGGCTGCGGAAGGCCGTGGCTAGGCGACTAGGCTGGCGGCCGGCCACCATTTGGCGCAATGCATCGGCGGTCATGAAGGGGAGGTCGCAGGCCAGCACGAGCCAGGCGGCATTGGGGTCTTTGCGGAAAGCCGACAGAATGCCGCCCAGCGGCCCTAGGCCCAGAAAAGTATCGGGCAAGGGTTGTAAGCCAGCGGGCATTTCGGCCGCCTGCTCGGCCCGGCACGATACGAAGACATCCTGGCAAACTTCGGCGAGCAGAGCGGCGGCTACTTCGCGCTGCTCGCGGCCGTCGGGGCTGTAGCTAAGGCGGCCTTTGTCGGTTTGCATGCGCTGGCTGAGGCCGCCGGCTAGCACTAGGCCGCGCAGGGGCGCTTGGCGGGTGCCGAGCCACTGCTGCATCCAAGTGGCTAGCCCCGCCGCATTGGCCGCGGCAAACTGCGGAAGCTGCGCGTGGTGCGGCAAATGCGCTTGTAGGTACTCGGGTAGCTCCGTCACGCCGTCGGCCAACACGAAGGCTTGCACATCGGTCAGCTTATCAAGCTTGTGCGCCAAGGTCTTGCGTGGGTCAATTATAACAACTTGGTGGCGGGCGCGGAAGTGGTTGCCATTCACCAGCACGAGGTCGGTGCCGGACAGCAGGTCGGGCTGCGAAAAGCGGTCGAGGGCCCGGCGCTCGTCGCGGCGTCGGAAGTGGATTTTGTCGGTCACTTCCACGGCCGCACCGGCTTGCAACAGCGGACTCAAGGTTTGGGCCTCGTCGGCATCGCCGCTAGCGTGGTCGGCATCGACGTAGCCCACGCGGTGCCCAGCCGGGGCCAGGGCGGCCGTGAGGCGGGCGGCCAGCTTTTGGATGTCGCCGCAGGGCGCGCCCAAAAAGGCCAGCTCGTGGCGGGCAAATTCGCCTAGGTCGGGGCGGGCCAGGTCGGCGTGCTTGGTGCGGGGAGAAGCAGAGTTAGTCATGGAGGCTATAACAAACGGAGGGCAAAATGGCTTGGCATGTGGCACGGCTGCCGACTGGAGCCGCCCACCTTTCTACGTATTTTCTCCTGCCTGTGCTCTCTGTCGCCGACGCTTACCAGCAGATTCTCGCCACTGCCCGCCCCCTTCCCTCCGAAAACGTGCCCTTGGCCACTGCCGTCGGCCGGGTGCTGCACCAGGACATAGTGGCCGACCGCGATTTTCCGCCCTACAATCGCGTTACGATGGACGGCATCGCGCTACGCTTTGCGGCCTTGGAAGCGGGCCAGACGGCTTTCCCCATCGAGCGCACCCAACTAGCTGGCGCGGTGCCCGAGCCGATGCAGAACCCCCAGGCGGCCATTGAGATAATGACGGGTGCGGCCCTGCCTCCCGGCACCGATACGGTCATCCGCTACGAAGACCTAGATATCACGGACCAGCCCACCCGGCAGACCACGGTGCGCGTGGCCCCACCGCGCCAGGGTCACAACGTGCACCTGCAAGGCAGCGACCAAACGGCGGGCACGCGTCTCTTCACCTCAGGTCAGTTGCTCAGTCCGGCCGAAATAGCCGTGGCCGCTACCGTAGGCGGGGCCACTCTGGCCGTAGCACGGCGGCCCCGCGTGGCCGTGGTGAGCACCGGCGACGAAATAGTGGACGTAACCGAAACGCCCCTCCCCCACCAGATTCGGCGTTCCAATGCCTACATGCTGCAAGCGGCCCTCACGCTGGACGGTGCCACGAGCGACATTTTTCACTTCGACGACGACCTAGGTACCCTGAAAGCCAGTTTGCCGCCATTGCTGGCCGAGTACGATGCCGTGCTACTGAGCGGCGGCGTCTCGAAAGGCAAGGCCGACTTCTTGCCGCAAGCACTGCGCGAATCAGAGGTTGAAGAGTTGTTTCACCGGGTGGCACAGCGACCGGGACAGCCACTATGGTTTGGGCAGCGGCCGGGCGGCGCGGTCGTGTTTGCCCTGCCCGGCAACCCGGTGGCGACGTTTGCAGCGTATTACCGCTACGTGCGTGGCTGGCTGCGGCAGTGCCAGCAAGCTACGCCTAGCCCCTTGGTATTTGCGGAGCTGACCGAACCCGTAGAATTCAAACCAGCGCTCACCTATTTCTTGGCTGTAAAGCTGGAAAACGCGCCCGATGGCCGCTTGCTGGCGCACCCCACTCCTACGGCTGGCTCTGGTGACCTAGCGGGCTTGCTCGCAGCCGATGGGTTATTAGAATTAACGCCTGAGCTAACGCATTTTGCGGCGGGCACGGCGTGGCCGGTGTGGAAATACCGAGCGTAACCTCAAACTTATCAACAATAAATAAGCCGCAGCTATTTCGGCGTAAAGCTTTGGTTTACTTACTATAGAGCGTAGCAGATGAGGTAGACGAACTGTATATTTGGAGGCATTTAACGCACTCCGCCAAATATCGCCTATTCATCTTCCTATACGCCATCTATGACCTTGTTTAATCCTACTTCCAGCGTTGCCGAAGGCGACCGACTAGCGTTTGGCTGGCTAAAAGCCAGCTGGCTGTACTTGCTGCTGATACCGGCGCTACTCTGGGGCTGGTCGTCGCTATCGCTCACCCGCAGCCTGGCTTCGGTGGCGCTGACGGTCTTTACGGTGGGGCTGGGGCACTCTATTGGGCTGCACCGCGGCGTGATTCACCGTTCGTATCGGTGCTCGCGCTTGATGCGTGGGTTCTTGGCTTATTGCTTTGTGCATTCTGGCTTGGGTGGACCGTTGTCGTGGGTCCGGGTGCATTACTTCCGCGATTACTGGCAGAATCAGCCCGAATGCCCGGCTTATTTCCGCTACGACCATTCTATGGCACGCGACTACGGCTGGAACCTGCACTTATCCCTGCGCCCCGCCGACGAGGCCCGCTACGCCATCCCGCCCGAAGACCTGTACGACCCGTGGCTGCAATTTTTGGAGCGCACTTGGTACTGGCACGTACTAGGTGCGGCGGCCCTTATTTGGGGCTTTTTCGGCTTCGAAGCCATGATAGTATGCGTATGCTTGCGCATTAGCGTTACCATACTAGGGCACTGGTTTGTGGGGTTTGTATCGCATAAATACGGCTACGCGCGTTACGATATTGACCACGCCACCGAACACGGCTACAACAACTTCGTGCTGGGTGCCCTGTCATTTGGCGAAGGCTTTCACAATAACCACCATGCGCACCCCAGTTCGGCCAAAATGAGCACCGCGTGGTACGAGCTCGACCTAGGCTGGTACCTCATCGCCACCCTACGCGCGCTAGGCCTGATATGGGACGTGCAGGTGGTGGGCCAGACGCCCACGCAAAAGCCGCAGGCCAAGGCCCGCGCCTACCGCTGGCGTTGGCCCTGGCAGGACTAACCGCCGCAACGCTATCAATACCTTTGTAGCACTACAAAAGCCCCTGCGCTCTATATGAGCACCGGGGCTTTTTACTTTTCATTAGAAAGCGCTTACTTAAACAGCGCCAGCGCTTTAATGAACGTCTGCGAGACGCCCCACGCCAAAGGAACGCCCACGTAGAGCCAAGCTAGGATGGTAGAGCCACCAGCTGATTCTTCGGTGGTGGCGGGATTGGGATTTGCTTTCGGATTCATAATCAAATGAGATTAAAAAGGTGATAAGCAGCCGCCTAGTGGCCGCCAGCTTCGGCGACTACAGGGCCCTTCTCCTGGTATTTTTCGTTAACTGCCGTCACAGCCAAGTCGGCTAGGAAACCTACGGCCAGCAGGCCCGCCATGGTGTAAAACACCGTCTGGTAAGCAGCCGCGCCGGTGAAGCCGGCAGCCTTGCGGCCTTCTGACAAGCTGTGTACGATAAGCGGACCTAGAACACCCGCCGTACTCCAAGCCGTGAGCAAACGCCCGTGAATGGCGCCTACTTGGTACTTACCAAATAGGTCGGACAGGAAAGCTGGTGCGGTCGAGAAACCACCACCGTACATGCTAATAATTACGCAGGCAACGATGACAAACAGCGTGAGCTGAAAATTGTGCCCTAGGGTTGGGATAAGCGCATAAAGCACCACACCTAATCCAAAGTAGATAAGGTAAATAGGCTTGCGACCTAACTTATCCGAAGCCGACGACCAGAAGAAGCGACCTAGCAAATTGAATAGGCTCAGCAAACCCACGAAGCCGGCCGCCGCAGCGGCGGTCACGCCTTTGCCCGCGCCCATAGCGGCATCGGAGAAGGTTTCTTGGATGAGCGGCGACGCAGTTTCGAGCACGCCAATACCGGCGGTTACGTTGCAGAGCAGCACCACCCACAGCAGCCAAAATTGCGGCGTTTTGATGGCATTGTCGGCCGATACGTTGCCGGTCGTAATCATGGCGTTGTGCTCCTCATTGGGCACGTAGCCGGCAGGCTTCCAGTCATCGGCGGGCACCCGGATGGTCCACACGCCCCATTGCATAAAGAGCAAGTAGATGATACCCATTGCGATAAACGTAGGTGCCACGCCCTGCGGCGCTGAGCCTTTGAAGTGGTTCATGAGGGCCACGGCTAGCGGCGAGCCTATCATGGCGCCGCCCCCAAAACCCATGATAGCCATACCCGTAGCCACGCCCTTGCGGTCAGGAAACCACTTAATCAGCGTACTCACCGGCGAAATGTAGCCGATGCCCAGCCCGATGCCGCCCACGAAGCCGTAGCCAAAATAAAGCAGCGGTAAGCTGTGCACATGCACGCCGTACGAGCCAATGAGAAAGCCACCGCCGAAGCATAGTGCCGAGGCCAGCATGGCCTTGCGTGGCCCTACGCGCTCAAGCCACTTACCAAAAATGGCGGCCGACAAGCCCAGCAGCACAATGGCGATGGAAAACGTCCAGCCAATTTGGCCCGGCGTCCAGTCGGTGGGTGCGGGATGGGCCGGGTCGCCGCTGATAAGCGAACCTAGGGGCTTATTAAATACGCTGAATGCGTAGGCCTGCCCAATGGCTAGGTGGATGGCCAGCGCGGCCGGCGGCACCAGCCATCGGTTATAGCCGGGGCCAGCAATGGTACGGCTGCGGTCAAGCAAGCCGGCGGAAGAATCGGGCATAGTGGGAATTTGAAAGGTGAATGAAGAGTGAGTAATACCAGGTGTAAAACCCTAGGCCTACGCAAGGTATACGGATATTAGCAGCCCACAGCGCACCTTACCGAGTTATTTTGCTAATCAGCTATAGCTATAGAAATCTGGTAAGCGTGACAAACAAAAAGCCCCCGGCAACTTGGCCGAGGGCTTCTTACTGTTCTGCTTAGTTACTTACGCTGGTACAGCGTCAGCACGCTGCTTTTGGGCTTGCGGCGCCTTCTCAACCTTGGTCGGCGCGACGGTCACAATCACGTATTTCGAGGTGGGCGTATTGCTCACTTTGGCCACGCTGGAGATGGGCACCAGCGGGTTAGCCTCCGGGAAATACGCCGACACATTGCCCTTCGGAATGTCGTAGGGAATAACTAGGAACTTCTCGATGGTACGCTGCTGGCCCTCAAAGTGGCTCGTGATATCGACCGGCTGCTTGGCCTTGAGGCCCCGCTCGGCGATATCCTCCTTGTTCATGAAAATAACGCGCCGCTCGTTGTGGATGCCCCGATAGCGGTCGTTGTAATCGTAGATGGTCGTGTTGAACTGGTCGTGGCTGCGCACCGTCATCAGAATGAGCTGACCGGGCTCCAGGCTGTACTTCTCCAGCTCGGTGGTGGTGAAGTTCGCCATGCCATTTTGGGTCGTGAACTTGCGCTCGCGGGGTCCATTGGGCAAGTAGAAACCGCCGGGCTGCCGCAGCTGCTCGTTGAACTTCTCGAAGCCCGGAATGACGCGCGACACGTGGTCGCGAATCACGTCGTAGTTCTCGGTCATGGCCACCCAGTCGGCCACGTTGGTACGGTCGGGGCCTAGGGTAGCGATGGCGACGCCCGCCAAAATGGCAACTTCGCTCATTATCTGGCCTTCTACCGGCACCAGCACGCCCTTATTCTGGCTCACTACGCCCATCGAGTTTTCGCAGCTCGTCATCTGGTGACCGGACTTTTGCATGTCGATATCGGCGTGGGCGAAGCACGGCAGTAGCAGGCTGGTGTTGCCCGTGGTGAGGTGGCCACGGTTAAGCTTGGTACCCACGAATACGGTCAGGTTTTGCTTGCGCATGCCTTCGGCGATTACCTCCGTATCAGGGCCAGCGGCCAGCAAATTACCACCTAGGCTAAAGTACACCTTGATGTTGCCGTGATACATCTGCTTGATGGTCTCCACGGTGTCGAAACCGTGCTCGTAGGGCGGCTTGAAGTTAAACTCCTTAGCTAGCGAGTCTTGGAAAAGCTTGGTGGGCTGCTCCCACACGCCCATCGTGCGGTCGCCCTGCACGTTGGAGTGGCCGCGCACCGGGCAAGTGCCCGCGCCGGGCTTGCCAATGGCACCCTTCATCAGGTGCAGGTTCACAATCTCCTGGATGGTTTGCACGCCCTGGCGCTGCTGCGTCACGCCCATGGCCCAGCAGGTGATAATCTTCTGCTTGGTAGCCAGCATATTGGCCGCTTCCAGCAATAGCGCCCGGCTGATGCCGCTCACCTCTTCAATGTCCTCCCACTTGGTATTGCGGATGTTCTGCTCAAACGACTCGAAGCCCGTAGTGAACTCCTCCACAAACGCCCGGTCCACCACTTGGCCTGGGTTACGGTCCTCGGCCTCAAATAGGTGCTTCATAATGCCGCGTAGCAGGCCCATGTCGCCGTCCACCCGCACTTGCAGGTAGAGGTCGGTGATGGGCGTACCGTCGCCCATCAGCACCCCGAGGGCCTTGATGGGATTCATGAAGTCCTGCGGGTTCTTGAAGTGGTTCAAGCCGGCTTCAATCAGCGGGTTAATGCTGATGATTTTGGCCCCGTTGTTCTTGGCTTTTTGCAAAGCCGTAAGCATGCGCGGGTGGTTGGTACCAGGGTTTTGGCCGATGATGAGGATAACTTCTGCCTCGTAGATGTCATTGAGCGTCACCGAGCCCTTACCCAGCCCTAGGGTCGGGCTGAGGGCCGCGCCGCTGCTCTCGTGGCACATGTTAGAACAGTCGGGCAAGTTGTTGGTGCCGAACTGTTTGGCAAACAATTGAAACAAGAACGCGGGCTCGTTGGGCACCTTGCCCGAGGTATAGAAAGCCGCCTCGTTGGGCGATTTCAGCGCGTTCAGTTCACGGCCGATAATCTCGAAGGCTTCGGGCCACTCGATAGCCTCGTAGTGGGTGCCGCCGGGGCGCTTCACCATGGGGTGCGTGAGGCGACCTAGGTTATTCTGGTCGCGGTCGCTCATGCGCGAGAGGTCGGCCAGGCTGTATTTGGCAAATACCGATGGGTCGGCCCGGCGGTGGTCGGAGTCCGAGGCGCTGGCCTTGGCGCCGTTCTCGCAAAACTCGGCTACCGAACGGTGGTCGTCGGGGTCAGGCCAGGCGCAGCTCGAGCAGTCGAAGCCGTCCTTCTGGTTCATTTTCAGCAGCACCTGCGTGCCACGTCCTAAGCCACCCTCACCCCAGCTATACTCCATCGACTTCATCACGGCCTGCACGCCAGCCGCAATTTTCATGCGATTCTCCAGCTTAAGGCCAGTAAATTCTTCGGTGGGTTGGGCTAGCACCGGATAGCGGTACTTGGCCCCAGCCACGTCGGGGGCCGGAATGGGCGTTTCGTCGCGGTCGGCTTGCGGGTCGGGGCGGTAGTGGTCGTTGGTGGGGGCCACGCCCTGGTCGGAGCGCTCGCCGCTTTTGGGGGCATTTTGCTCAGCACCTTGCTGCTCAGTTTTGCCAGCCTTGCTGGGGTCGTTGGTGGGCGACTCTTCCATATTAGTATCGAGGTGAGAACGGATGGGAATAAATGCTTATACTGACAGTAGCCTAGCCAGCGAAACTGCTAAAGCTTAATGACGACAATCCAAGTCTTTTTCAACTAGAATACGTAATTCGCGACCTTCGGCGACAAGGATTTTGGTTGAAAACCCATTTTTTTCGGTACTGGTCCATTCTTGGGCCAGCGCGGCAGGCACTTCTACGGCCAGCGCGCCAGCATCATAGCGTACTTGCACGGCCGCGGCTTCGCTGTCAACGGGTAGTTGCTCAAGGGCGTACAGCAGGGTTTGGCTAGGAAGTGGACCGAAGGCAATGGTATAAGCCACACGGCCAGTCTGGGCAAACTGCTGCACCTCAACCTCCGAGAGGCGCAGGCGCAGCGAATTTTCCTCTAATCTTAACTTCATAAATACAGGTTATCAGTGGCTTATCCGCTGGCTATGGGTATAAATATTGAAGCGTTCATTACGCACAAAACCTAGTAGCGTTAGGCCAAATTCGTCGGCGGCCTCCACGGCTAGGCTGCTCGGCGCGCCCACGGCCGCCAAGATGGCCACGCCCGCCATCGCCGCCTTTTGCACTAGCTCGAAGCTTGCCCGGCCACTCAGCAGCACTACCTGCTGGTGCAGCGGAAACTGCCCGGCCAGTAGCGACGCGCCCACCACCTTATCAAACGCATTGTGGCGGCCCACGTCTTCGCGCAGTAGTAGTAGCTCGCCCTCCGCCGAAAACAGTGCGGTGGCGTGCAAGCCACCCGTCTGCTCAAACACCGCCTGGGCGGCGCGCTGCCGCTCGGGCAGCGCGTGGATGAGAGCAGCAGATACCCTAGGGCTTTCTAAATCGGGCGGCAGCGGGCAAGCGGTGTTGCGCACCGCCGCAATGCTGGTTTTGCCGCACACCCCACAGCTGGAGGTCGTGTAGAAATGTCGCTCCAGGCGGTCCAGCTCCAGCACTACTTCGGGGGCCAGTTCGGCTTGTATCACGTTGCCACGCTCCTCAGGCCGCCTCGGGTCGGCACGGTGCTCGATGCCCAAAATATCAGCTGGTTGGCTAATTATTCCCTCGCTCAGCAGGAAGCCTGCCACTAACTCAGCATCGTGGCCGGGGGTGCGCATGGTCACGGCCAGGGTGCGCGTTTGGCGCTGGGCGGCGGGGCCGTGCAGCAGGCTTATTTCTAGGGGCGCTTCTACGGCCAGCAGGTCGGTGGCGTGGGTGGTGGCAGCGCCGGTTACGCGCGCCACGGTGGTGCGCAAGGCGCTGGTAATGGGTGGGGGCTGGAGCGGTAGAGTCATTCGTGAAATAAGCTCGGCCAGCCGCAGCGGCTCACCGATTTATCTCCTTTTTAACCGCTGGTAAGGGCGAATGTTCAACGAGCACGTAGCGCGAACTTTGTAGTTCGCGTCCGTTAGCGAGCAGCTAAACGGCCCAGACAGACGCGAACTACAAAGTTCGCGCTACTCCGTATTGCCAGGCTACTACCCCTCTCGCAAGTACTTCACCATCAACGTT
>Ga0265780_10001443_pt1 | contig 33350 bp, 28 predicted proteins | sample P1T30metagenome_FD_192432 | JGI IMG/M metagenome (GOLD analysis project Ga0265780, IMG submission 192432) | Plant litter microbial communities from East Loma Ridge, Irvine, California - P1 T30 | ecosystem: Environmental > Terrestrial > Plant litter > Unclassified | place: USA: California...
CAGGTGATAGAATTCGGCCCACCCAACGCCAGCATCCACAAGATCGACGAGCACGTCGAACTGCGCTTTATCGATCCCTTGAAGAACGTCTACCGCCGTACGCTGGAACACCTGCTGGCCGCCGCATAACCATTGAGCCGCTAACACGCGAGAACACACCATGACTCCCACGCCTTTCAGCACCCCGCGCGACCTGTTGCGCTATGCCGTCACCCGCTTCAACGCCGCCAAGCTGTTCTTCGGCCACGGCAGCGCCGAAGCATTCGACGAAGCCGCCTACCTGATCCTGCATACGCTGAAGCTGCCGCTCGACCGCCTCGATCCTTTCCTCGATGCGAAGCTGCTGCCGGAAGAAGTGCTGCAGGTGCTGCAGGTGATCGAGCGCCGCACGAGCGAGCGCGTGCCGGCCGCCTACATCACCAACGAAGCCTGGCTCGGCACCTACGCCTTCTATGTGGACGAGCGCGTGCTGGTGCCGCGTTCCTTCATCGCCGAACTGATCCCGCACTTCTTCAGCCCATGGGTAACAAATCCGTTCGAGGTCGAGAACGTGCTCGAACTGTGCACGGGCTCGGGCTGCCTGGCGATCATGATGGCCGACGTCTACCAGAATGCCGTGGTCGATGCGGTCGACATCTCGACCGATGCGCTGGCCGTGGCCGAGCGTAACATCCGCGACTACAAGCTTGAAGGCCGCGTGAACCCGATCGAGTCGGACCTGTACGAGAACGTACCGTTCAAGAAATACGACCTGATCGTCACCAATCCGCCGTACGTGAACGCCTCGTCGATGGCCAAGCTGCCGCCGGAATACCTGCGCGAGCCGCAGATCGCCCTGCACGGCGGCGACGACGGCATGGACCTGGTGCGCAAGATCGTGGCCGGCGCCGCCGAACGCCTGACGCCGGAAGGCATCCTGGTGGTCGAGATCGGCAACGAAGCCGAATACGCCGAAGCCGCCTTCGGCCACCTCGGCCTGACCTGGCTGACCACGAGCGCCGGCGACGACGCCGTGTTCCTGCTCACCGCCGAACAACTGCAAGCACAATAAGAACCACATGATCCGCTTCCTGAACGTCAGCCTGATGCGCGGCACCAAGCCGCTGCTGGAAGGCGCCGACCTGACCCTGAACCCGGGCGACAAGATCGGCCTGATCGGCGCCAACGGCGCCGGCAAATCCAGCCTGTTCGCCATGCTGCGCAACGAACTCCATGCCGATGCCGGCGAGATCGATTTCCCGTCCAAGTGGCGCATGGCCTATGTGGCGCAGGAGACGCCGGCGCTCGACCGTCCGGCGCTGGAATACGCGATCGACGGCGACGTCACCCTGCGCCGCCTGCAGGCCGAACTCGACGCGCTGGAAGCGGCGCCGCACACCGAGGAAAACGGTATCGCGATGGGCAACGTGCACGGTGCGCTGATGGACGCCGACGCCTATACCGTGCAGTCGCGCGGCGAACAGCTGCTGCTGGGCCTGGGCTTTTCGCTCGACCAGATGCAGCAGCCGGTGGCGAGTTTCTCCGGCGGCTGGCGCATGCGCCTGAACCTGGCGCAGGCGCTGATGTGCCCATCGGACCTGCTGCTGCTCGATGAACCGACGAATCACCTGGACCTGGATGCGATCATCTGGCTGGAAGACTGGCTCAAGCGCTATCCGGGCACCCTGGTCATCATCTCCCACGACCGCGATTTCCTCGACGAGATCGTGAACGTGGTGGTGCACATCGACGAGCGCAAACTCAAGCGCTACTCGGGCAACTACTCGTCGTTCGAGCGCCAGCGCGCCGCGGCCCTGGTGCTGGCCGCCAGCGCCATGGAAAAGCAGCAGCGTACCCGCGCTCACCTGGAATCCTTCATCAACCGCTTCAAGGCGCAAGCCACCAAGGCGCGCCAGGCGCAAAGCCGCATGAAGGCGCTGGCCAAGATGGAAGAACTGGCGCCGCTGCGCGCGGCTGCCGAGTTCTCGTTCGAGTTCCGCGAGCCGCTGGCAGCGCCCAATCCGCTGCTGGTGCTGGAAGACGTGGACGCCGGCTATCCGATCCTGGACGAGTACGGCGACCGGGTCGACGCCAAGACCATCGTCAAGCGCGTGAACTTCTCGCTGCAGATCGGCCAGCGCATTGGCTTGCTGGGCGTGAACGGCGCCGGTAAATCCACGCTGATCAAGACCATCGCCGGCGAGCTGGCGCCCGTGAACGGTATCGCCACCGTCGGCAAGGGCCTGTCGATCGGCTACTTCGCCCAGCACCAGGTGGAGATGCTGCGCCACGACGAATCGCCGCTGTGGCACCTGGCGAAGATCGCGCCGACCGTGCGCGAGCAGGAACTGCGCAACTTCCTCGGCGGTTTCAACTTCCCGGGCACCATGGTGACCAGCCCGATCAAGCCCTTCTCGGGCGGCGAAAAGGCGCGCCTGGCGCTGGCCCTGATCGTGTGGCAGCGCCCGAATTTGCTGCTGCTCGATGAACCGACCAACCACCTGGATTTGGAAACGCGCGAGGCGCTGACGCTGGCGCTGGCCCAGTTCGAAGGCACGCTGGTGGTGGTCTCCCACGACCGCCACCTGCTGCGCGCCACCACCGACCAGTTCATCATCGTTGCCGACGGCAAGCTGCAGCCTTTCGACGGCGACCTGGACGACTACAAGGACTGGCTGTTCCAGACCAAGCTGGGCAAGGGAACCGTTGGCCTGCCGACGGCGAAGGACAAGGAGCCTGTCGCGGCGCCGGTTGCCGTCCAGGCGGTTGCCGCTCCCCCGCTGCCGGCCGCCGACCGCAAGGAGCAGAAGCGCCTCGGCGCCGAGGAGCGCCAGCGCCTGGCCGCCCTGAAGAAGCCGATCGAGAACCGCATCAAGCGTGTCGAGGAGCAGATGGCCAGGCTGAATGCGAAAAAGGCCGGCATCGACGCGCGCCTGCTGGAGCCGGCGGTGTATGAGGCGGACAAGAAGGATGAGCTGAAAAACCTGGTGGCGGACCAGGCGTTCTGCGTGCGTGATTTGGGGACGCTGGAGAATGAGTGGCTGGAGTTGCAGGAGCAGTTGGAGGGGTTGGCGGCTTGAGGGGCGTTTCGGTTGTGTAACCGGGTTGCTTACGCTGTGTGGTGGGTACGAGTACCCACCCTACGGTTCTCTATTTTTGCATGATGTTCGAATGATCTTGCGCTGTACCGCGTGGGCTCGAGAGCCTTGCGCGGCCCGGCCCACCCTACAGAACCCCGATTGACGTAGGGTGGGTACTCGTACCCACCAGGTTTCACCGCCGAATCAGTAGGGTGGGCACTTGTGCCCACGCGGTCTCACCGGATGATCAAAGGCAAAGCCGGCAATCAAGCCACCTGCCGCCGCGCCCCGTTATTAATCGACATCAGCCTGTCGATATCCACCAGTATCAGCCGCCGCCCATTCGTCACCCCCAGCCCGAGCAGGTAATCGATCGCGCTGCCGTCCGCGCCGGGAATCGGCGAAATCTGTTCCGCCCCCAGGGTAACGACATCGGTCACGCCATCGACCACCATCCCCATCACGCAGGTCGAGAGTTTCAGGATGATGACGTCGGTCGTCGGCGTGGTGGCCACCGGGTGGCCGCTGAAGGCGGCGCGCATGTCGACGATCGGCATGATGACGCCGCGCGAAACGGCCACGCCTTCGACGATCTCGCGGCCTTCGGCGAAGCGCTCGAGCGATTTCAGCACGCGCAGTTCCTGCACCTTGCCGAAATCGAGCCCGTATTCCAGGCCGCCGAGGGTGAAGCTGAGGAAGTCCTTGCCCGTTGGGCGGTGCAGCATGATGTCCTTGTGCATGATGGTCCCCTGTCGATCAGCCACCATGCTACGTCGCGCCGGCTTCTCCTTTGTTGAGAGCAGTCAACATTTCCAAGCATCATTTTTTACTGCAACATCAACCTGCCTGCACAGCCTCGCCGTTGTTCCACTGGTAACCGCTGCCAGCGCCGGCATGCAGGCGCGTGCCCTCGGCCCCGCGCAGGCGCAGCTTGATCTCGCGCGGCGCCAGGTGGTAGAAGCAGGCGCCGTCCGGATCGTAGGGCAGCATGCGCACCTGCGTGTCGCCGGCCAAGTGGCCGATGTGCACGCGCGTAAAGGCGGCGCGTTCGGCGCGCTGGGCTTCGAAGCGCCCCAGCAGGGCCTGCCCTTCGGTCTGCTCGGCCTCGGCGGCCTTGCGCGCGTTCGAGACTTCGCCGATCTTCTGCAGGTCGGGCGCCACCACCTGCCCCATCTGGCGGAACTGGGCATTCTGCGCCGGGCTCAGGCTCATCTCGCCGCTGCGCACCTTGCCGGCGATCTCCAGGTACTTGCGCACCTCGGGGCGGGCGCACAGGTGCGCCAGTTCGGTCTTGTGGTGGTGCACGACGCCGGCGATCTGCGCCAGGCGCGCGCGCACCTGGCCCAGCACCTCGTCGATGCGGCCGCAGTCGGCGGCCATGGCGTACACCAGCATCTCGCTGTCGCGCCAGGGCGCGGTGGCGTCGATGCGGATGTTGCGCGCGGCCAGTGCGCAGCCTTCGGCGCGGCCGAGGTGCAGTTCGTCGGCGATGATCTCGCAGTTCACTGCATGCTCGATGCGCACCCGCGTGGCACTGATGACGCAGTTCTCGGCGCGCTGCAGGGTGACCGTGCCGGCCAGGGTCCCGATCTGCGCCGACGAGGCGACGCCGTCGACCACGATGTCGCCGGCCTTGTTGGTGGCGCGTCCGCCGACCAGGTTGGCGCGCAGGCGCACGGTGCCGCCGCGCGAGACCAGTTCGCCGTACACGTCGCCGTGCACGGTGATGCTGGTGCCTTCGATGACGCGCTTTTCCTGGACGTCGCCGAATTCCTCGTAGTCGCCGGTCAGCTGCAGGTTGCCGGTGGTCCTGGCGCTGACGCCGTCGCGGCTGACGATCTTGTCGCCCACCGATATCTGGCGCGTCTTGGCGTCCACATTCAGGAAACCGGTGCGGGTGGCGACCAGGTATTCGCCGTCGCGCCCCTTGTCGATACTGGTGCCGTCGCCGGCGTAGGTCGAAAAATCGAGGTCGCGCGGGACGGCCGGCTCGATGCGCGCGCCCGACAGCTCGAAGCCCGCCGTGCCGACCTTGGGCGGCAGCTTTTGCAGCAGGCGCGTGCCGCCCTTTACCTGCGGGAAGCGGTTCTGGAAGCACATCAGGTCGAGCTTGCCGTTGGCCAGCTGGCGCGGCGCATTGCTGCGATGGATGTCCTCGGAGACCTCGATCACGGTGGCATCGTCGCCCGGCACCGGCTCCAGCCTGCGCGCGACCACGACGCGGCCGGCATTGCCGCTGGCGATGGCGCCGCGCACGGCGCCGATGTCGATGCCGAAGCGGATGCCCTTGACCCACATGTCGGCCACGAATTCGTCGAAGTCCAGGCGCACCGGCACTTCGGGCTGGCCGTCGGCGCCGCCCAGGTGCACCGGTTCGAACATGTACTCGGCCTCGGGACCGGCAATGCGCACTGCGCGATATAAGGGGCGGCGCTGCAGGTTGAAGGGTACGATGTCGTCGGCCAGGCGCACCAGCGGCACGCCGTCGGGGCCGAGCGGCAGACTGGGGCCGGTATCGAACAGGGCTTTCAGCAGGACCGGGTAGTTCAGGCCGGTGAAGTAGCGGCCGGAGCGCAGCACGCTGTCGATCGCGGCCAGGACGGTGGTGCCGAGCACGGCGGGATCGGCAAAGACGCCGTCGGGGCGGCGCTCGAGGCAGTGTTCGGGACCGCTGGATGCAAAGCGCGTCACCGGCGCGGCGGGAGAAGTGGCAACAGCAGAATCGGACACGTTCGCGCTCCAGGTGAATGACCTGCCCTTAACAAAGCGTCAAGGGTTAAACGCAAAGCCTACCATGTTGTTAGTCATTAATGAATAACAAACGGCAATCTTTTGGATAACGAACGGCAATGTTTCGCCTAAACACAACATCGGGTACGGCGTCAATACGTAGTGACCGCACCCAACAGGCCAGGCGAGCCGTCTGGCGCTACCAATGAAAAAGCCGGGCAAGCCCGGCTTCCTGTCCAACGCGCCTCAGCGGCGGCGCGCATTCGGGTAGATGTCCGCCCCGGCCTCGTTGATCTGGCGCCGCAGGTCGCGCCGCTCGTCGGGCGTGAGGCGCCCTTCGCGCCGGCCTTCACGCGACGACTGTTCCTGCATCTGCTGGCGCCGCTGCTGCTGATCGTCCATCATGCGCTGCTGCTGCTCGCGTTGCTGGTCACGCTGTTGCTCATACATTCGCTGTTCGCGCCCGTCGATCTGCGGCGATGGGTAACGGTCGGCGCGTGCCGGTGGGGGCGGCTGCATGTCGTCGCGACGGCCTTGGCCCTGTGCATGCGCGGCGCCGAGGCCGACGCAGGCAAGCATGCAAACGGCGAGACCACGGCGCGCCAGGCGGGCGAACCGGGAGCCTTGGCCCCGGGCTGCTGCATTGGTTTTAGTAAGCGCGTTTGTCATGGTGTTCCTCTTCCGCGATGCCGGATAAACAGATAAGCTTCGATGGGTCCCAGTGTATGTGGAATGCCCGGTGGGTATAAGACCAATTGGGTAAAGTTTGTAACACAATGTAATGCCCTGCCTGTAACACCTACCTCGAAGCGGCAGTGAAGTTACCATAGCGATACGAATCTGACAAATTGACAGCATATGAATACATCGTCCAACCCGAACCCGGCCACCCCGGTCAGCACCGGCAGCCATAGCGCGAAGATCATGGTCGTCGACGACGACGTGCGCCTGCGCGACCTGCTGCGCCGCTACCTCACCGAACAAGGCTTCCAGGTCGTCACCGCCGAAAGCGCGCCGGCCATGAACAAGCTCTGGCTGCGCGAACGCTACGACCTGCTGGTGCTCGATTTGATGCTGCCGGGCGAAGACGGCCTGTCGATCTGCCGCCGCCTGCGCGGCGCCGGCGACCAGACCCCGATCATCATGCTGACCGCCAAAGGCGAGGACGTCGACCGCATCGTCGGCCTGGAGATGGGCGCCGACGACTACCTGCCGAAGCCCTTCAACCCGCGCGAACTGGTGGCGCGCATCGGCGCCGTCCTGCGCCGCAAGGGCCCGGACGAAATCCCGGGTGCACCGTCGGAAACCCCGCAGACCTTCGAGTTCGGCCAGTTCGTGCTCGACCTCGGCACCCGCACCCTCAAAAAGAACGGCGAGACCGTGCCCCTGACCACCGGCGAATTCTCGGTGCTGAAGGTGTTCGCACGCCACGCGCGCCAGCCGCTCTCGCGCGAAAAGCTGATGGAACTCGCCAGGGGCCGCGAATACGAAGTCTTCGACCGTTCGCTCGACGTGCAGATCTCGCGCCTGCGTAAACTCATCGAACCCGACCCATCGAGCCCGCTGTACATCCAGACCGTCTGGGGCCTGGGCTACGTGTTCATTCCTGAAGGCCAGCCGCGCTAGTGTTCGCATCGTCTTCCCCGTCGCGTCCGGGCCGCATGCCCTGGACGCGCAGCGGCCTGTTCTGGCGCACCTTCTTCCTGATGTCCCTGCTCACGGCGCTGTCGATGGGCTCGTGGATCGGCATGCTGAACGTGTTCCAGCGCGGTCCGCAGGTGCAGCAGACCGCCGAACTGGTGGTCTCGGTGGTCACCATCACCAAGGCCGCCCTGACCCACTCGGCGCCCGAGCTGCGCCGCGAGCTGCTGATGGAGCTGCTCTCGAACGAAGGCATCCGCATCTTCACGCTCGAAGACACGGACAAGGTCGACCCGCCGCCGGACAATGCCCTGATGCCCGACATCGCCGCCGCCGTGCGCGAAAAACTCGGCCACCAGACGCGCTTTTCCAGCCGTGTGAACGGCTCGCCCGGCTTCTGGATCAGCTTCAATATCGACGACGACCAGTACTGGCTGATGCTCGAACGCGAACGCCTGGCCGGTTTCACGCGCATCCAGTGGCTGGGCTGGGCCAGTCTGGTGGGCCTGCTGTCGCTGGTCGGTGCGGCGCTCATTTCGAGCCTGATCAACCGGCCGCTGGCGCGCCTGACTGCCGCCACACGTGCTTTTGCCAAGGGCGAGCGCCCGGCGCCGCTGCCGGAAAAGGGCCCGCAGGAGATCATCGAGGCCAACCGCAGCTTCAACCAGATGGTCGAGGATTTGGCGCAGGTGGAGAAAGACCGCGCCGTGATTTTGGCCGGCATTTCGCACGATTTGCGCACGCCGCTGGCGCGCATGCAGCTCGAACTGGAGATGGCGAACCTGTCGCAGGATGCGCGCGAAGGCATGCAGTCCGACATCGCCCAGATGGACGCCATCATCGGCCAGTTCCTCGACTACGCCAAGCCGACCGAGGCCGCCAGCTTCGTCGCCATCGATCTCTCCGGCCTGCTGGCCGACAGCGCCATGCACGCGGCGCGCATGCCCGACGTGCGCACCCATACCGACATCGAAGAAGGCGTCGTCGTGCTCGGCAACGAGACCGACTTGCGGCGCGTGTTCAACAACGTGGTCGAGAATGCGCGCCGCTACGCCCGCACGCCGGACCAGGACCATACCGATATCGACTTCGCCTGCCACATCCGCACCACGCCGCAAGGCCGGCGCGCGGTGGTCGAGATCGGCGACCATGGCCCCGGCGTGCCCGACGACCAGATCAACCAGCTGCTGAAGCCCTTCACGCGCCTGGATACGGCGCGCGGCCAGGCGAACGGAGCCGGCCTCGGCCTGGCGATTGTCGAACGCGTGGTCAGCCGCCACAATGCCGAACTCACGGTGCGCAACCGCGAAGGCGGCGGCCTGCTGGTGCAGCTGGCCCTGCCGCTGGCTTCCTGATGTTCTTTTTCCCTTACCTGCCATGACCACTTCCCTGCAGTACAGCGACGTCGAACAGGCCGCCGCACGCCTCGAAGGCGCCGCCCACCGCACGCCGGTGCTCACCTCGACCACCTTCAATGCGCGCGCGAATGCGACCGTGTTCTTCAAGTGCGAGAACTACCAGCGCATGGGCGCCTTCAAGTTCCGCGGCGCCTTCAACGCCATCGCGCGCTTCACCGATGCCCAGCGCGCGGCCGGCGTGCTGACCTTCTCGTCGGGGAACCACGCCCAAGCCATCGCCCTGTCGGCGCGCCTGGCCGGCATCCGCGCCACCATCATCATGCCGAAGGACGCGCCGGCGCTGAAGGTGCAGGCGACGAAGGAATACGGCGGCGAAGTGATCTTCTACGACCGCTATACCGAAAACCGCGAAGAGATCGGGCGCCGCCTGGCCGAAGCGCGCGGCATGACCCTGATCCCGCCCTACGACCACCCGGACGTGATCTGCGGCCAGGGGACGGCGGCGAAGGAACTGTTCGAAGAAGCCGGTCCGCTCGACGTGCTGCTGGTGCCGCTCGGCGGCGGCGGCCTGCTGGCGGGCAGCGCGCTGGCCGCGTCCGGCCTGGCGCCGGATTGCAAGGTGATCGGCGTCGAGCCGGAAGCCGGCAACGACGGCCAGCAATCGCTGCGCAAGGGGGAAATCGTGCACATCGGCGTGCCGGACACGATTGCCGACGGCGCCATGGTCACCCACATCGGCACGCACAATTTCGAGGTCATTCGCCGCCGTGTCGACGACATCGTCACCGTCAGCGATGCGCAACTGGTGGAGACCATGAAGTTCTTCGCCGAGCGCATGAAGATGGTGGTCGAGCCGACCGGCTGCCTGGGTGCGGCGGCGGCTCTGCACGGCGTGTATCCCGCGGCCGGCGCTCCGGTGGCCGGCAAGCGCGTGGGCGTCCTGATCAGCGGCGGCAACGTCGACCTGTCGCGCTTCGCCCAATTGGTAGGCGCCTGACGGCGTTGATCCAGCCGGCCGGGCTAACTCATCCGTGGTTTTTTTGACAATTATTCACCCACGGTGAGTCACCTAACAGAGACAGGCGGCCTCGGCCGGGAGAATGGCTCCATCGAACAAGGAGCCAATCATGAAACACCTGGCCACGCTGAGCTTGACCCTTGCCGCCCTGGCGGCCGCCCCTGCCGCGCTGGCAGGATCCGAAATCCTGAAGTGCGTCGACCGCGCCGGCAACGTCACGCTGACCGACCAGCCATGCGAAAGCGGCGCCCGCGCCACGCGCATGGTCAGCACGGCCGCATCCGCTCCTGGCGCCGTTTCCACTGCGTCACCCGCTGCTGTCCAGGATGCCGCCTACGACTTGCAGGCCGCCCCGAGCGCCGAGCAGCCGCAAGCCGAGCCGCTCCAGCGCTTCGCTGCGTCGCCGCGCATGCAGCAACAGCACGACTGGCGCCCGCGCATGCCGCAGCGCGACCGTCCGCTGGCGCGCGACGTCGCCACCCTGAAGGCAGCGCGTGCCCAATTGCTGCTGAGCGACGCCGACCGCACGCAGCTGGTGACGAGCCGATAGCGTAAGCGGCTCTACCCGGCGGCATTAGCCCATGCGCATGAAACCGCGCAAATCCAGCGCCCCGCCCGCCCCCAGCGTCGGCAGCATTTCCAGCAATTCCTCATCCTGGATGAAACTGGCCGAGGACGGCGCCCCCAGCATGCGCTCCGGCGCCAGCGAACGCGACACCGCCCAGCCCTGCACGTAGTCGACGCCGATTTCGGCCAGGGTCTGCACCGTGGCCGCGTCTTCGGCCCATTCGGCGATCGTCTTCATGCCCAGGTTCACCGCCAGATTGACGATGGCCTCGACAATGGCCACGTTGGCCGGATGCGCGTTGATGTTGACGATGAAGTTGCCGTCGATTTTCAGCACGTCGGCCGGCAATTCCTTCAGGTAGGAGAACGAGGTATAGCCGGCGCCGAAGTCGTCCAGCGCCACCTTCACGCCGAAGTTGCGCACCTGGTCGATGAAGCGGCGCGTGTTGTCCAGGTCGTGCAGGGCCACGCTTTCGGTGATCTCCATGCACAGGCGGCTGGTCACGTGCACGTGGCGCGCCAAAATCTCCAGCGTGTCCTGCACGAAGCGCTCGTCGTTCAGCGAGGCGCCCGACAAGTTCATGCACACGAAGCGGGTATGCGGCAGCTTCTGCACGTTCTCGGCAATCCAGGCCAGGGTGCTGGACAGCACCCAGCGGTCGATCACGCCGGCGCGCCCGCACTTCTCGGCCGCACCGATCAGCGGGCCGGCCGGCAGCACGCTGCCGTCCGGTCCGCGCATGCGCAGCAGCACCTCGAAGTTCAGCGAATCGTGCGGGTTCTTCAGGGACATGATCGGCTGCATCTCGAGGAACAGCCCTTCGGTCGCTTGCGGTCCCTGCAGCTTGGCCACCAGGTTCAGCTCGGCCTCGCGCTCGTGGAAGGCGCGCGCGTTGCGCTCGTACACCACCAGGCCGTCGCTCGATTCCTTGGCTTCGCGGCAGGCGCGGTCGGCAGTCGAGATGGCGTCCTTCATCGGCATGCCGTGCGACACCTCGATCAGGCCGACCGAGCCGCGCACATGGAAAGCCTTGTCGCCGACGCGGTAAGGCGTGCCGCCGATGCGCTCGACGATGCCGCTGCAGATCAGGGACGCCAGCGGAATGGCCGTGTCCGGCATGACGATCACGAATTCGTCGCCGCCGACGCGGCCGATCTGCTGGCCGCCGGCCAGCATCATCGCCATCCGTTCGCAGACCTGCTTCAGGACTTCGTCGCCGGCCGCGTGGCCGAACAAATCGTTGATCAGCTTGAAGCGGTCGAGGTCGATGTAGGCCACCGACAGGGGCTTGCCCGAGGCCAGCGACGCCGCCGCCCCCTCGAACGTCTTTTCGATGCCGCGCCGGTTGAAGACCTTGGTCAGCGGATCGTTGTTGGCCATGAAGCGCAATTGCTCGGTGGCCTTGGTCTTTTCGGTAATGTCTTCCAGCACGCCTTCGATGCGGCCGTGGGCCAGGGTCGCGCGCACCAGGAAGCGGCGCTCGCCGTCTCGGCTGGCAAGTTCCATCTCGATATTCGTCTGCAGGTGCACCTGTTCGCGCAGGTGGAACCAGGACTGGTCGTCGAAGAACTGCTGCCACAGGATACGGCTGCGATCGGCTTGCGGACCGGATTCGAACCCGGACGCCGAGGCCGAGGCCGACCCGGGCAGCGCGCAATCGAGCATGCGGCACAGGGCGGGATTGGCCGACAGGAAGCTGCCGTACAGGTCGAGCGTGAACAGGCCCACCGGCATGGCCTCGTAGGCGTGTTCCAGCTCGGCCTGGACCGCGATGCGCTTTTGCGTCTCGAGACGCATCTGTTCGGCCACCGCCAGCGCCGCCAGCAGGCTCGAGGCCAGGGCGGCGGTGACGCTGTTGACCACGCCCAGCATTTCGCGCAGGCCGACGGCGGCGGAAATCACCTCGGCCAGGGTCGACATGAAGGTAACGGCAAACGATGCCGCGAACCACATTGCCACCCGCGCCTGGGCATTGCGCATGATGCCGAACAGGCCGACCGTCATCAGGGCCAGGCCGGGGGCGACCAGCACCCACATCGCCGGCAAGTAGATGCTGAACGGCAGCAGCAGCGCCATCGGCAGCAGGCACAGGCACAGGCCCTGCGCCACCCGCAACGGCACGGCCAGGCGGCTGCGCGCAAGTTCCTCGCCGAACAGCTTGAAGTACAGGGCCATGGTGGCGATCCCGTACAGGGCCGTGGTCACGGCGCGGCTCGGCGCCAGCCAGGCTTGCGGCAGTTCCTGGCCCAGCCACTGGATGTCCCAGCCGGCGGAGATGGCGCCGACGCGCAGGTTCAGGATCAGCCAGACCGCGAATTGCAGGTAGAGCAGCTGGCGGTTGATCAGGGCCGTGATCAGGATGAACAAACTGAGCACGATCATGCCGCCGTCGAGCAGGCCGGACTTGCGGTGGAATTGCTGGACCGAGAGCGTCATCTCGGCGGCCGGCCATTGCACGGCGCTGACGCGCGCCGGGCCGGTGAAGCGGGCGCGGCAGACGACGTCGGCCGGCATGGCCTGGGGCCTGAGCACGAAGCCGGCCTTGGCCGGGCTCAGGGCGCCGTTCGAGGCTTCATGCGAGGCGAAGCCCAAGGCTTGCCCGGTGGCGCCGTCCCAGCAGCGGATATCGATGGCGTGGCGCGAAGGGAACTCGATGACTTGCGGCCCTTCGCCCTGGACCTGCGGGCGCAGGGCGAACCAGAGCGGGGCTTCGGAAAGGTGGGTGTCGTAGCGCTCGACCGCATGGCGGTGGGCCAGCTGGCGCAGGGCATCCTCGGGGGACAGCGCCGGACCGCGCTCGGCCAGCACGCGCAGCGGCAGCACCACGTCCCCCCTGGCGACGTAATGGCTGTTCCAGGAAGCCAGGGCCAGGATCGACACCAGCGCCACGCCAATCGGCACCAGGTAGACCGACAGCAAGTGCATGCCCGCCGTGAACAGGCGGTCGAGATACACGGATAAGGAAGGTCGTGCGGGCGTGGACGGCTGGGGCATAGGCTGGACGAATCGGACTGACAAGCGCCAGCCGGCTGCCAGCGCGCTTCACCTATTCAGGATACAGCCTGGACTACATGCCGTCATGCAATATTTGCTCAGGCAGCGGCCAGTTGGCCCAGCGGAGCCGAAATCGGCGCCTGCGGCACGGCAGGTGTCGCCTGCACGCCACGCCCCGGGTTGACCCCACTTGCAACGCCGACATGAATATCTGGGTGATGCGTATGGCGGAAGAACTTCAGCAACGGGTGCTTGGCGGCGGTCCAGCGCGCTTCGCCACTGGCGATCTCGAAGGCCATCACGCGGTGCGGCATGTTGCCGGCATGGCGCAGCGGCACCATTTCCTTGTCGCCAAAGACGTCAGTGAACAGCAGTTGCTCGTAGTGGCGGTCGACCGGGGCACGGCCGGCGATCACCGCGTATTCGATGCCGGTCTTCTCGAAGTACTCGAAGAAGGCTTTCACCAGCGCCACCTTCACCATGTGGCCGATACGGCCCTCGCCCACGCCGAGGCGCTCGACTTCGCCCAGGCTGCGGCCCTGCAGCCACTCCGGCAGCACCACCGATTCCTCGATGTGCAGCGGGTGGTGGATGTTGGTGCGGATGCGCGCCGTGCCCAGCGGCGTGCCGTCGAGGCGGGACTCGGCCAGCAGGACCACGGTGTCTTCTTCATAGTCGCAGGCTTCCGGCAGGGCCAGCGAACGGGCGAACTCGGGCACGTGACGCGCATAGGCGGCGTGGCGGATGGCAACGGCTTTCTTCAGGCTGTCCTCGTTCTCGACCCGGCGGATCGTGAACGGCAGGCGCTCGGTGGGCATTTCCGGGCGCGAGGGAGTTGCGGAAAACATTGCTGGGGTACGCATTTCCATGACAGGACATTCCTTGAGAAGTGATGTTGGCTAACGGCTGTTATTGACCATTATCAATCTTCCGAATGTAAGCAAAACGTCAATAAGAAGCACTTTTTGCCTTCTATTCACTATTCTTGGAATGTCTGTGCTAACTACCTGCCAATACTCACGCTCGGCAATACTCGGGTATGCCGTCCTATATGGAACGTGCCGTACCGGACACGCGAATCGATCCGCCCGGCGTGCCATCGAAACTGGCATGCAAGCGCGAGCGCATGCCCATGTCCTCGCCTTGCACCACGTCGATCTGGCCGCTGTGCGGCCATCCCAGGTCGCGCAGGTAGCCGGCCAGGGCCGCAGTGCCGGCGCCGGTGGCCGGATCTTCATACACGCCGCCGGCGGCAAAGGGATTACGCGTGTGGAACAGCGTGTTGGTCTCGGCCCAGGCCAGCACCACGGTCACGATGCCAAGTTCGCGCATGAAGGCGCGGCCGGCGTCCAGTTCGTACTGCATCGCCGCCAGCAGCGCGCGGCTGCGCAGGGCCAGCACCAGGTGGCCGGCGCCGGCGTGGGCCAGGGCCGGCGGGATACGCGGGTCGAGGTCGTCCTGGCGGTAGCCGAACAGGGCCAGCGCGCCTTCGACGACGTGTTGCGGCGCCGGCGCGCTGCGCGTGGGCGGCGATTGCAGGGCGGCCGAGACCAGGCCGGCTGCACCCTGCCCCTCCCCGCCTGGGCAACTTTCGCCACTGTGCTCGGCGTGGCGCCGGCCTTCGACCGTGATGCGGGCGTCGTTCAGCGCCAGCGCATACACGCCGTCGCCACGCGCGGCTGCCAGCGCGGCGCCGAGGGCGATGGTGGCGTGGCCGCAGAACGGCACCTCGGCTTCAGGCGAGAAATAACGGACCCGGTAGCCGCCCTCTCCTGCCGCAGCGTCCAGCGGCGCGGCAAAGGCGGTTTCGGAAAAGCCGATGGCGTGGGCGATGCGCTGCATTTCGGCCTCGGGTGGCAGCGCCGCGCCGATCCAGACGCCGGCCGGGTTGCCGCCTTCGCGACCATCGGAAAAGGCGGCGATGCGCTGGACCTGCGCCATATCGGCAGGCACTTGGCCTTGGGCGGAGTGTGCGGAAAGTTGCATGATTGACTTGTGTGGTCCGGTAAGGGTGCTGCCTTGATGTCAAGGTCAGTGGTTTGGGTCAGGGATAGTGCACCGGCTTGCCCACTGTATCGGGCAGCGGGATGAATTCGGTTTCGCCCGGCACTTGCGGGAAGGCGCCGTTGCGCCAGTCTTCGCGCGCCTGCTCGATGCGCTCGGCGGAGCTGGCGACGAAGTTCCAGGACAGGTAGCGCGGGCCATCCATCGGTTCGCCGCCGAGCAGCATGGCACGCGTTTGCCCCGGCCCCGGTGCGCGCAGGATGACTTCGGTTTTGGGTTTGAGCACCACCAGCTGCCCGGCCTCGAACACGCCATCGCGGCCGAGGTCAATGCTGCCCTCGACGATGTACAGGGCCTGCTCGTGGTACTCGGCCGGCATGGCGATGCGCGCACCGGCCTGCAGGGTCAGGTCGACGTAGAACATGTCGGAATGGGTCGGCACCGGCGCCTTCTTGCCCCAGTAGCTGCCGGCCACCACGCGCGCGCTGACGCCGCCGTCCTCGATGAAGGGCAGCTCGCCCTTGCCAATGTGGGCAAAGGCGGGATCGCTTTCCTCGACGGCGCGCGGCAGCGCCACCCAGCACTGCAGGCCGAACAGGTCGGAACCCGCCTGGCGGCGCTCGGCCGCGGTGCGCTCGGAGTGGACGATGCCACGCCCGGCCGTCATCCAGTTGACCGCGCCAGGCTGGATTGCCTGCACGCTGCCCAGGCTGTCGCGGTGCAGGATTTCTCCGCTGAACAGGTAAGTGACGGTGGCCAGGCAGACGTGTGGGTGCGGGCGTACGTCCAGGCCCTGGCCGGGCGTGAACACGTGCGGGCCCATCTGGTCGAGGAAGACGAAGGGACCGACCATGCGCCGCTGCCGGCTGGGCAGCGCGCGGCGCACCTTGAAGCCGTCGCCGAGGTCGTGCGTGGGCGGAACGATGACGATGTCGATGTCGTGCATGCCGCTGTCGTGGTCAATGGTGTCCAAACTGCCTCCTGTGCATCGGTGAATGGCGCTGCAGTTACCGCGTTTGCCGCGTTTGCCGCGTTTGCCGCGTTTGCCGCATGAGCTGCGAGTGCGACGGCGACCGGCGGCCGCCTGGCCCACAGTTTAGCTGCTTGTGCAAATGTTCACATCTAACGCGCTGATGGATGAGCTTGGGGCTCGGTTATAATGTCGGCTCCCATTGGGGAGTAGCCTGCTTCCTCCCAGGAAGTTCCTGTATCAACATACTCGGCCAGCAAACACAGAAGGCCGTGGTACAGGCAGCCAAGCGCGCGTGTTCACCACCTTGTCCATGAACCCGTGCCCTGTCGGTTGGCAAGACCTTTGGCAAGCCTGCGCGCTTTATCGGGCCGCGCGGGCCTGCCTTTGCGTTCGCCCGACAGAAAGCTTTCCATGAATGTCGCCGCCACCGCCTCCCTCGCCCTGGCCATGTCCACCGATGCCTTTGCCGCCGCTGTCGGCAAGGGTGCTGCACTGCAGCGTCCGCAGCTGCGCGAAGCCTTGCGCACCGGCCTGATCTTCGGCGTGATCGAGGGCCTGACGCCGCTCCTTGGCTGGGTGCTCGGCAATGCGGCGGCGCCCTACGTCCAGGCCTGGGACCACTGGATCGCCTTTGTCCTGCTTGGCCTGCTCGGTTTGCGCATGATCCGCGAAGGCTTCAGCGCGCCCGACATCGACGACGACAAGCCGTCGAGCCACGGCTTCTGGCGCTTGGCCCTCACCGGCGTGGCCACCAGCATCGACGCCCTGATCGTCGGCGCCGGCCTCGCCTTCGTCGACGCCAACATCGTCGTCACCGCGGCCGCCATCGGCTTCGCCACCTTTGTGATGGTGACGATTGGCGTGATGCTGGGCCGTGGCCTCGGCGCGCTGGTCGGCAAGCGCGCCGAGATCATGGGCGGCGTGGTGCTGATCGTGATCGGCAGCCTGATCCTGTACGACCACCTGAGCGCGGCAGCGGCGTGATGGCGTCAGGCCATCAGGCGCACATGCTCTTCATGGCCTCCTGCATTTCTTCTTCCGATACGTCGCGGATGTGCTGGGCCAGCGACCAGCGGTGGCCGAACGGGTCTTCGATCTGGCCGTAGCGGTCGCCCCAGAACTGGTCGGCCAGTTCCATCTTGACGGTGGCGCCGGCGGCCACGGCCTGCTCCCATACCGCGTCCACATTTGGCAAGGCGAGGTGGATGTTGACGGACGAGCCTTTCAGCGCCAGCGGGCCGAAGGCGCCGTAGTCGGGAAACTCGTCCGCCAGGAACAGCGGCGAGTCGCCGATGCGCAGCATGGCGTGGCCGATTTTCCCGTCGGGCATGAGCGAACGCATGACTTCGCGTGCGCCAAAGGCCTTTTTGTAGAACTCGATGGCCTCGTGACAGTTGGCGCAGGTCAGGTGGGGGGTGATGGTGTGCATGCCGTCTTCGACGGGTTGAACGGTCGAACTCGATTCCGAACTCATGTTGCGCGCTCCTTTCAGGATGGGTGACCACTGTGGTGGGTTCTTGTACTACGCCGCTCGCTGTTTTCTTTCACTGCTGTTCGAGCGTAGCGCCAGCTTGAAGTTCGTGCAACAAGCGGCTGTGCTGCGTTGCGCCAAACGAACGCGGCATTCTTCGCGCTCTCCCGCTAATTTTCCAGCACCGGCGCCAGTTCGCGCGCCAAAAAATCCACCAGCGCCGTCACCCGCGGCGCCAGCGCGCCCTGCTTGTAGAACACGGCCCACACCGGCTGGTCCCAGGGCAATGCCGCTTCGGGCAGCACCGGCACCAGGCGGCCGGCCGCGATGTCGGCGCGGGTGAGGAAATTTGACAGCGACGCAATGCCGGCGCCGGCCAGGGCCAGGTGGCGCACCGTCTCGCCGCTCGACGCGCTTACCGCTGCCTCGATCGTGTAGCCCTCGGCGCCATCGTGGGTGAGCGGCCAGGTATTCAGCGTCGCCGGCCTGGTGAATCCCAGCAGGCGGTGATGCGCCAGCTCGGCCACATTCAACGGCGTGCCGTGGCGCTCCAGGTAGCCTGGCGCCGCCAGCACGCGGATGCGGCTGCTGCCAAGGCGGCGCGCGTTCAGCGTCGAGTCGGGCAAAGGCCCGATACGGATCGCCAGGTCGGCGCGCTCCTCGATCAGATCGACCACGGTTTCGCCGCTGGTCAGTTCCAGCTGCACCAGCGGGTAGGCGTCGAGAAAGGCCGGCACCAGCGGCGCCAGCAAATGGTCGAGCGCGGGCGTGGCGGCGTTCACGCGCACCAGGCCGGACGGTTGCGAGCGGCGCGCCGCGGCCTCCAGCTCGGTGTGCTCGAGGTCGGCCAGGATCGCGCGCGCACGCTCGAGCAGCCAGGCGCCCTCGTCGGTGAGCTGCAGGCGGCGCGTGGTCCGGTGCAGCAGCGTCATGCCAAGGTGCTTTTCCAAGCGTGCAATGGTGCGAGAGACACCCGACGGCGTCTGCCCCAACCGCTCGGCGGCGCCGGAAAACGAGCCTGCATCCATGACTGCGGAGAATGCAATCAATGCCTCTACGTCGATCATTCGTGACTCCCAGTCAAAAGTGTATTGTAGGGTAAAGGATTTTTCTTCGCGCCTGTAAAGCTCACACTGCAGCCCTTTCAAACACATTTATCAAGAGCGCCTGACAAAGACTTCAGGGCAAGGGATGCGGCCACCCGACGCGCCGTCGAAGACAGTACGCTAGTACGGCGAGACGGCGCAACGCCGCCATGGAGGCTTTGTCAGGCGCTCGACAGGAGAACATATGCCACTCGCTTTATGGGCGCTAACCCTCAGCGCCTTTGCCATCGGGACAACCGAATTCGTCATTGTCGGCCTGATCCCCGACGTTGCCGCCAGCCTCGGCGTCTCGCTTCCCTCGGCCGGCCTCTTGGTCAGCCTGTACGCATTGGGCGTGGCCATCGGCGCCCCGGTGCTGACCGCCCTCACCGCCCGCGTGCCGCGCAAGCGCCTCTTGATCGGCCTGATGCTGCTGTTCACGGCCGGTAACCTGGTTGCCTCGGTCGCGCCCGGCTACGCTGCCCTGATGGCGGCGCGCGTGCTGACCGGCCTGGCGCACGGGGTCTTCTTCTCGATCGGCTCGACCATCGCCACCAGCCTGGTGCCGAAGGACAAGGCCGCGCGGGCAATTGCCCTGATGTTCACCGGCCTCACGGTCGCCCTGGTTACCGGCGTGCCGCTCGGTACCTGGATCGGCCAGCAATTCGGCTGGCAGTCGACCTTCCTCGCCGTTGCCCTGCTCGGCGTGATCGCCATGATCGGCAGCATGCTGCTGGTGCCGGCCTCGATCGGCGCCGGCAAGCCGGTCAGCCTGGCGGCGCAGTTTGCGGTGCTCAGGAAGCCGCGCCTGCTGCTGGTGTATGCCATCACCACGCTCGGCTATGGCGGTTCGTTCACCGCCTTTACTTATCTCGCGCCGATCCTGCAGGATGTGGCCGGTTTCGCAGCCTCGAGCGTGGGCCTGGTGATGCTGGTGTATGGCGTGTCGGTAGCGGCCGGGAATATCTGGGGCGGCCGCCTGGCCGACCGCAAGGGGCCGGTGCGCGCACTGCAGGTCGTGTTCGCGCTGCTGGCCATCGTGCTGGCCGTGCTCACCTTCACCGCGCCGCACCCGGTGCTGGTGGTGGCCACCGTGCTGGCCTGGGGCGCCGTCGCCTTCGGCAACGTGCCGGGCCTGCAGCTGTACGTGGTGCAGCGCGCCGAACGCGATGCGCCGCAGGCGCTGGACATGGCCTCGGGCCTGAACATCGCCGCCTTCAACCTCGGCATCGCGCTGGGCGCCTGGGGCGGCGGGCTGATCGTCGAACACGTGGGCCTGATGGCGACGCCGCCGATTGGCGCGCTGGTCGTGCTCGGCGCCCTGGCCCTGACCACGCTGGCCGGCCGCCTCGACCGGCGCGATGCGCAGGCCCTCAAGGCGCAGCCGCAGCCTCAGCTACAAAACCCGGCAGAACTCGTTTAATTCACTCAAAGGACATCACATGAACATGCCCAACATCGGCGCCGGCACCTTCCGCCTGGGAGGCCAGCAAGCGGTCGACAGCGTCGCCAACGCCCTCGACCTCGGCTACCGCCACATCGACACCGCCCAGATCTACGGCAACGAAGACGAAGTCGGCCAGGCGCTGGCAGCCAGCGGCGTACCGCGCGGCGAGGTCTTCGTCACCACCAAGATCTGGACCGAGCATCTGTCGCGCGACGCCCTGCTCACCAGCCTGGAAGACAGCCTGCGCAAGTTGCGAACAGACGCGGTCGACCTGACCCTGATCCACTGGCCTTCGCCCGGCGCCGCCGTCCCAGTGGCCGAGTCGATGGAAGCGCTGATGGCAGCGCGCGAACGCGGCCTGACCCGCGCCATCGGCATCTCGAACTTCACGATCCCGCTGATGCGCGAAGCCATTGCCGCGGTCGGCGCGCAGAACATCGCCACCAACCAGGTCGAGCTGCATCCTTACCTGCAGAACCGCGCAGTGGCGACCTTTGCCCGCAAACACGGCATCCACATCACCGCCTACATGCCGCTCGCGTATGGCAAGGCGATCGACGATCCGGTCATCCGCGCGATTGCCGCGCGTGTGGACGCGACGCCGGCCCAGGTGACCCTGGCCTGGCTGCTGGCCAAAGGCTACGCCGTGATCCCGTCCTCGACCCGGCGCGCCAACCTCGCCAGCAACCTGGCCGCTACAGGTCTCGTGCTGGACGCGACGGATATCGCCGCCATCGATGCGCTGGAGCGCGGCGAGCGCCTGGTCAGCCCGGACTTTGCGCCGCAGTGGGATTGAACGGACTTATGTGTCCAGTTCCGGGTAATGCCGGAAGATGCCTTCTTCGTTGAACGGAATGCGCCGCTCGGACCCGAGGTAGGCGGCGATACGCGGCCGCTCGGCCACGCGGCGGCGCAATGCATCGAGCTGCGGATGCTCGGCCAGCACGCGCGCCGTCGCTTTCGGGAAGGCGTAGTTCAGCCCTTCCAGCAGTTGGAACAGCGACAAGTCGGCGTAGGTGACCTCCTGTCCCAGCAGATATTCCTTTTCGTCCAGCACGTGGGCGAAATAGGCGAGGAACTTCGGAATGCGCGCGGATGTGAATTCCTGCGAACGGCGCAAGGCCTCGGGCTTCTGGTCTTCGTAATACAGGTTCATGCCGGCCGGATGGTGGGTCTCGTGGACTTCGGCCACCACGTCGGCAATCGTCAGCTGCAATTGCTGGGTCCAGAGCCGCCCTGCCGCATCCTGCGGCGCCAGGCCGTGGCGCTCGCCGAGGAACATCAGGATGGCCGAGGTCTGGCCGATCATCAGGTCGCCGGCGCGCAGGAAAGGCGGCGCGAACGCGGGCGTGGGGCCTTCCTTCATGGCCGCCGTCAGCTTGTCGACGCCGTGCCAGCCACGCGCCACATCGGAATAGTCGACACCCGCTTCTTCCAGCGCCAGCCGGACGAATTCGCCGCGGCCCTGCAGGCTGGGCCAGTAATACAGTTCGTAAGCCATGGTTCTCTCCCCGGATAAACCGGCAGTATCGAGCAAAAACCGGAGGGAGCGCGCGCGGCTCATGTTATTCTTGTAAGAAACATGTCATTACGTTTGACAAGAATCAGAGCCGAAGGAGCATAAACGTGTTCGCTATTTCCCGTCATGGCGTCGGAAAGATTGCCTCAAAGAATTTATTTCCCTTGAGCAATCTCACCGCCCGTAGAAGGCAGCTGAGCCACCATGAGTTTGCCTGACACCGCCACCTACGGAACGCGACCATGATCTTCGCCCACCTCGCCAAGCATTGGACGGCCCGCCGCGGCCAGCTTCCCGTCACCTCGCGCCTGATGGCAGTGCTGCGCAGTGCGCGCGTGCTGCTCTACTGGCGCGACCATGCCTCGCTGTGCCAGCTCGACGTGGTGCGCAACTACGTGGCGGCGCCCGCCAATACCGACCTGTTCCACCATCTGAGCCACCGGCATTACCTGGCCAAGGGCCTGTCGGCGCGCCAGCGCGTGCAGTGCGTGCTGTCGCACTACCGTTTCGAGGAAACCAGTTTCAATGCCGCCTACAAGCAGGCCGTGTACGCCAGCGGCGGGCTGGCGCTGTGGCAGCACGAGGCAAACGGCAGCCAGTTCCTGATCCGCCTGGAGATGGGGTCGCGCATGAATGCCGAGGGCGACCTGACGATTGCCCTGGTGGCCGACGGCAAGGTCCTGCACCGGCTGTCGTTCTCCTGGGTCGACGGCGCGGTGGCCGGCCTGCCGCCGGGACTGGTGCCTTTCGTGACCCGCAACCAGGGCCGCTGGACCGATTCGGGCGACGCCTTCGAGGCCTTCGAGAACGCTTTCCCGAACAATTCGCCGAGCTTCTTCTGCTTCGCCGCCATGCAGGGCGTGGCCCAGGCGGTGGGCATGGAGCAGGTGGCGGGCGTGAAGTGCACCGCGCACCCGGCCTACGATCCGCAGGACGCGAAGCATTTCGCGAATGCCTACGACGGCTTCTGGAAGATTTTGGGCGGGGTCGAGCTGCCCGGGGATACCTGGCTGATCTCGCTTCCCTTCTATCTCAAGCCGCTGGCCGACATGCCGTCGAAACACCGCAAGCGCGCGGCGCAGCGGCGCGACTACTGGCGCGCGATCGAGACCTCGGCGAAGTCGACCTTGCAGCGCCACCTGCTGCATGCGCGTGCGCACCATGAGCATGCCGCGCCGGTGCGCGAAGCCGCCGAGGTTTGATTTTTTTTTCGTAGGGTGGGCCGGGCCGCGCTAGGCACTTGTGCCCACGCGGTCGTACCCTTGAACACCCCAACGGTTCACGCACCGCGTCCGATCATGCTGTGAGACCGCGTGGGCACAAGTGCCCACCCTACACATCACATCCGGTCGATCGGCCGACATCCAGTGGGTTCGAGCCCCCCACACAACATCGTTGACAAACCAACCACTGCGCCATACACTCGCGCCTTCGCTAGGGGTCCTGGAATTCGCGTTCCGGGTGAGAGATACCCTTCGTACCTGATCTGGATAATGCCAGCGAAGGAAAGCGCAACGCAGTTCCCCATTTGTTTGCCCTTCCCCCACGTTGGCTCCGGTTTTTTCAAAAGCGGCGCCCGTGCGCCGCTCGAATCCGAGCACACAATGAAACCAGTTTTGCAGCACACCCTCCTCGCCTGCGCCGTGGCCCAGGCGTTCGCCGTTCCTGCCTTTGCACAAACTGCGCAAACGAACGACGCAATCCCCTCGGTCGTCGTCAGCGGCAGCAAGTGGACCACGAGCGACCGCGCCAGCGTCGGCGGCTTTGCCGACATGGCCATCGTCGACACCCCGGTCTCGATCAGCGCCTTCAGCCGCGAGCAGATGCAGGACCTGTCGATCCGCAGCGCCAGCGATGCCCTCGCCTACGACGCCTCGGTGGGCGACGCCTACAACGCGGTCGGCTATGCCGAGCAGTTCTCGGTGCGCGGCTTCATGCTGAACAATAACTCGGGCTACCGCAAGGACGGCATCGCGATTCCCGCCGACGCCCAGATCCCGCTGGAGAACAAGGAGCGCCTGGAACTGCTGAAGGGCGTGGCCGGCATGCAGGCGGGCCTGGCGGCGCCGGGCGGCATCCTGAACTTCGTCACCAAGCGCCCGACGAATACCGACCTGCGTTCGGTCACGGTCGAGGCGCGCGAGCGCGGCACGCTGTACGGCGCCGTCGACCTCGGCGGACGTTTTGAGGACAAGCGCTTTGGCTACCGCGTGAACGCCGCCGCCGAGCGCCTGCGTTCCTACATCGACGGCGCCGACGGCAAGCGCCAGTTCGTATCCGGCGCCTTCGACTGGCAGATCAGCCCCGACGCCCTGCTGCAGCTGGACGCTGACTTCCAGCACAAGGAACAGATCACCGCGCCCGGCTACCAGCTGATCCGTGGCGTCGAACTGCCGCGCGGCGTGAACCCGAAAACCCTGCTCAATGCCCAGCCCTGGACCAAACCGGTCGATACCGACAGCGCCAACTTCGGCCTGCGCTTCGACTACCGTTTGAACAGCGACTGGCGCGCCACCATCACCGCCAACAAGCACTGGTTCAAGCGCGACGACTACACCGCCTTCCCTTACGGCTGCAGCAACGAAGGCGACGGCTACTATCCAGGCTACTGCACGAACGGCGACTACGACGTGTACGACTACCAGAGCGTGGGCGAGCGCAAGACGCCGTTCGGCGTGCAGGCACAGGTCCAGGGCCGCTTCGCCACCGGCGCCCTGCGCCACGTGCTCACTGCCGGCATCGGCTACGCCGAGCGCCACAACAGCTACGGCGACTACGTCTACGACTACGCCGGCTACAGCAACATCTACAACAACCTGGTGGTCGACCCGGCGCCGGGCAACCCGAGCACCGGCCCGGTCAGCGAGCGCTACACCGAACGCGAACGTTCGCTGTTCGTGCAGGACATCGTCACCCTCACGCCGGAACTGGCCCTGCACGCCGGCCTGCGCTACACGAAAATCGACAGCACCCAAACGCCGGAACTGGAACTCGGCCCGACGTCGAACAAGGGCAGCTGGCTGCTGCCGAGCGCCTCGCTGGTGTACAGCGTGACGCCTGGCTGGAACGTGTACGGCACCGTGGCCCATGGCCTGCAGTCGGGCGGCGTGGCCGAGATGGAAACCACCAACCAGAACCAGGACCTGGGGCCGAACCGCTCGAAGCAGTTCGAGCTCGGCGCCAAGGGCCGCATCGGCGACATCGGCCTGACGGCGGCGCTGTTCCAGATCAGCACCGGCCTGGAGTACGTCAATGAAGCGAACACCTTTGTCCGCAACGGCGAGCAGATGCACCGCGGCGTCGAGCTGGCGGCCCAGCGCAGCAGTGGCGCCCTGACCTACGGCGCGACGCTGATGGCCTTGCGTGCAAAGCAGCAGGACACCGGCGACGCCCTGTACGACGGCAAGCGCGCCACCAACGTGCCGGAACTGAAGACCACGCTGTGGGCCGACTACGCGGTGCCGATGGTGCCGGGCCTGAAGGTGAGCGGCCAGTGGCAGTACGCGGGCAAGAAGGCCTTCGATCCGCAGAACACGGTCTACGTGCCGGGCTACCACGTGTTCGGCCTGGGCGCGGCGTATGGCCTGAAGACGGGTGCGACGAACGTGACGCTGCGTGCGCGCGTGGACAATCTGTTCGACAAGTTCTACTGGCGCGACGTCACCCAGCAACTGGGCGGCTACCTGCTGCCGGGTGCACCGCGCACCTTCCGCGTGTCGGCGCAGTTCGACTTCTAAAGACGGGCGATTGCTTCTTCCACCTGCCGCAACCGTTGCGGCAGGTCCCCTTCTACCAGCAGGAAGGGAATCTCCCGTTCCTGCAATTCCGCCAGCACCATCCGGTGCACCAGCTCGCGCACTTCTTCCGATTCGCGCTGCAAGCCGTCCGGCGTCCACGGCGTGTCGGTGGCCGCCACCAGCGTCAGGGCGTAGTCGTGGCTGCGCGCCAGTTCCGTCAACTGCACATCGACACGGCCCCAGTACACGCGGCTGTACAGGGCCGTCATCAGCGGCGTGGTATCGCAGAACAGGAAATCACGCGCCAGAACCGCGGCCGCATCTTCACGCGCACGCTGGGTGCGGGCGATGCCGAACTGATCCTCCTCGAAGGGCACACGCCCCATCGTGTCGACGAACTCGCGCAGGTATTCCGGCACCCACACGGTGCCGTGCCGCCGCGCCAGCGCCTCGCACAGGGTCGACTTGCCCGAGGATTCCGCGCCGAGGATGGCGATGCGCTTCATCGGTCCGCCCGCGCGATGTTGCCCCAGGCGCGCAGCCCGCGTGCGGCCAGCAGCACGAAGATCGCATACAGCACCGCCGTCACATGCAGGTCCTTGAACAGATACAGGCCCACGTACAGCACGTCGACCACGATCCACACCACCCAGTTCTCGACTTTTTTACGCGCCAGCAGCAGCTGGCCGACCAGGCTGCCGGCGGTGAGGAAGGCATCCATGTGCGGCACGTCGGTATTCGTGTAGGTCTTCAGGAACCACGACAGCAGCAGGAAGCCAAGCGCCCAGCCGGCAAGCGCCCAGGCCCAGCCGGCGCCATGCAAGCGCGTGACCACCAGGCGCGTCTCCCCCGCCCCGCGCAGCCACTGGTACCAGCCCCACACCGACGCCGCGATGAAGACCAGCTGCAGGCCGCTGTCGCCGTACAGGCGCGCGTCGAAGAAGACCACGGCGTAGGTGGCCGACGAGGTGATCGAGAACAGCCAGGCCCAGTGGTTCTGGCGCACGTTCAGCAGCACGGTGGTGACCGCAAGGGCAAACGAGATCAGTTCGAGGGGCGTGGTCGGGAAGCCGAAGATGGCAAGGGTGTCGTTCATTGGGACGGTTCTGCGCAAGCGGCGCACAAGGGGGTACTCGAAGCGGCGCGATCGAAGCCGCCATCAGGTCAGCAGGCGATTATGCGAGTTGCTGGACGAATGCGCAAGGCTGACTGTCCGAATCCGGACACCAGTGTTCGCAGCCGGTCAGCCAGCGCTGCCAAAGCCCCTTTCGTACGGGGCAAACCGGGCTGGCACGGCCCTTGCAATAAGGAAGACAAGAACAAGCACACACCGACCATGGACCAGGCCCTCGCTCCCGATTTCATCCGCCGCCGCCAGCGCATCCGCATCGCCCTCGGCATCCTGCTGCTCGCCGCCATCGTGGCTGCCTGCTGGGGCATCAACCGCCTGCTGCGGCCCAGCGTGGCCGCCGCCGACATCATCGTTTCCACCGTGCGCAAGGGCGACGTCGCCAGTACCGTGAATGCCGCCGGCATCGTGATTCCCGTGCACGAGGAAGTGGTGGCCAGCCCGGCAGCCAGCCGCGTGGCCAAGGTCCATGCGAAACCAGGCCAGCAGGTAAAGGCCGGCGAGCTGCTGCTCGAACTCGACGACCGCGAAGTGCGCCTCGCACTCGATGCCCTGCAGGAGCAGCTGGCGCAGCAGGAAAACCGCGTCGCCCTGCTCAAGGTGGAGCTCGACCAGAAGCACAAGGCGCTCGCCAGCAGCATCGAACTGCTGGAACTCGATTTGCTGTCGGCGAAAGCGCGCCAGGAGCGCAACCAGAAGCTGCGCCAGAGCGGCCTGGTCTCGGGCGAGGATTTATTGGCCTCGGAACTGAACGTGAAGCGCACCGAAATCCAGCTGCGCCAGCAGCGCGAACAGATCGCCGACAGCCGCCGCGCCACCGCCGGCAGCATCGACGCCGCGAACTTGCAAAAGGCGATCCTGGCCAAGCAGATCGCCCAGCAGGAACGGCTGCTGGCGCAGACGAAAGTGGCCGCGCCCTGGGCCGGCATGCTGACCTCGCTGGTGCAGGAAGAAGGCGCCAGCGTCGCCGCCGGCCAACTGCTGGCGCGGGTATCGGAGATGAACAACTACCGCGTCGAGGCGACCCTGTCCGACTTCCATGCGCGCCTGCTGGTGCCCGAGCAGAAGGTGCGCGTCGAGCAGAACGGCGAGGTGCTGGCGGGACGCGTGCACACGGTCCTGCCCGAGATCCAGAACGGCACCGTCAAGCTGCTGGTCGACCTCGAGCAGCCGCACAACCCGCTGCTGCGCAACAAGATGCGCGTCGACGTGAATATCGTCACCGACCAGAAGACCGGCACCCTGGTGCTGGATGCTGGCGCCGCCTTCAACGGCAGCGGCGCGCAGCCCGCCTTTGCGGTGCTGGACGGCGTGGCGCGCAAGACCACGCTGCAACTAGGCGGCGGCGACGGCAAGCTGGTCGAAGTGCTGTCCGGCGCGCGGCCGGGCGAGCGCTTCATCGTGTCCGACACCAGGGCTTTCAAGGACCTCGACAGCATCCGCATCATTGAATAACACGAGCGAATAACGCATACAACAAGGGGAAGACCATGATCCGACTGAACAAAGTCAGCAAGACCTACCGCACCGACAAGGTGGAAACCCTGGCCGTGAAGGAGATCGACCTGCACGTGCAAAAAGGCGAATTCGTCGCCATGATGGGCCCCAGCGGCTGCGGCAAGAGCACCCTGCTCAACCTCATCGGCCTGCTGGACCGGCCGGGCGAAGGCAGCATCGAGGTCGAAGGCATTCCGATCACGCGCTACCGCGACAAGCAGGTGGCCAGGCTGCGCAACAGCACCTTCGGCTTCATTTTCCAGAGCTTCCACCTGATCCCGGACCTGCGCGTGATCGACAACGTCGAGCTGCCGCTGCTGTACCGCAGCATGCCTGCCGGCGAGCGGCGCCGCCTTGCACGCGAGGCGCTGGAGAAGGTCGGCCTCGGCGCACGCATGGACCACTTCCCGAACCAGCTCTCGGGCGGCCAGCAGCAGCGCGTGGCGATCGCGCGCGCCATCGTCGGCCAGCCGCAGGTGCTGCTCGCCGACGAGCCGACCGGTAACCTCGACAGCAAGATGGGCGCCGAAGTCATGGACATCCTGCTCGGGCTGAACGCCGAGGGCACGACCGTGGTCATGGTCACCCACGACGAGCACGAGGCGCGCCGCACCAGCCGCATCGTGCGCGTGTTCGACGGCCAGTTGGTCGCGTAAGGAGACGCCATGCTTCGCAACTACCTGCTCACTGCCGGCGCGGTCTTCATGCGCCGCAAGCTCTTCACCGCGATTAACCTGGTCTGCATCGTGCTCACCCTGGTGGTGCTGATGGTCGTGACCTCGCTGCTGGAAACCGCCTTTCGCCCGTCCGGGGTCGAGGGCAAGAGCGCGCGCTTCCTGCAGATCGTGATGATGCGCATGGACAGCCCCGGCGGGCACCGCGTCAGCACCACGCCGCTCGGCTACAAGCTGATCGAGAAATACCTGAAACCGATGCCGGGCGTGGAGCGCGTGGCCGCGGCCACGCTGCCCAGCGGCGTTGCGGTCTACCAGGGCGAGCGCGTGAGCGAAATGCAGATGCGCCGCGTCGACGCCGACTACTGGAAAATCCTCGACTTCACCCTGCTGGCCGGGCGCCTGCCGACCAGCTCGGACGATGCCGCCGGGCGCATGATCGCGGTGCTGAACGCCACCACGGCGAAGCGCCTGTTCCCCGGCGCGCCCGCGCTTGCCGTCGGCCAGCGCATCGACGTCAGCGGCCAGCAGTTCGAGGTCGTGGGCGTGGTCGAGGATGCGATGCACGTGAACGCCTTTGCCGACATCTGGGCGCCGATCAGCACCTTCGCCTCGTCGGACTACCGCACCCAGATGAGCGGCATGTTCACGGCCCTGATCCTTGCCGCGAGCCCCGCCGACCTGCCGCGCATCCAGCGCCAGGTGGAGGGCATCGCCAAGGCCATCGTGCAGGACGATCCGAAGCAATGGCAAAGCACCCGCTTCTGGGCCGACAGCAAGCTCGATTTGGTGGCGCGCATGACCACGGGCAGCAACGAGTCCCTCGACTCCGGCGCCGGCAAGCTGCTGGCAGCCGTCGTCGCGGCGATGCTGGTCTTCATGCTGCTGCCGGCCCTGAACCTGGTCAACCTGAACACCGGCCGCATCATGGAGCGGCGCGTCGAGATCGGTGTGCGCAAGGCCTTTGGCGCCACCAGTTCGCAACTGGCGATCCAGTTGGTGGTGGAAAACGTGCTGCTCTGCCTGGCCGGCGGCCTGCTGGCCCTGGCCGCCACCGCCGGCGTGCTGGCCTGGCTCGAGCACATCCAGCTGATCAACTACATGCGCTACGACCTGAACCTGGCCGTGTTCGGCTGGGGCATGCTGATCGCCACCGTCTTCGGCCTGGTCTCCGGCGTGCTGCCCGCCTGGAAGATGTCGCGCCTCGATCCCGTCCACGCCCTGAAGGGAGCCATCTGATGTTCCGCCATTTGCTGAAACTGACCTGGAAGCGCAAGTCCAGGAATTTGATGCTGAGCCTCGAAATCCTGCTCGCCTTTGCCATCGTGTTCGGCGTGGCGGCGTTCGGCGTACGCTACCTGCAGCTGTACCGCATGCCGCTCGGCTTCGAGTCGAACGACGTCTGGTCGGTGTCGATCCAGGCCGGCGACAACGGCAAGGAGCGCTTCGACGCCGCCGTCTACGACACCCTGCGCCGCGGCCTGGCCGAGCTGCCCGAAGTGAGCGCCAGCGCCTTTGCCGGCCACGAGCCCTACGCCATGTCCACCTACGCCAGCGACATGCGGCGCGACGTCAAGGCGCCGCAGGTGCACACCGAAATGATCGAGACCGACGATGCGCTGGCCGGCGTGCTTGGGCTGCGCCTGAGCGAGGGCCGCTGGTTCTCCCAGCTCGACAACGGCAGCGCCGCGCAGCCGGTGGTCATCAACCGCCGCATGGCCGACGCCATGTTCCCGGGCGAGCGTGCGCTCGGCCAGCAGTTCACCGACGGCGAAGGCGCCAAGCCGGGCGCCGGCTACCGCGTGGTCGGCGTGGTCGAGGACTTCCGGCCCAAGGGCGAATTCGATGCGCCGCTCAACTTCGCCTTCTTGCGCTTCGAGCCGGGCAAGAGCGAGGGCGACGTCCGCACCATCGTGCTGAAGGTGAAGCCGGGCACCGGGCGCGATTTCGAGAACCGCCTGAACCGGCGCCTGAAACTGATCCGCAACGACTGGGCCTACCAGATCACACCGCTCTCCACGCTGCGCAAGACCATGCTGCAGACGAGCGCCATGCCGCTGGTGCTGGTGTCGGTCATCGCCGCCTTCATGCTGGTGATGGTCGCCTTTGGCCTGTTCGGCGCACTGTGGCAGAACACCACCGCGCGCATTCCCGAGATCGGCCTGCGCCGCGCGATCGGCGCCAGCGCCGCCGGCATCTACCGCCAGATCGTGCTCGAACAGTTCATGCTCAGCTCGATTGCGATCGGGCTCGGCCTGGCGCTGCTGGTGCAGCTGCCGCTGACCGGCGTGTTCGGCGAGAGCCTGAACTGGGCGGTCTTCGCGGCGGCAGCGGGCCTGTCGATGGCAGTCATCTATCTGCTATCCTTGGTCTGCGCCCTGTACCCGGGCTGGCGCGCCAGCCGCCTGAGCCCGACCGAAGCGCTGCACTACGAGTAACAGAAAACGACAAGAAAGAGACTCACCGAGATGGAAGCATCACGCACTCCGCGCATCCTGGTCGTCGACGACGACGGCGCGGTCCAGGTGTCGCTGGCCCTGCTGCTCAAGCAATCCGGTTTCGACGCCGCCTGCTGCGACGGGCCGGCGCCAGCCCTGACCCTGCTGGCGCGCGAACCCTTCGACCTGGTCCTGCAGGACATGAACTTTTCGCTGCAGACCAGCGGCGCCGAGGGCCTGGCGCTGCTGGAGGCCATCCGCAAGCAGCATCCGCAGCTGCCGGTGCTCCTGATGACGGCCTGGGGCTCGATTGCGCTGGCGGTGAATGGCATCAAGGCCGGCGCCGCCAACTTCTTCACCAAGCCCTGGGACAATGCCCAGCTGGTAGAACTGGTGCGCGCCACGCTGGACCTGGCCGGCGCGCCGGCCGGCGGCCCGACGCGCGGGGCGCTCGACAGCGGCTTCGACTTTTCCGCCATCGTCGGCGAGCACCCGAAGCTGCTGCGCGTGCTGGCGACGATCGCCCAGGTGGCGAAGACGCGCGCGCCCGTGCTGATCCTGGGCGAAAGCGGCACCGGCAAGGAGCTGGTGGCCGACGCCATCCACCGCAACAGCCCGCGCGCGGCAAGCCCCATCGTCAAGATCAACATGGGGGCGATTACGCCGACGCTGTTCGAAAGCGAGATGTTCGGCCACGTGCGCGGCGCCTTCACCGATGCGCGCAGCGACCGCAAGGGCCACATCGCCACGGCCGAAGGCGGCACCCTGTTCCTGGACGAGATCGGGGAGCTGAACCGCGGCGACCAGGTGAAACTCCTGCGCGTGCTGCAGGACGGGCGCTACCAGCCGGTCGGCGCCAGCCGCAGCGAGCAGGCCGACGTGCGCGTGGTCTCGGCCACGAACCGCGAACTGGCCGAACTGGTGGCCGCCGGCGAATTCCGCGAAGACCTGTTCTACCGCCTGAACCTGATCACCATCCGCCTGCCGCCGCTGCGCGAGCGGCGCAGCGACATCCCGCTGCTGGCGCGCCACATCGCGGCAGGCGTGGCCGCCAGCTATGGCCTGGGCGAGGTCGGCCTGAGCGCCAGCGCGCTGGAGTGGCTGGGCGCCCAGCCCTGGCCCGGGAACATCCGCCAGCTCAAGCAAACGCTGGAGCGCACCCTGCTCCTGGCCGGCAAGGCGCAATTGACAGGCGCCGACTTCGCCGCCGGCCAGCATGACGAGGCAGGAGGCGCGCCGCGCCTGGGCGTGGACGGCATGACGCTGGAACAGGTGGAGCGCCACATGATCGAGCAGGCGCTCGACCAGCACGGCGGCAACATCACGCGCGTGGCCAAGGCGCTCGGCTTGTCGCGCACCGCCCTGTACCGGAGACTGGAACGCCACGGCCTGGCCGAACCCGGCGCCGAGGACGGCGCGTGACGCTGCGCCTGCGCCTGGGCGCCTACCTGCTGGCGCTGCACCTGCTGTTGTTCGGCGCCGCGGCCTGGCTGCTGATCGACCGTCCGGTGTGGTTCGTCGCCGCCGAAGCGCTGCTGCTGGGCAGCCTGGTGCTGGGCTTTGCGCTGCTGCGCCGTGCGCTCGAACCGCTCGGCTACACGCGCCGCTTCCACGATCTGCTGCAGGACGGTCACTACGCCAACCGCCTTGCGGCGCCGGCCTCGCGTGAGCTGGAAGAACTGGTCGCCATGTTCAACACCATGCTGGCGGCCCTGCACCGCGAGCGCCTGGCCGCCGGCGAGCAGCAGGGTTTCCTCGACCGCCTGCTGGAAGCCACGCCGGGCGCGGTGCTGGTCTTCGATTTCGACGGCGCCGTCAGCCTGGTGAACGCCAGCGCCCTGGCCCTGCTGGGCATCGAGCGGCCGCAGGGCCATGCGCTGCCCGACTGGCTGGCCGGCACGGCGCCGCTTGCGCGCGGGCTGGATGCGCGGGCACGCGAGCGCAGCCTCGATTTGATCGCCCAGCTCGACGCCCTGCCCCTGGGCGACAGCCGCCTGCTGACCGACCT
>Ga0265780_10001444_pt1 | contig 33337 bp, 44 predicted proteins | sample P1T30metagenome_FD_192432 | JGI IMG/M metagenome (GOLD analysis project Ga0265780, IMG submission 192432) | Plant litter microbial communities from East Loma Ridge, Irvine, California - P1 T30 | ecosystem: Environmental > Terrestrial > Plant litter > Unclassified | place: USA: California...
ACCTGCTGACTGGAGACTGGTCGTGATAGATCGGAATTCACACATGAACCGTAAGTACATCTTATCTCTACTAGAATATCGCTGACGGACAGATGTCTATGTCTTTCCTCGATTCTCGATATTACCGGATCATGCTCCAAAAGCTTTTATTCCATATACGAAAATGCTCGATCCGCCTGATCTGCCCGTCGAATCCAGTAATACTGCATCTTCGTCTAAATGTCCCACTCCACCACTATCACCAGCATCATCTACCTCCTCATTCGAATCTCACGAGGACGAATTACCCCTACGTTCATTCATCCAGGGAACCGTTACCCACCTCACTTCTCATTCCGTCTCATTCATCCGTCCCGCCTCCCGCAAATCATCAATGTTATCTTCGATGGGCTCATCGACGACGGTGGGAACATATGACTTCGAAGGCCCAGAGGAAACGCTGGCATTTGATTATTGTATCTACGCCCTTGGATCGGGTATGCCAGATCCATGTAATGTTTGGTCTGAACACCCAAACTTGCCGCCTGGGATCGACAATGATGAGCATCTGAGAGGAAAGGGCAGCAAAAAGTGTGGGGTCACTTGGATGGAGGAAAAGGCCAAGGACAGGAGAGATGCCAAGAGGGTTTTGATTGTTGGAGGTGGAGCTTTAGGGATCCGTCAGTCTCAGTGTCGCCGACTAAGCAATGAAGCTAATCCCCAGAATTCGCTACAGATTTGAAAGAGATCTATCCCGATAAAGAGGTCACATTACTACATTCAAGACCTCAGCTCATGCCGATCTACCCTATTGAAGTACATGTCGCAGGTACGCTACATCTCCTCTCCCCTAAATCAAAGCTGACAGAGTAGCAATGACAACACTTCAGAAACTAGGTGTCAATGTCGTCCTCGGCGAAAGAGTCATGACATGGCCAGAAGACCCGGAGCACCTGAATGGAAAGACAAAGATCTTAACAACGGATAAAGGACGTGAATTCCATGCTGACCTTGTCGTGAATTCTCCCTCACCCACCAGAAATCTTTAGCTGATAATACAGCTCCCATGTACAGGTCAGAAACCCCATACATCGTTCATAGCCGCCCTCTGTCCCGCTTCAATATCCCCAACAACAGATCGAATAAGGGTTCACCCAACAATGCAACTCCTCACTCACCCGAAACCAATCGCATCTCGCGCAAATACTCTAGAACGTATAGAAAACCTATCCTTACAACCTGTCGAATCGCATCTACCTACACCTGCATCATCAGATCACTCGGAAGAAAAGGAAGAGGATCTAAGACATATATTCGCTATTGGGGATTGCGCAGAGACTGGCGCTATACAAGCTGGACATACTGCCTATTGGCAGGCTGAAGTTGCTGCTAGGAATGTTTGTCGCCTGATCGAGAAACAGGAAGGAAGGGCGAAAGACACATTGGAAAGCTATAAACCTGGTGCTCCTTGTATCAAACTTACTCTGGGTCTAGTGAGTCTAAATCATCTCGTGTATGTGATCTGCGCTGATGAGGTAGACAAAGGCCGTCACTGCTACCGGAGACGAAGTTGTTGTCTCCGAGGATGGCGTGGAGGATCTCAAAGCTTTGCTCATGTGGTATGTCTCTCTTTTGTCATTCAGAAACCTTCTGACCCCCTAGGCCAATGCTCGCTGCTGGGGACTGCGACACAAAAGAATAGAGGAAACCGTCACAATCATTCACGTTGGGGTGTACGAGATTCTGCCGGTCAGAACGATCTCCTTGGCCTTCCAGAATAATTATCGCATCATGTGGACCACGCCTGCGCTCGCATTACATTCAGTACATTATGCATAGCATTGCCAGATATGCAAGATACCACATCTATCAAACGATAGTGAACTCGTTCTGGGCTTTGTCGGCATAGTCCGATCATATTGGCTGTCACTTTCAGCTAGAATCCAAGCACAGGATTATGAGGAACCTACGATCCACTGTCCCATAATAGCAACCGGGACCCCCCAAGCATCTCTCCGTATCGTAACGCTAAAACAACACTTGATCTCTCTATAACTCTCCTGAACCACAACTCCAGATCCCGCATCGGAAAGATCAGAAGACATAGCTAGATCCGGCGGGCGCTGGAATTGATGCTGTGGATGAGGGTGTGAATGAGAAGTAGAGTGTGAATGTGATTGGCGTGTTAGAGATTGTGGGATTTTAAGGGTTGTTGTGGTATATATACTTCGTTGGCCTAGCTTTATCAGTACTTATTTCAAGATCGAGGGAATTAAGGGACTGACCAGCATCGAAAGCGATCTTTCCATATCCCTCCCAATACCTGACAGCACTATCTTCATCCATTAATTCGTATACACATAATTGACCATTTCGGAACATTGATGCGGGGATTTGGAGCAGGTTGGCGAATTCCTGATTTGCTTTTTGGATTTCACCGGTTCTACGCCAGATGCACGAGGGTGTGTGTATTGCTGTATATCAGCTCGTTCATTTCTTTTCTGGAAACCAGGAAAACCAGGGAGCTCGAGAGAAAGAAACTGAGAAAGAAGGACGGGAGAGGAGAACAACGACCTACAGGCAAAAGCACGGTCATACTCCAGCATCCACCTCTCCATCGCTTCTTCGACGAAGACGAGATCGACATCCGTCAGAGTCTGTGCAATCTGCCTGAATTTCGGTCTGAATCCATTGAGAGCAGCCAAGATCCTCCTCCGACTTTCGGGGGATATACTGCTTCCACTTGGATTAGGGGTCTGGGCTAAACTTTAGCTAGGTCGGGAAGCGGCAGAGGGGCGACGAACATATCCTTGCTTTCCTCCCTCCCTTGATTGGACTACTTGGTGCACTCCCACTGACTGACTCTTGCCTTGGAGCCGCTCGCCCACTATCCATCCATTTGTTCATCCTCTCATAGCCTTTGATGTAATCGTATGGTCTCAATAGGCCTGCGTCGTATTTCGCCTTGATGACTTGTGCGAGTCGTGAATGACGAGGACCAGAAGGCTGATCAGCCGCCGCCAGGAAATATCGTTCTCTACCTCATCAGCGGAATCTAGTAGTGGAAGGGGGCGACATACATTCTTGACATTCCCGAGATATTCAGTGGATTCACAGGCGGGGTTTCTTTCCCTTTCCCCTTATCCTGCGTCGACTTCCCATTCGATGTAGAAGTAGGTTTGGGATTGGAACTAGGTCCAGCGGAATTACCATTGCCGTATGAGTCGTTGCCTGAGCCAATTGTTGCCTGTCGCTGTCCCTGCTGTTGTAGTTGTTGTGGAGGTGCTTGATTTGTCAATTCCGACATTTGGATAGTACCCAAATCGTTGTTACTATCGTTCCTCGAGAAGTACGTGAGGACATCTAGGAATCCTCCTGGAAGGGCCGGTACTCCCAGCTCACCCAAATATTTGCTAATCGTCAGATACTAAATTCACACACCTGGGTGAGACGTACGAAAGAGCTCCAAGTTCCGATTCATCATTCATCCCCCACCCCATTCCATTTCCCTTGACCCCATTCCCGACCGTCCCATCGACAAACGTAGCGCCCGTATTCGTACTTGTGTCTGGTAACAATGGCCAAGAGGGCGGGAAGTTCGGATCAGAGTATAATTGAGGTGGTAATTGAGATTGTGACGATGAAGCTTGTTGCTGTTGTTGTAGTTGGGGGATGATCGGTTTTATATCTTGATACTCTTCTCCCCATTCCTTTCTGAGACTAACACTCGGTGATGGTTCTTTAGGCGGTAAGTCTTTCGGTGGGGATGCATCACGACATAGATGGCTGATGTCTCGTTTTATACTACACATTAGCTCCCTCTTCCCCACATTGAACCAGATCCGGACTTACCATCGCTCACAGGGTCGACCACCTTCACAGACCATATGACTATCTGTCAGCTCCTTACTCAATCGCCATCATATAGACATACCTTCGTCGACAATATACACATGCTTTCCCAGGTCCTGTTTTATGTTTACGATATTTCCTCTTTCCACTCGTACTCCCACCTCCATCCTTACTTTCTATGCTCAATCTGCGCTTTTGTTCCGTTGCGCCCATTGTCCAAAGCGTCTACTATCTATGTGTCATCGGCTGCGTGATGTTCTAGGTCGTGTGTGGAGTGTAGTGTAGGGGTGCGATAGTAGAGATGACGAGGGGCCGCGGATTCGGACCGAGTTTCCGCCAATCCAGTCTCGTAGCGTGTATTTGCTCATACAATCGTGCTTGATCTTTCATGCCAGTGCATGTGCAGTGAGTGCTCACATGACATGCCGATATGAAAGGATAGGCTATCGAACATACCCCATCTACTGATATGCATCAGACATCAGTGACAGTGTAGGAGTGGGGAAAGGATAGATTGTGTGTCCAGTTGAGCTAGATTCCATCCATGTTGACTACGTCCGGTTTATACCTCGACTCATCATACTACTGACACCATAATGCCAGAATCTCCACCGCCCCGACCGACTCGACATCAACTTCACCTATCCGATCCTCCGTCCTCAGCCGAATCAAGAACAGTCACTTTCCCAGTAAGTCTCATCGCGTCTCTACTGCTTCAGCAGAGTTGATGTCAGGCGTACAATCCTACTGCCAATACCATGACTCAAAGCGATCTCGACGCTCTAGCTCCAAGGTCCCCTGACAGATTGAAAGCCGCGTTACAAGCTCAAGGTACGTCTAAAGCCTGGCGCGGACCTGATGATAGAAAGTCCAGGATGGTCGTTCGTAATGAAGAATGAAGATTTCGATTTCCAGTATCCCAAGAAAATGCATCGATCTGATGAAGTTCGTCTTCTCTCTCTATAATCCGATGATATAGCTGATGGTAGCCGCCTTTATTCAAGCGACCATCGGAAGATGATAAAGACCAAGAGAAAGACAAAGAGAGACCCCGTCGGAACCTCCTCTCTTTCGGACGAAAGAAGTCTAAAGCGGCACTCTCTGGGAGTCCAGTGAATAAATCACCTAGACCAATGATGCCTTCGCCGAAACCGAAGAGGTTTCCACCATTATCGTTTAACCCCACCAACGGTCCTCGGCCATTGCAAGGTCATCCGAGGAGCACTTCCCAGTTAGAAGTGAAACATGTCGAAGTCAGTGATAGGGAGAGTGAGAGTGGGAGTGAGACCGAGGGCGAGGGTGAGGGTCAGCGATCGTCAGGCTCAACGGCACTATCACCTCGAAGGACGAAACCACCACCGACACCACCCAAACCCACTTCACCGCAAGCTAGACGTGCGCCTCAACCGGCTCATATCCCTCTTCCACCATCACCTGATCGTGATTCCCGGTTGAACCGTATTCGTGCCGAACCACGAGATAGAGATCGAGACCAACCATCACCATTAGAGCGTTATTTCGCCCCTTCTCCCGCTCGAGCTATATTCGATCGACATTCCCCCTCTAAACGATCTCATTTCGGTACACAACATGACCCAGGTCCCGAGTTCCGAAACACCTCTACCACTACTTCGTCAAGTCGAGCTGAATCTATGCCAACTCGACAAGGATTACGGGATATGTTACTTGCTTCAATGGACTTACTGTTGGAAGATCACTTTATCACCTTGGAAAGTAATCATCAAGCGCAAACTCGACGTATCTCACATTTGGAACGATCGACTCAAGATTCTAGCTTGGCTCTCGTTCAGGCTCAAGCTGATTATGCTGCTCTCGAAAATACAGTCATGGAAGATCGAAGATCGAAAGAAGGGCTGGAGAAGGAATTGGAGAAAGAACGAAATCTTCGTCAAGTCCAAGCTGGGGATGCGACTTCCCTAATATCTCAACTGGAGAAACAATTACACTCGCAGACCAAATCCACTACTTCGCTCGAGGGCCGAGTTACCACGTTGACAAAATCGCTGAAAGAAAGCCAGGACGAGATAGATAGATTGGAAGGAGAGATGACAAAGGGGTATAGCGAGATGAATGGTCGACTTAGTAATATTGGGAGATTGGAGAAAGAATCGGAGGATTGGAAGAGGAGGGCCGAGGAGGCTGAATTTACCGTCAGGGCCTTGAGGGAGGAAGGAGTCAGGATGAGTAGGGAGTTGGATAAGCGAGGGAAAGTCATCGAGGAGTTGGAGAAGGGGAGGAAGTTCGTCACGAGGCTTTAGGGCGAACGTGACTATCAGGCTGTGAGGTCCGGATATGGGTCATTGGGCCATAACATGGGTTGATGGTTGATGCGAGCTCGCTTCTTGGACAATACGCAGCATGTGTTTGGCGAAAAGAGTCGGAGAGAGATTAGACACGTTTTCACTGTATGATTTGAGAATACTGTATCCATGCAAGATCAACATTACTGCTTCTTCACTCTATCTGACTCTTAGATCTATCGTGACATTTTTGTAATCCTCCTGCCTTCTCCTCTCTGATTCCATCTCCCTCTTCCAGTCTATATGTCGAGCTAGACCAGTCGGCCTAAGCCTAGACCTAGGCCTACAGTAATGACTGAACAGCCTCATCGCTTTCCCACCTATCCAACTTCTTCATCAAATCCCTAGCATCCCTAGCCGGTCTTCCAATATTCCCATTATCGGAACTAACGCTCGACTGCACCTTCTTGACGATCTCTGTAACGACATCCAAATCGTAGAATGCGTTAGGACAATCTTCAAGACATGCTAGGATCGAGTGGGAGATTAGAGCCGTAGGTGGTGTTGGCGCAGCTAGGAATGTACTAATTGTCAGCGATTTGACCAGTGTCGGGGCCAGTAAGAATGAGGGGGGACGTACTCTACGATTGAACGAATGTATTCTGGGTCATTGGCTGCTAAGCCTGAAATCACCCTTGCCATGGATTTATCGTAACTTTCTACTTCATCAGCCACCACCCATACCAAATCAAGAGGAACTGACCATTACGTCCACCCATGAACGCCTCTTCGACAAGTTCCACCACTCCACCCCTGACTCCCTCTCCAATATTCTTTCCAGCACTCTTACATACTGCCGCAAGTGCAAGAACGATAGAAGGGGCAATATCATTATCGGCCGCCCTGACTCCGCCTACCAATTCCGTAACGACAGGATCAACACGGGGTTGATGTTTCATCAATGCCCCCAGACCAGCTGCTGCCCTACTTCGAATCGAGGATCCACCAGGGTCCGAGGCGGATTTGACGAATGTTCGTGTCAATTGAGGATGGAATGGTTTGACGAGTTGTGGGATTTCTTCCAAAAGTACAGTCAATGTCGACAAGCTGTATTAACATTAGTATGGATCTATCTAAAGAAGAGAGGAAAGGGGGACATACACTGCCGACTTGATTTGTGGTGATACGGGGACCGTAAGAATACGAATCAAAGGTCCAGTCAATTGAATAATGTATACCTTGATGGCTTGTTCCGATGTTCTCTGGGCAAGATCTCCAATAGCAAGAGTAGCTTGTTCCTTTTGTTCCTGCGTTCCACTCAATACACCCGCCAATATGATCGGGACGATAGGCTGTAATCCCTTGGGCCTACTGAATCCAGCAACAGTCTTTCCAGGACTTCCAGTACCTTCAATAGCCCTTCGCAGGGGTACGACAAGAACATCCAACTCATCCTTTTCAACCGACTTGACAAAGATATCCAGGGCTTCCCAAGCGGCCGCGACGACTTCTTCAACGGGATCATCGAGGGTTGAAACGAGGAGTCGGATCCAATCGATTCGGTAATCGGAATTATCGGATGAATTGACTTGACATAGAGTGCCAAAGAGGTTACATCCAGTAGCGCGTCTTGTTGGATTCTTGTCTTTGGCCCAGGAGAGGAGGAGCATTTGAAGTTGATGAATACCTTCTTCTTCCGATACAGACTCGAGTAGAGATTCAATAGCAGATTGGATCTCTCCCTTGATCTCTTCATTCGACTCCTTCTCAAGTGACTTGACAAGAGCACCGAGAACCGAGTCGAGTCGTCGATTGAGAGCGGATCCAGCAACCTTGACCAAAGCACCGAGAGCACGAGCATTGAAAGCGGTAATAGGTTGAGCGGTAAGAGTTGGAATGAGAACTGGGAAGACCGTGTTGGCTCGAACCGACATGACTTCCTGTAATGCCTTGAGGGCAGTCTCTGACGTTTCTCCTGGATCTCGCATCGCTTCCAATAACGTCGGGATAGTCTGGTCGATAGCTTTAGCACCGAGGTATTGCTGCATGACATCGAATGTACGAGCAGCAGCCGATCGGACAGTAGCGTTCGAGTCGACAAGAGCAGATCGAACAGCGGAGATAATGGCGTCTTGGTGATCCTCCACTGCGTCTTTGCTTGCCGCGACCCTATTCATCAACAGCCACCCAAGGTACGGGAGGCCAAACTCACATGATATCGGCGAAAGCAAGACATGCACCTTCTTTCGTACGAGGGTCAGAGGAAGAGATAGCCTTTTGTAAGATAGGTACCAATTCAGAGAAGATCCTCTCTCCGTTCTTTCTACATAATTCACCCAGAGTTCGCGAAGCGGTTTCTTGTTGTTCAATCTCTGGACTTCCAAGTAGCGACATGATCATAGACATCAATACCGGTAATATCTCCCTGGTAGTTCTTGGCGTATCTACCTGTCAGCCACGTTACATTAAAAAAGTGAAATGGACTTACTCTGAACGAGCGCTTTCCAAATATGGATAGAAGAAGACCTGACGACATTGACTGTATCCTGTCGAACGATGTACAGGGTCGCAAGTACCCTATCCCTCCTCTCTTGTCCAAGCGCATCGAGGAGTGCCTTTCGAGCATTATCGGCAGCTTGGGGAGCTTCGGCACCTTCTTCCAAATCGACTTTACCGGAAATACCAGTAACTCGATACAACAGTAATCCAGTAAGTTCGATAGAAGCTGATCGGATCCTCCATTGAACATCCAACATACCCTTCTCTAATTCTGGCAAGAGTAGATCGATTGCTTTAGTAGAGTAATTCGAGATAATCATCTTTCCTGCGTTCAATGATGCCTCTCGTACATATTCGGATGAATCGGCTAAACCATTAAGGATTGGAGGAATGACTCGTCCGAGATGAGGAGCGAATCGATGTCCGAAAGTAGCTGGCAAGTAGACAAGTAGAGAGATGAATCCCTCTCTGACGTATGCCCTTGGAGAAGAAGTATTGGTGATGACCTCAGGCAACAAGCCTTCCATCCTCTCCATACCTAATGCCGAAAGAACCTCTGATAGACCTTGAGCAGATCCTTGTCGATCAATACCGCCAGTATCGGATCTTAGGACCGACATGAGTTGATTAACGAGTTCAGGGAATGAAGCTTCTCCTAATCGTTCCACCAATGTTCCAAGCGATTTGGCGGCGGTAGCTCGAGCTTCGGGGACGGGATCGACCAGAACCTCATTCAACAAAGGCATGAGTTGATCGAGGTATGGTGTCAAATCTCGAGCTTCGGTCAAGGAAGCCATATTTCCGACAATCTGGACCGACTTCCTCTTGATTTCTGAACTCCTCTGCTTGAGTCCACGATCAATGATAGGCATGACAAGCGCAAGAGAGGGGGCATCGAGGTAATGTTCGAATGAAGTCTTCAAAAGCGATGTGAGGGCCTTGTTGATATTAGCCGTAGGATCCGCCAGAGCTTTCATCAAGACGCTCTGAAGAGCCTTGATTTCAGGATTACTGAGGACTTCACCGAATCGCTTCAAGGAAGCATTGGCGGCTGATTTGACTTGAGCGTGGGAATCGTTAATGACCCCAGTAAGGTGAGGGATGATGGTGGGGAGCGAAAGTGACAATTGTCGTGGAGCACAGAATGCCATTGCACTACCCATCAGCTTTCTATCTTTCTCTCGTTCCTTTCCTCTGAATGGACATCAGGAAGAACGACATACCCGAGTAACTCAATAGACCCCTTCTTGGTCCTCCATTGCTTCTCATCCAAACCACCCAACAAGGTAGGTAACATCAACTTGACACAATGTCCACTGATCCTCGACATGATGACCCTACTTGAATCCTGTACTGCTTCTCGTACATCCGCATTACCATCTCCAAATAGTACCAACAGTAACGGGACGATGGAGATGATGTAGGGTTCAAACAATTTCCCAAGTGTTCCAGAAAGAGTTTCGAAAGCAAACAGAGCTCCTTGTCGGGATTGATAAGATGCTTTATCTTCAGCGGCTTCAACCAGTTTATCCATTAATTCGTATTCCTTCAAAGACTGGAGTCCTCGTCCTTTGATGATTCCAGCTAGACCGTATGCTGCTCCTCGTCGAGCTGCGTACTTGGCACCTGTCGTGAGGTTCGAGAAGAGTTTATCGACTAGATATTCGACTTCTTCACCCATGTCCTGTACGAGCGGGGGTAAACAATCTGCGACGGCCGATTGAACCAATTCAGACGGAGTGTTGAGAGCTTCAATCAGTCGATCGACAACTTTAGGAATTCTTTCATCGGCAGTATCCAAATGACGGGCGAGTCGACCAAAGAGCTGTTGTCAGCGGATTCTACACCCAGCTCTTACGCATCGACGAGAGCGTAAGGAGGGAGAAGGGACGAAATGGGACATACAATAACAACAGCCTCCTTGATATAATCAGCAGTTTCTGAACTGGGTCCAGACCTTCCAAGGTACTCTTCAAACATCTTCATCAATTCCGCAACTGATTTCTGACCATGTAGATCGATAATAGCAGTAGCAGCATCCAACATTCCCCTCCTGACTGCTCCATGTCGATCACCCAAAGCTTCTTTAACAACAAAGAATTCAAATACTGGGTCGACCAAGGCATCAGACATGAGTGGAGCGAGTCGTTGGAAAGCAAGAGCGATAGCTACTCGAGCTTCATAAGGATCGGTTCGGTTTACTGTTTCTGGAATAATCATTCCCTTGCCGTCAGCCATGATTCAAATCAAGGGAAGGAGGGGGGAGGAGACTCACGAATCGATCATATTCCGGTGCGAGCATTCGTGCTTTATCAGCATACATAACCTGCAGTTCCTTGACGGTAGGTTCGATTTGAGCGGGGTACTGCTGAACAGCCTCTGCAATCGCACCAGCACAACTGATCCTAACAGCAGAACTCTCATGCGCTATCATCAGCCCCTCCTCATCTTGGTGTAAATACGGAGAACATACCAAGGTACTTTGGAAGTGTGGTCAAGAAAGTCTCGGGTAGATCCAATCCATTATCATCCCATAGATGCAAAGCAAGCTTAGCATTCTGTTCATCGGCATCATGAGCCGCGATCCAAATTTCTTCAGAATAATCGAGCTCAGTCATATCGACTGGCTGAAGAGCTTCCAGGGCGGCTTTTCGGACTGTCAAGTCTTTTGATAGTGTACCAGCGACCAATCCTTGGACTTCAATGACGGAAGCGACGTCCTTGATAGCGTCTCCAAGATCGATGAGGGATTGAGCAGCTTCCTTGCCAAGTCGGGGATAGGCAGTGATCATTCGTAATAAATCTCGAATAGTCTCCAATCGTGGGTAATTCTGATCAGAGACTGATTATCAGCTTCACTCTCCCTGTGTCGCCACCCGCCGAATAGGAATTGCAGACTCACATTCCCCAACACAAGCACCGGTGATACTAACAGCTAACGTCAATTGTTCCTGCGCTTCATCCGAATTTGGCTCGGTCCCAATTCCTCCCAGCACAGTAACCTGGCTCAAGAGCATACTAACAAGTCCATATGTGGTACTATCGAGAGGAGTTTGTTGAGCTACGAAATCGACTTGATGTAGTAATCGAGTGACTAATTCTGCTTTACCCTCTTGGAGGTAATCATCATGGACGAATGGCGCATCGTGAGATCGGAGGGTGGCAGCAGCGATCATCCTTCGGTATTCTCCTAATCGATCATGAGCCAGTGATCCTAGTGACTGTTCATCAGCCTGACCTCTGTTTCCTTCCTACAGGGAAGAGGGGACATACCAAGAATACTCCAAAAACACTCTTGTCAACCAAGAAACTACCCCTTGAAAATACACTAGCGAGCATACATTCCGCCATGACCCTCAAATGCCTAGCAACAGCTTCCGAATTGGAGGCAATCAAGCATTTAATCAATTCAACCCCTCTGACCAATCTCGCTCGAGTAATCGCAATCTTGGTTCGAGTTTCCGCTTCTTTCGTCCTCTGAGCCGAAACTAATGCTTGGTCTGCTTTGGATAATTTCTGAGTTCCGGGCTGAGCAGCTTTCTTGGCGGCTATTGAATCTCTGATTTCCTGTTCCCATTTCTCCGTAGCGTAATTCTTGGAATTCTTATTTTCGTTGTTATCCTTCTTGGGTGCCAAGACTGTTTTATCAGCTTTCCTGACCCGGCAGTAAGGACAGGAACTATGACTGACCATCGACGAAAAGTTGATCAGGTGGTGATGCCCAAATACCCCTTTCTTCCAATCCAATGAAATCAAGATTAGCAGGATCTAAATCATCTTCCAATTTCTCCAATACTGCCTGAACGTAAATTTCCGGCTGTACAAAAGCAAGTGTAGTGATAGCTCGATAAGATGCTTCAGCGAGTCGAGGATCGGAAGGAGGAGCAGAAGCAGCTTCCCATAAACTCTCTAGAATCCTGGTCCTCTTGTCCACTGCGACTGTAGCTGGATCCAGTCCAAGACTCTGGACAAGACCGATCCAAGAGACTTGAGCATCCTCGTTGATTTCCGGATGATGGGCTAGAACAATGTAATCAACTGCGATATCTTCACAGATTGATTTATCGGTACTACTCGTATTGGAGTGGTGAAAGACTGCCGAGAGTAGTTTCCCAATATCCCTAGATTTCGACTCGACAACTTCCTCTTCGTCTGCCTTTCGAATCTTCGGTGCTCGAGCATCTTGGATTTGTAGCCAGTTCCGCAAGGAATCTCGGATGAGATGACTGATCAACCTAGGATGGGCTTTTGCTAAATCCGATATCGCAGTCGTAGTGATTCGCCTAACTTCTGAAGATTTACTTTCAAAAGCCAAATGAATCAATGCCATCCCTACTGCCAACTTTGCCGCGTCGTCTTTCTCAAGTTTCCGTCCTTGTCGATTGATGATGCCCTCCAAGCATCTCAATAACCATTTCTCATCTTCAGGCGCTGGAAGTCTCGTATAGATCTTGTCGTTGAGTACGAATGAAGGTTTAGGTGAGACCGCCAGGATATCGCTTAAAGCAGGTACTGATGCCAATTTCGAGGCGGAGGGGGTAGTATATAGTGGTCCAAGCGATAGGGCAACGGCAACGTATCCTTCTAGGAAACCAGTACTGTTTGCTGGTTGATTTGTCGATGAGGCAGTCAAGGCAGTTTCAAGAGCTGGCATGATTGTCTCCAAGAACTTTTCACCTTCGTTCGAGAATTGAGATTGGCGGGAATGAACGTTCCAAATCGATTCTCCTACTGCATTTGCTAATGCTCTTCTTGCCGATAATTTGGTAGATCCCAGTTCTTTAGCTAGTGCACTGGCCGATCCGATTGGTGTGTTGGAAGTAAGCGAATGTGAAAGATGAGGGATCAAAGCTCCACATAGAGCTTGTAAAGCATGATCGTTTCCTTCCTTCGTACATAATCCTGGTAGGGTGTCGACGACGATAGACGAGGTACTGTCATTCGTAGGGAAGAGGGCGGTCATCTGGAACAAGACAATTCGGTGTTCTGGACTGGTAGTCTTTCCAGTCTTTGGGAGACTCAAGATCTCGGTAACGATCTTTGTTTGGATCGACGTATCCTCGCATTTTGACGAGATGACTTTCATCAAATTCAGCGACTTTGCTCGAGTATCGGGGTTGGACGATTTCGAAGATGATAATGCTGCCGTAACGAGTTTACCGGGTAAGATAGACGATAGATCGTAAGGTAATCCAGAGAGCAGATCGGATGTTACTGCCATTGAGCACTTTATCAAACGACAGACACAGAAGGAAGGGACATACAATCAAGAGCGACTTCTGGAGACCTCAACAACATCTTTTCAGAAGTCGGCAAGATCTTTGTGGAAAGTGTATCGATATCCACAAATTCTTTATGAAACTCATTCAATGCTCCACTCGTATGTCTCCCCACGACCACCTTTGATCCAAGGACATTGGTAGTATACCAGTCGACAATTTTGCCCTTGTTCTCCTCAACAGTCTCTCTACCATTCAAAGGTCTCTTTGCTGATGATTTCAATCGCAAGCAAACACCAATAACGTGTCGTAATAGAACGGCTGATTTGGGAGTAGTTGATTTTGTCAAGGTGTCGATGATTGTAGGGATTGATTCTCGGATATCACGTATAGTCCTCCATATTCTAATACCGACTTTACGCCTGAATCGACCGATCTTAGCGGAAGGATGTGTTGTCGAAGCGGAAGGATCCAATTCTCGAGCTTCGACCGCATCAGTCAATAGAGCAAGCGAGTGGATGAGGTCGGAGAATGTAGAAGTGGTATTAAAGGTACTGCGTGATCGTGATCGATTTAATTCGGAGAGTAAGGCGAGATTTAAGAATGTATATGGTAATAATCCAGCTGGTGTTGATGCTTTTGTCGAGTTTGCAGCTTTATCTCCTTCAATCTGTAACCATTTCACAAGTTTATCTCCTAGTTTCCCTCCTGAACTTTCATCCCTTTTCACTAATTCCACGAGGATATTGACGATATCATCAATTTGTGCTGGATCACTTGATAATCCAAGAACAGCCAATAATGACGAAACGATCGAAGGCAAGTGTTCGACAGGCGGGGCTTTACGTCAGTCTCCTCTGCGTACAATACGACAATCAAAATCAAATGACTTACAATCATTAGAAACATATAAGTTTCTAGCGATGAACGCTTGTCGTCTCTTGGGCGATTTATCTCCTATAGCAATTCGGATTCGTCCCAACACATCATTCCAATCTACTTCCTCCCTCACGACTTTTGGTCCACTGCCATTTATCTTCCTTCCATTGCCATTTGTATTTGACCCCTCTGCTTGTCCTTCTGCTTCTGAACCTGAACCGGAACCGGAATCATAGGCTTCTTCTGTTGCTTTAGTATCTGAAAGCCAGGAACCGACTTTCTCAGAAGGGGCCATGCCCGTACGAGATTGACGGGGAAGTTTACGGAGTTGTCGACTTAGTGATATCTGTGTATTAGATGGGGTTGGATATTGAGAGGTGGTACTTACTGTGTACCAGAGATGAGCTGACTGGCAGCTAGGTATATGGATGATTTGGGTGACGCAGCGATCCTCTCTACTATAATGCACTTGAGTTGAATCGAATCCCAGATTCCAGCGGAGTAAAGTGGGATCTCCGCAACAGCAGCGGGACCTTTTACAGGCTACGGTCACATCGGTTCTTATTTCGCGTCAAGCGCTTAACACCGATCCTGCCCCTTTTGTAGAGTGCCACTCTCGCTGGTCCCGGCAATACCACCTCCACTCCTCCCTTTCTCCGCTCCTCTGCGTAGTGTGATCTAATCTGTGCACTGAATCCAGGTCTTTCATCCGTCAACTTCGACAAAGGTTAGTCCAAATATACCCTATACATATATACATACGATCACAACTGATCATATCAGATGCCTACCCGATTCTCCAACACTAGGAAGCACAGGGGACACGTTTCAGCCGGTCATGGACGTGTAGGAAAGCACAGGAAGCATCCCGGTGGTCGAGGTCTCGCTGGTGGTCAGCACCACCACAGGACTAACATGGATAAGGTGAGCGAGATTGTTTAAATGGAGCGAGGGCAGGCGAGCTGTTCTGTGGTCTGTCTGGTTGAACGAGGGAAAGGATGGGAGGATAGTGGATATCGACGCAAATTTTGGATGGACAGGATACTGGACAGCTTGGAATGATGGGACCAAGGAAGCAATGAAAGACGAAGAGACGAAGAACAGGAGATGGCGGAAGGATATGACCAGACCAAAGGAGACCAGGCATCGCTCGCCCGCTCGTAGCTTGGAACCAACACCTGAACTCGAACTAACATCACAGTACCATCCAGGTTACTTCGGTAAAGTCGGTATGCGACACTACCATCTATTGAAGAACCACTACTTCCGACCTACCATCAACATCGACAAGGTACGTTGCTTTACAATCCGTTCATGGAGTAGAAGGACGCGGAGCTAATAAACAGCTCATCACTCTACCTGAAGCCAAGGCCGATGCTCCTGAGGGTTCCGTCCCAGTTCTTGACCTAACTCATCTCGGTAAATTCAAGCTAGTACGTCTTTGTATATCTGCTATTGAATTAACCTAACATTATAGCTCGGTAAAGGACGTCTCGACCGACCATTCATTGTCAAGACCCGATTCGTTTCCAAGCTCGCCGAGCAGAAAATCAAGGAGGCTGGAGGTGTTATCAAGCTCGTTGCATAGGGTTCTAGGGTTGCACTTTATGCAGCTTGTATGATATGCGTTGGCCGTAGGCTGTGGGATGTCGATCTGATCAGGACGTCAGGCTGTTCCGCAATCCAGTCTGAGGAGTAACTGACACGGTCGATACTGGACGAGATTAGACGCATTGCCTGAGCTGTCAGCTCCGCTGACTGAATGGCTGTTCTCGCAGTCTGCAACGCGTGATTCTAGCGCTACGAAGGGAGGGATCCAATGCGGTCTGTACTGCGAGCAACTGACCTGGAGTCTATCGTTTGTTGCATCACAATAGAATTAGGTGAATTAGTCCACTTGCCCAGGACATGTCGAGTACTTGGGGATCTCAGGCTGCGGGCCTCATACAGACAGAGGAGAGAATGGCCACTCTAGTCAATCAAAAAGTGACGATATCTGAGTAGCTTATTGATCATACAGTCCCTGGCCGAGACGATATCAAGTACTCGCGAGCGCTGCTCTTGACTCTATATAGCCCAGATTGGTTGTGTATACAATGTCCACTAGCAATTATTCCTGAACCTGAACTGCACTAAAGGTGCAGGTCCAGATTGTGAAAGTGCAGCTTTATCCAAATTAGTAAAGCCAGGTGTGCCTGAACGCAATTGCAACCACAACCAACTTTATGAACACCTATGCATCGCCTCTGCCTATGCATACAACATCCAACTCGATCCAGCTTCCACCTTGCTCAGAGAATCCATTCCTAATTTGTCTTTTGAGGGACGATTAGATGGCCCTGGTCTCGGCGGTTCGGAGGTTAGGAAGTAGAGGACCCTTTGCCTTCAAGAACTGATTTATCAGCATCTGCCCAAGTAGAAGTAGACGGGACTGAGCCGAGGTCTACTCATAGACCCCGCGAACAGCCACGCCTGACCTCGAGACCTGTCGGTCTCTCGGAGGACTTACTTGAACATAAGCTCCATCGGGCATGACCTTGTGCTCCCTCCTCAAAGCCTCGTAATCGGCCCTATCGAGAGAAGTGAAACCCCACTTCTTGGAAACGATAATCTTCTGCCTTCCGGGGAACTTGTATCGTGCTCGTCGGAGTGCCTCCATGATGACGGGTCGGTGTTGGTCTCGGCATCGAATAGACATGATGACTTGGCCACTGATTGTCAGCGGGGTTCAGAGGGAGGGTTGCGGCGAGAACGACGAGAGACCCCAAATGGAGAGTGGGGTGGCAGAATAACTCACATGTTGACTCGGGCAACGGATCCGTAGGGTTTACCCCAAGCTCCTCGCATACCCTGTTGAAGCCTGGTTATCAGTACGTTGTCGTGACACATAGTTCGATGCTCGCCTCGACGCTATCGCGCCGAGACTTCGCGGTCGACGTACCTATCGGCTCCAGCACAAGACAACATCTTGTTGATCCTGACAATATGGAAAGGGTGGACCCTAACCCTCAAGTGGAAAGCCTCTTTACCGGCAGTCTTGACAATGTACTTGTTGGCACAAATTCGAGCTGCTTCCAAAGCTTCAGATGAAAGTTGCTCGTACTCATCAGAGACTAGATGACAACAGAATGGGAAGTCGTTGACGTTGGCCCTCTTTCGTCCTAGATCGAAAATTCGAATCTTTGGGTCGGGAACACCACGGTTGTATCGCGACTTTGGGAACCTGTCATCAGATTGGAGTTTGATGTGGGGGTGGGAAGGACATACGGCTTGTTCTTACAGTACCTGTAACACCTTGCGGGACGTCGACCCATCTTGAATACTGTTGATTAGTAGGTATACAAAGTGATTGGTAATCTAGCAGTCCCGCCCATTTCTTCCTACTATCCATGCTCCAGTGCTAGCCCGCAATCGTATCCATGTATTCTATCCATCTTATCCTCTAGCTGACCCACTGGGACTGCTGTAGTCGATATAGAAGACCCACTTACAATTGATAGATTGAAGTACAAAGAAGAGTAATGACTCGTTAGCTAACTACTAACCGGATTATCAATCCCCCCCTTGACTAGCATCCTTCTCTTCCCTTCATCATCCGCCACACTCAGATTACTAAGCCGGAGTTTGGCGGTATTACAAAAGTGGAGGTGTGTTCAGTGTGGCACTTGATGAATGGGGCACCGGGTGATTCACTCCACTCTGTCCACTCTGTCCAGTGTTGATGCATACGATAAGATAGGACAATGTCTAGTTCAGAACATACATATACTCATACAGTCTTGATACTCCCGTTCACGACTCAGATCCTAGATGATCCGACTTTAATCCTACCTTTGATCTATCGAGTAACTCGTGAATCAATTGAATCATGTACTATCCTATTCTCAACCCCCACTCCGAACCAAGGGGACCTGTATACGGTACTCAAAGTTTCACCGAAGAAGTACTGGCATCCCTTCCAGAGCTTCTTGGGCAAAGTATATGCGACCCTATCTGCTGCTCAGTGGAGTGTTGGGAGGGTATTGATGGATGTATAAGTTGGGTTTGAGGGGTATGATCTACAAAGTAGATTCGGGGGAAGAGAGGTTAGGGTTGTGAATCTCGATGGTGAGTAGATTCCTGATTGAATTCTGGCTGCATGTGATGTGACAGGACTGATTGAAAGGTCATCTGGATCTACCTATCATGCCGAAACTCATCCAGGTCTTAGGTAGTCATGCAGGTGAAACAATACCTACTCCAAGCGACCTCAAGCCCTCGTCCTCTGGAATAAATACCACCCTCAACAACGCCTCCGAGCCATCGTCGTCGAGCGACAGAAATACATCACAATCGTCGCAGGCCGGAGACGAAAGCTACCCAACAACAGCTCTAGGGGGTACATTCGACCACCTCCACGCAGCCCATAAACTACTTCTCCACCTCTCTCTTTTCCTCACTACCAAACGTCTAATCGTCGGTCTAATGACCCCCTCACTCCTCCAGTCAAAATCAAATGCTCAACTCCTCGAACCATTAGATGATCGTATACGGAATGTCCACCATTTCCTCAGTCGTCAGAACGACAACAAAAACACAAGTCGAGGGGTGGGAGTTGAATTGGATGTAGTAGAGATCCACGATCCATTCGGTCCAACAGCTTGGGATGGCGATATTCAAGCTCTTGTAGTTTCTAGGGAAACTCTAAGTGGGGGCGAGGCCGTTAATAAGAAGAGGAAAGAGAAGGGATTGGGTGAATTGGATGTTTGGGTTATTGATGTTATCGCCGCTGCCGCTGCTGCCGAGCCAAACGGGGAGGGTAGTGGGGTGGAAGGAAATGGAGGTGATGCAGGGATCAAGACTCGTGATTTGAGTCATGTGGATGATGAGGGGGAATTAAAAGTACTGAAAATGGGTAGTACAGCCATTAGGCAGTGGATTAAAGATCATCCCGAGGCGTAGAAGGGGGTTTGGTGAGTGGTCGGGGATTGGGTTCTGTTGTATTGCTCTGGAGTGTAAAGTCATGGTATGCCTAAACCATTTTACGAATAATGAATGAATGAATATACCGATGAATAGTCGACTGGTCAAAGAATGGTGAATGGGGATACATTACGTTGACGTAGTTACTATATTCTGCTATGCTATGCTATGCTATATATGATATGATTTGATTCGGTGGTACAACAGATTGACTACAATGAGCATGAGTGTTTCGTCGCCTTTCGTTGGGGTATGTATGAATATTGTCATAGACAGTATTTGCGGTGTATGCGAGTCGTCTCGAGGTTGCATGGATCATGATTCGATGGAATAGTCGGCGATCTGATCGGACCGGACATTGTCCTCGATTTATACCTAGACCCTTTGGTCTAATCCTGCCCAATTGATCTGATCGCATCGTCGGTGGGTTTAGAGTCCAAGATGAGATTCTGATCGTCAGCTCCATTCAAGCATACGGCATCTCAGCTTCTGCCTGGCCTGCTCCGAGTAAGAGATCCCAGGGAGATCGGCAGGCAGAAATGTAAGGACCAAAGACTATCACTCACATCAGGTTTAAAAGCCCATTTGTCAAAAACATCCACTACCCTAGCCCAATCCTCAACAGTCAAATCCCTAACGATCTTATCCCCTCTAACTCTATTGCCCAAAAATTTGCCTCCTTGCTCAGTCTCACTCTCGATCCTATCAATTAACCCTTCAGCTCCAAAAGCTAGATTCTTTAATGCAACCCCAATACTTTGAGCTTCTGTAACGAAACATTTCCTAAGTACATAATCCCATTCATCTTTATTTTTGATCGTAATTGGTGAATCGAGTAGAGGTTCAAGGAGTATTCCAAGCATTTGAGGTCGGGGGAGGGGGATATCGAGATGTTTCTGTAGACCTATTGTGATGGGATAAAAATCGTCTGGGTAGGTTATTGTAGGTTGGTGGGCTTGTGGAGGGGGTGGGATTGTTTGTGAATTTGTCTGTGACTTTAATTTTGATTTCGATTTTGGTTTCGATTTGGTCGTTGATGATAATGATGATGATGATGATTGAGGGGGTTTTATGGGTGTATCTTCTGTTCGATGGGATGATTTATCGACATTGTAGACATGATGATATGGTGGGAGTGGTGATACTTTGAATAGAGCTTGGGTCATCACTGATAATTTACAGTGAATCACTTCTCCAGGTCCTGCCATCAAGCGCTGAGCGTTAGCTTTAGTTCGCTCTCTTCTTTTGGCTGTTGGGAATGGCCTGTGGACTCACGTCGTACTGGTTCTTGCCTACCAGTAGGGCCAGCCTGATCCTACCCCATTGCCAGATCCAAGTCCGATCTGTAGTCCCACTACCTACACAACTGCCAATCCACTGAGATACCATCTGATCCCCAGCAACACTAAGCGGCATCTGAGCCACGATCGTCAAATTCGGCGGCGAGGCGTCCCAAGGTCTTTTCCCCATTTCATCTGTACTAGTACTCGTACCCTCGTGTTTGTTGATATGTGAACTAACAAGTGGATTTGCGATCAATTGACTAAGTGTAGGCCATCTGTAAGGTGTACTTGGCGAAAACAATAATCGAGGTTCATGAACTGATGGATGGATTTTGGATTGATAAATTGCGTAATCTTCCGATTCGAATCGAGCTGGTATTTCACTTGGTAATTCATCTTGACCCATTCCTAGTCCATTCACAAGAAGACTAGGTGAAGGTTCACAAGCGACGACCACCGATGGTATATGTGTATGTCCTTCCTTCTCCTGTTCCTTGTCCTTATTGCCCAGCTCGTTTACTTCCTCTGGATGAGGAAGACCACCATAGAGTAACGATCTAGTCAATAGACCAGGACCAGGGAAAGCTTCAATGACGACCTCCTTCTCTCTAATCTTTAATGCTTTAACGAAATCATCTGCAATTCGTCGATTCGCAAGGAAAGTTCGACCTGTGAATTCTCGATTGGTTTTATCCATAGAATATCTAAGGACTGATCGTGGCCATTTCGATTTCCAGCTTGAAAGAGGTGGGAGTGGGGGTAGGGGTGGCATCTTGGCCTACTCTATAAATGGTGGATCTGATCTAGCTGAGATTGTCCGACGGATCACAACTTTTGATATCTCGACATCCACGTGGTAGGTGACGTTATGATCTTCCCTTCTTTGAGTTACCCAATCCGGTAATCCTTTAATGTGAGTGTAGAATTGATACGCCCCTATCTACATTCCGTAGTCACAGTCCTTTCTCACTCGACATATCTCACCCATACACCACCCACCATCTTACGCGTCTTGACGTGTACATAGTGTGTACGGACCATCACATCAGCAATTGACATTACTGCGTAATCAGCCTGGCTGGATTACTCTTGTTCCGCTACCGTACTCGTAGCGAGTAGTGTAAGAATTCACGTCATACTCTACTCAGGTAAGCAACTTCTCTGTTCCTGTTTTCTGTTTGAAACCCCTTTCTTTCTTTACACGTACTTTAGTACTGCTTCTAGTCACTTCCTCTCTATACTTCTACTTCTACTTCTACAAGTCGCGTTCTTTTAACCTACACTCGTTCCTCTGTCGTAGATAGATCCGACGAGAACGAACGTTCCAAGAAGCTTATATACTCTAGAACCTCTTTCATCTATCACTTTCACAAACCCCCATTCTTGAACCTTCCCCAATAAATCAGCATAAATACTTCGACTACCTCTCTACATCAACTACTCCCAATACCACCCTTTCACCACCACCGTCACCGCCTGCTTCAAAAACAACACTTGTAAAGATGGACGCAATGTTACCCGACCCCGAGCCCCAGGCTCCCCCTTCTGTCGAAGAGATCCGAGCGCACGTTCTCCGACTTGAAGAATCCTTAAAAGCCAAGAACCACGTTCTATCCGGTCGAATCATTCACGTATGCCATCACCTCCCCGTCGAGATTGTTCGCGTAGTCCCCCCCGAGCACCTCGAAACTGGGATCCTTTCCCCTCCAATGACCCCCGAGTTCAAATCAGAAGATGCGGACGCAAGGACAGAATCTCATGATGCTAAATGGCGAATTCACTCTCGAGCGGGTCATACCGCCATGGTATCTGGAATGAGGTCTTTATCCGATACCCACGAACAACTTGTCGTAGCTTGGACCGGAGAAGTGATGTTGCAATCACAAACTGCCCCTTCACCTCGACCTACTACCTCGACATTCTCGGCATTGGGTATGGTTCGAGGAAACTCGTTCCAGGGTCAAGGTGTAGGTGCAGGAGGAATCGCTGGTACTGCTCAAGGATTGAAACCTGACATTACCCCTGTTCCGGAACCTGCTGCCAAGAAAGTTTTCGCTGGTGAATTCAGTGAAGAGGAAAAGAAGGAGGTTGAGAAGGAATTGGAGAGATTCACCATTGTGGAATCGGAACATGAAGGACAGGCTCGGATGAAATATGTTCCTGTGTTTGTACCCCCTGCAATGTCCAAGGGTCACTACGAGCAGTTCTGTAAGAAGAGTACGTGTATCTCCACCAAGCCACCCAGGTCGAGATACTGATTTTCTAGCTCTATGGCCATTGTTCCATTACCTCCTATGGCTCGATACTACTGCTACCGTCCCCGCTCCTGATCCATCATGGGCAAACTACGTCAAGACCAACAAACTCTTTGCTAGCAAAGTAGCAGAAATCTACCAACCAGGAGATTTGATCATTGTACACGACTATCATCTCCTACTCGCCCCCAAGATGATCCGAGAAGCTCTAAGTTCAAGCAACTCGAACGGTCACGGCGTCGGGGAAGATGTTGCTCAAACTGGGTCAAAGGATGAAGGAGGTCGATTACAGAAATTGGGTGAAAAGTTGGGTAATGTCGCTTCGAATCTCGGTCATTCGATTGGAAATGCAAATGGAAAGAAGGATCAGAAGGTCAATGAAATCATGATTGGAATGTTTATGCACACTCCATGGCCATCTTCGGAAATCTTCCGTTGTCTCCCTAGTGAGTGATTTCCGCTTCTCTGATCTAAAAAAGCTGACGGGTTAGCTCGAAGAGAGATCCTCGAAGGAATGCTAGGAGCCAACACGGTAATGTTCCAAACATACTCCTACTCTCGACATTTCGTATCAACTTGTATCCGAGTTTGCGGCTTTGAATCCTCCGTCGGCGGAGTCGAATCCAATGGTCAATTCACAGCCGTCGGATACTGTCCAATCGGAATCGATATCAAGCGAGTCTCGCATGACCGTGATTCAGCAGGTGTAATTCCTAAAATGGAAGCTCTACGAATGTTGTACAAGGACAAGAAGATTATTGTTGGAAGGGAGAAATTGGATGTTGCAAAAGGAGTATACAACAAGTTGCAGGCTTTTGAGAAATTATTGGAAACTTATCCTAAATGGAGAGGAAAGGTTGTTTTGATTCAAGTCACTACGCCTGCTTTGAGTGAACATCCGAAATTGGAGAGAATGTGTGCGGAATTAGTTAGTCATATTAATGGAACATATGGGTCTTTGGACTTTACTCCTATCCATCACTAGTGAGTTCTTCTTCCTCTTTTTGCCTTCTTCCTTCGTCCTCTTTTCCCATCTGCTATCCCTATGGGCTATTGGAAGTCATGTCAATCACGTCAACCTTCACCTTTCAATGCGACCAGCAATCCGCTGGGTTGCACAGCGGAGTGGCCATCTCGGATCACTGCCTTTCCGGGATTCTCCACTCCCCCTTTGACTGCCTTCCAAGACGGTCATCTTCCCATCCTTTCCTTTCATTCCTCTCCTCTCCCTCGAACATCCGACTCCAGTGCAATCAGCAATCTCCTTATCGCATCTTCCCTATATAATACCCGAACTCCCGCTGACGACAGCCACCAAGCAATTGATCGAGACGAATACTTTGGTCTACTCTCCGTGGCCGACCTCGCCCTCATCACCTCGCTCCGAGACGGTATGAACACTACCTCGATGGAATTCACCTTGTGTCAAGACAAGACCAACAAATCCCCACTTGTTCTATCTGAATTCATGGGAACTTCCTCATCATTCCAATCCGCCCTTACTATCAACCCTCACGACCTACTCGGTGTTGCCGACGCTATCAACAAGGGATTGACCATGTCTCAGGAAGAAAAGGAGGAGAGGCATAATACACTACTTGATAGTGTATTAGGTCATACTTCTTCATCTTGGGCTCATACTATTCTGAAGCAGTTGTTGGAGAATGTGGGCGGTGAGCATACCGCTCATCAGACTCCTGGATTAGATTTGGCCGCTATGACCACTTCTTACAAGAATGCCAAAAAGAGGTTGATGCTATTCGACTACGATGTAAGTCAGGTCCCACAAGGGTTGTACTCGGGAAAGAGGGCTGACAGGTAGGGAACACTCACACCGATCGTCAAGGTCCCATCTCAAGCTATCCCTACCGACCGAACTCGACGTACTCTCACTGCCCTCGCTGCCGACCCCAACAATGTCGTTTACCTAATCTCTGGTCGAGATGGTGATTTCCTAGATGAACACTGGGGCAACGTACAAAACCTCGGTCTATCTGCCGAACACGGTTCATTCGTCAAAGCCCCTACTGAAGACGAATTCACAAACATGACTGAATCTTTGGACATGTCTTGGATGTCGGAGGTTGAAGAGATCTTTAGGTATTACATGGAACGAACTACTGGATCGACAATTGAAGTCAAGAAAGCATCCATTACATGGCATTACAGGAATGCAGACCCCGAATTCGGTGATTTCCAATGTAAACAAGCTCTCGATCTGCTCGAATCTTCCCTTGCACCTCGACGACCTATTGAAGTTTTGGTTGGCAAGAAGAATCTCGAAGTCCGACCTTTGGCAGTCAACAAGGGAGAAATCGTCAAGAGATTAATGTACGAAAACCCCGATGCCGACTTCATTTATTGTGCTGGAGACGATAAAACCGATGAAGATATGTTTAGAGCGCTTAGGACGGTATTCCCACCAGGTGGTCCTCAGGGCGATGATCCCGTCATCCTACCTGCTCCAGTAGCTGTTACCGCTGCATTGGAACCTGAAGAAGCAGAAGATATGGAAGATGTGGAATTAATGATTCGACCAGATCATATTTTCGCCACTACCGTTGGACCACCTGCAAAGAAGACTTTGGCCGGATGGCACGTTACTTGTCCTGAAGAGGTTGTGGATGCCATGGAGCATTTGTTGGAGGCTACCAAGGTGTAAATAGGGTGGTGATTAGCGAAGGATTGGGATGAGGATGGAGATGGAGAAGGTCTGAACGCGGATACGAAATAGATTGAATTGGTTGCATTGTACATAACACTTATACATGAATCGTGGTTTCCATTATCAAAAATAAAGTGACTGGCATAAAACAGCTAATTGAACATACCAGATTAGGCATGCTTCCTTACTAGTGTTGGAGAGACGGTTGGACAAGTATATCATGGGTATAAAACATTATCATCTACAGCTCACGGACCATCCTCCCTAGTCCTCTTTCGACCCTCATCAACCTCAATACTCTCTGCAATCTCCGCAACACCCCCTAATGCACCTCCGAAATTGAATCCCTCCCTAACAGCCCTCTCTACTACTTCTCTCAATCTCTCATCTGGATCCGTACCATCACGTTCACTTTCCTCCATTATACGTTTAGTCTCTTCTAGGAGATTTGTCGTTTGGGTAGAAGTATAGTTGTCTACTGCTAATGCTGATATTGGACCTTCTTCCTCTTCTGTCGTTGTTTGGGGTTGTGGTGCGGAGGGATCTAGGGAATAGAGGTAGGATGAGATTTGGGGGTGTTCGTCTTCGAGGGCTTGTGCTGGCTGGGATGTCAGTTGTAGGTCATTTCCTAGGTACGGAGTGAAGCATGACTGTGAGGTGGTTGAGGATAACGGGACTGAGTGGATTTGAAAGAGATCCCGTGCTGGTGAGGATATCGGCAAGACAACCGTGTACTCTGTGACGCACTGATCACTGTAGACCAGTCTCATCGATTCAACCATAGATCAGAGAGAGACTCACGCTCAATCCCTCTTCATTAACAACCCCCCATTCAGCCCCCCTCTCAATCATCCACATTGCCATCTCGACACTTTCAACCACATAAAGCGGTGTGTCCCCATCATCATCCCGTAGATTTATATCACCTCCAACTGAAATTAAATACTCTAGGATATCGGTATGTGCATAAGATGCTGCTGCGTGCATTGGAGTATAGGAATTTGGGTCGGCGATATTGGGCGATAGGTTCTGGGTTTCTATCAAGAACTGGTTATTAGTATTAGGTCCTGCTGACACCGTGCACTTAGGAGAGTAGAGAAGGTTCGAATACAGTAGGGGTGTAAGGTTGCTTGACTCGACTTGACTTACCCGGACACGGTCGAGATCACCATCACTGGCTGCTACCCAGATATTCTTGCTTGCTGAAGCTGCTTGTACCATCTTTAAGTTGTGAGATTGTTTCCAGGTCCAGCCTATGACTTGTTTTTCTCGGAATAGTGCTCTTCTGTCGTGATCTGAGTTATTACGAGTCTTGTATGGAGTATGATGATGTATAGAGTGGAATCCAACAAAATCGCATAATCATGACTTTGTGCCTTAATCAATCGTCACCGAAGAGTGCAACCCATTCACTCTACCTACCTGCTCACTATCCATATACATATACAACACACAAAGCTGGGCAAGATGGTATCAACAGCAGCCACGATACGGTCCCTTATCCCCACTCTTCTCGAGAACGAATTACAAGATCAAGTGACACAATACCTCAATGCCGAGTTTCATGATCTCGACTCACTCCTCGCACCGCCGGCATCAGCAGGTCCTTCAAGGAAGAAACGGAAGACGTTAGATCAGGAAATAGAATACTATGAGAAAATCGAAGCGGATGCTGCTAAAGAGGTACGTCTTCTCTACCATTCGAGTCTCATGAAAGAGCTGATGATAAGCTGGCAGTGACCAGGGTGGAATTACCTAAACTCCTAGAATCTACCCAGACCGAGATTCAGGCCTTGTTGAGTTCAACACAAGGTCTAGCAACAAGGAGGTTTGAGCTGGTCGATAAGCTCTCTCGACTTATTGTTGATCTGAACTCGAACGCTGGGGGTGAAGCCGGAGATGGGGAGGGAAGTGGGAGGGGAGTGACGGTACTGGAACAGCTGGAGGGATTGCAAGATGAATTAGGAAGATTGGAAGTTTCATATTCCTGGATCGAAATCATTGAACGGGTCGTTTCATTATCGTATGTCAGAGCTAGTTCATACGCTAAAACGGAATGGAGCGAGCTGATGAGTAGTGAGGAGATACTGGATAAAAGGAATCATTCCCCTTCACCATTATCTACATTGGGCAGGTATAAGTCTCTATGTGAGATAGTCGATGGATTGAGGAGGGATCTACCTTCTGGTATGACCTTGCTAGATGTGATAGAGGGAGTAAGGGAAAAGACTTGGGCAGGTCTGAAAGAGGTTATGTCAAAGTAAGTCCATTCCCTTGGTTCCTTGTTGTGTGAGTAACGCTGACGGAGGAGCAATTTGATATTAGCGGCCGAAACGCTCAAATGGCCGACCAAAATCACCTACTCGTCTGTTCCAGCTACTCAAAGACGAGCATTCGAGAGAACATATCAAGACCTCCTATATCTTCAAGCCGAGTACGTTCCCCGTTGCCCATTTCTTCACGTATGCCGTAAAGACGAAAGCATCACTGATGAACAGGGGAGAAAGGCTACATCCCCCGACAAGACACGATTGGACAAGTGGGCAAGGACTGTATCCTCTCCAAGCTCTCGTCAAGGCTATTGAATTGCGTTTCAAGTATCATTTCCAGGGAAGTAGGAATACGAATCGGGTTGATAAAGTGAGTCCACTCTGCTCTCTTGTCATTCAACCTCTTGGTTCCATTTGTCCCTTTCTGTCGCCTCCCGGTCACCCTTTCTTTCATTTCATTGCTTTTGAGTACAGCTGACAATATAGCCTGAATGGGCGTTTGCCAATATCTCGGATCAGATATATGAACATCATTCATTTATTCGGGATTACCTACAACCCCTCACGACAAGAGCCGGATACGATACAGACGTCAAAGTAAGCCTTCCCCTGACTCCTGTTTATCAAACCAAAGAGAGAGCAGGCTCTAACGTACAGTCTGAATTTACTCTTCTCCTCTTCCCAATCCTACTCCAATTCCTCCGATCTCGAATCCCACATCTACTCGATCACCCCGCTCTACTCGCTCATACGATATATCAGACTATCTTGTTCGATGAATCCGTTAAATCAGGTGGATTCAATCTGGATGATACTTCCCTCGGCGAGAATTTGGGTGATAGCGGTAACGATTGGGAAGGTTTGTCAGGGGTGATCCTGAGACAGGAGGGATGGTATGAACAGTGGGTTGATGGAGAACGCAGGTGTATGTTTCATCTATCTTCATTTGACTGATAGTTGATCGCTGATCGCTGATGATAGTCGGGGAGAATCAGATCAACGAGATCATCTCGTCTTCTGATGCTTGGAATATATCGGAAGATTCATCAGAGGAAGAGATGTTGGGTGGATTAAAAGCGACAGTGTCGTCAAGGCAGATTAAAGCCTTGATTGAGCAAATCACCGGTACGTCCATCTTTCCCTCTCACCACCATTTTACCCGAATTCCGACAGTAAGTGAGAAACGACAAACTGATATTCAGACCGATACTCGCCTCTCCCTCAAATCACGCACAAACTTCCATTCCTCACTACGATCCAACTGCCCCTACTCATGACATACCATTCCCGGATCACTTCATCTCTAGACGCATTTGAAACTCTTTCATCGGCCTTTGTCCGTTCTGTGCCCGGCGCATTAACTCATATGAGGGGTGGGATTCACGTTGATCAGAAATCTCTGACGGGCGGTGTTGAAGGATTGGGGAGGTTGATTAAAGCTTATTTGAGTTTGAAATGGATAGAGGGGTCAATGAGGGAATGGGCTGATGATCCTGTATGTCCTGTCTAACTCGCGAATATGTCAAGCAGACAAGGAGTCAAGCTGATTAATAGTTCTTTATTGAAATGTCTGATCAACTACAAAATACCCCTTCTGTACGATATAGACTTCAAGCCGACCCATTACTTTCGAATCCAAGTTCGAACGAGGAATGGTCAGTATGGGATTCAGTCATTAGGCGATATGACTATTTGGGGTCCAGAGGGGAGGAGATGGTTGTTAGGTTGATCACTGCCGAAGTCGAGTTGGATCTAAAGAAGCATTTGCAGAGGTTTGTTATTATGTTCTTTTATTACTTGATCTTCAAGGCTGATGGGTAGACGATGGGATCAACAAATCACCCCTTCTCCTGACGACCCATCAAATACCCACCCCTCCTTTATCACTGCTCTAGTGACATTATCAACTTCCCTTTCTCACCTAGCCTCTTCCATCCCCCAAACTTCACTATTGAGGATCTACAGATTCATAACAGAAAACCTAGTAACCCATATATCACATCGAGCAGTACATTCAGGCTGGTCCAAATTCACTTCAATAGGCGGTACTTCCTTTACTCAAGAAATTCAGGAAATCATAACCACCTCGCAAGAAGCTCTTTCGGAAATCCCAGGAGAAGTAGTCGCTAGACCTTGGAAGGGATTGGTTGATATTGGGAAAGTACTGGAATTACCTAATGAGGGAGAAGTGACGTTTCAAGAGGGGATGGCTGCCGCGTGGGGTGGGGAGGAGGCTACAAAGTCGTTCGGACAGCGTTTGGGTGTGGAGTTCCAGAGTGCCGAGTTGCAAGCGCTTCTCAGGAGGAGGGTCGAGTGCTGGCGTTAGGTTGCATCTTCACTGTGTCCTAGCCGGGTTGTGTCGCAAGTGGTATATGTGCGAGTTCGGTGATGGCAAAGATGGTGTTGTCATGTATTAAGCCTGGCGCCCACATCCCTCTATGCAATTTTGCTCTGCACTACTATTGATACAATTAACTTCGTCTATGGTATTCTATACTATGTTCGATATCTCATCATGAAGCTCCTGACTGTTTCGTGTCCAACACATTTGCGGTCGGTGACGTAAGGCGTTACACGTATATATCCTCCAAGGGAGATTTAAGCTTTGATGTCCACTCGCTTCGGTGAGCCATGCCAAAGCGGTTCGAGAGCATATTTTACTTTGCCCGTGGACGTGCTAGAGTCGATTTTGAGGGCCGACTAGAGATGACGCCTATGGCCCATTACACCATCGATTCCCCCATATATCACTACTCCTGACCCCACCTCCGGCAGAATCAACGGCTCCATCCCCTCTTCCGTCGTCCTGTCCAAAGAACCCATATGTCTCATTGGCATTGATCCCCCTTTGTGGACACTCAAATCCCATCCAAGCTGGGCAAGTCCGATCCACACGATTACATACCCCAAGACAGGGTAATAATTGTTCATATCCATATCCTCCTTCTGAATTCGTTTGGGGGATTGAACGAGGTGGGATTACTTCGGGTTGATCTGAGAAACCGTCATTGTTGGTTACTGTGGGATCGATACATCTTGGTATGAGGTTCCGACAGATCCAATCGCGGTAAGAGGTATGGCAATCCAGGCAAGATGACGTATGAGAGTAAAAGTCTCGCCCGCACGCTTTGGAGGATAGCGACGTTGAGAATGATTCGAGTGATTGCACTAGCGGATCGATTATGGAATCTGGAAGTGTGGTGAGAGGAGCAGGCGAGTCGAGAATCGATGTTGAATTTGGAGGTAATGGGGCGGAGTAAGCGATAGAAGGGCAATAGGGTGTTGGAAGGACAAGTTGGCACTGGAACGAGGCTGAACGTCAGCGAGTGCTCGGATATACACGAGGACGTAACGTACACTGTTTAGTGGTGAACCAGATTGGTTGGCTCAGAGTTCGAGTATTTGGTTCAAGGTAATATGCCGTGTAATTTGAACTTGGCAACAAACCGCCTACCACCCAATACGTCCGATACCCCTCTTCACCCCCTATTGCCATCCATTCCGTCGTAGCATTCACCACTAGATTACGAGCAATATTGCCAGTCGTGACATTTGCATCGAGCGCGGCACAATGAGAATTGTCTAGCCCACTTGCTGGAGGAGAAGAATCGCTTGGTAGTACCAACAACTCGTAATTGGGGAAACTGAAATCGGGTAGTTGCGGTGTGGTCATGAATGCGGGGGGAAGTGTGTAATTTGGATAACTTGGTTGAGTCTGAGGTGAAGCCAGGAGAAGTGGGGAGAATAATAGTGATTGAGTAGAAGTCGTGTCTCCGAGATATAGCATCATTGTCGATACAGCTTGTTGAGGTTCTACAGGTCAACATCGTATTCGTACACGAATTAGTTGACCTACCCTCCACGCTCGCCCCGAGTTGCAACAGCACATTCCCTTCACTCACTTCCATGCCTTCTGCAAATCCTATCCTCATCACTACGCTATCCGCACCTTCATCATCGACATAAGTCCAATTAGCAAAACCCTTATCCCAAGCTAAAGCCCATACATCCGCTCCTCTCGCTTTTTCATTTGCTTTCTCCACTCCCCCCGACGTTCGGTCCGGAACTGAATTTTCATCAATATCAAAGTTCTCCGGATCCAAGGCCACGAGGACTGCAGGAATGATGGAGGTATTGGAGCCGACGGAACAGATTGAAAGGGTTAGGTATAAGGAGGTGATTGGCGATGCGGAGGTAATTGAGAGGTCGTATGCTTGTGTACTAGTATTCAAGGGTGGAAGAGCCACTGTAAGAGGTAGAGATGATGTCGAGACTGATAGCTGGGCGAGAGCGGTCGTACATATCGTCAAGGCCAATAAAACGAAGGCCATGAAATCTGGCGGACGGCGTGGCTTTCCATATCGATTTCTCGTTGGGCGAGTGTCACCCCCGAGATCATCAAGGCGTAATGTCATATCGCGCTCTCCACTGTGTCTATCATCGTATGCTTGGCGGTGGGTGATGATAGATGAATACGTATTTATACAAATGCTGATCACTATGCTGATCATCCAGTGCATAATGCACAGTTGATTCATATCTACACTTTCCCACGATGAAATCTACTTTCCAATGGTCCGACGCGCCGGAACAAGTAGAGTAGTAGTAGTAACCTAACAATCAATCATACAAGCTATAACAGTTCAGCATACTAGCTAGGACCTCATCCAGCCATATACAGTATTCGACAGGAGGGTCAGTCTCAATCAACGGCAATCATACCAGAGCCCGAAGCCCAAACTCAGATTTGCAACACCCCAAACACGCCTCCTCCCCAAACCACCCTTCCTTTGACCCCTCAGTGCCTAGCAGTAATCACGATGCCACGCATACACTCTACACAGACGACCACCCTCTATCTCCCACCTGTCAATCCTGATCCAAAAATTCACAGGGAACCGGTCACGTTGGAGGTCTTGATGATGGCTCAGAAGATAGCTCGGGATAGAGGGTCTGTTTTCGATATTGAGGCTTTCATGCCGCAAAGTCTTAGGGAGGAATGGGAAGCTGTAAAGAGAGGCGAGGAATGGCCTCGGCCTACCAAGGTAGTGGACGGAAATGATAAGGAGGACAAGGATCATGGAGCAGCAGATAAGGGTTCCGCAGTGCAGGGGTCTGACACTGGGGTGGACAATGCGAACGGATTAGCCAATGGGGATGGGACAGGCAATGGAAATGGTAGTGTCACAAGAGACGGATTACCGGACCTTGGA
>Ga0265780_10001445_pt1 | contig 33337 bp, 27 predicted proteins | sample P1T30metagenome_FD_192432 | JGI IMG/M metagenome (GOLD analysis project Ga0265780, IMG submission 192432) | Plant litter microbial communities from East Loma Ridge, Irvine, California - P1 T30 | ecosystem: Environmental > Terrestrial > Plant litter > Unclassified | place: USA: California...
AGATCATCGGACGGTCGTCGTCGAGCGAGGTCTCGAGGTCGAGGTCGACCGACACCGGCACGTGGTCGCTCGGGGCGTCGCCCTTCCGCTCGTCCCGGTGGATGCGCGCGTCGGTGACGACGTCGGCGAAGGCCTCGGACCCGAGGACGAAGTCGATGCGCATGCCCTCGTTGCGGGGAAACCGCAGCGACTTGTAGTCCCAGTACGTGTAGCCGTCCGGCACGATCGGGCGGACGACGTCCTGCAGCCCGCGGGCCTCGAACTCGCGGAACGCCGCACGCTCCGGCTCGCTGACGTGCGTCGCGCCCTCGAAGACGCGCATGTCCCAGACGTCCGTGTCGAGCGGCGCGACGTTCCAGTCGCCCATCAGCGCGAGGGGCGTCTCCGGGGACGCCGCGATCCACTCGGCGGTGCGGTCGGCCAGCTCGGCGAGCCAGTCGAGCTTGTACGTGTAGTGCGGGTCGCCGACCTCGCGGCCGTTCGGGACGTAGAGGCTCCACATCCGCACGCCGTCGACCGTCACGCCGATCGCCCGGGCCTCGGTGGGCAGGTCCGGACCTTCGTGGCCCTTGAGGAACCCGGGCTGACCGGGGAAGTCGCGGGTGACGTCCTCCATCGGCAGACGGCTGGCGAACGCGACGCCGTTCCACTGGTTCAGACCGTGCGCCTCGACCTGGTAGCCGGCCGCCTCGAACGCGTCGATCGGGAACTGCTCCGGCTTGCACTTGATCTCCTGCATGCCGAGGACGTCGACGTCCTCACGCACCAGCCAGTCGACGATCCGCCCCACTCGGGTGCGGACGGAGTTCACGTTCCAGGTCGCGACGCGCATGGGTTCGAACCTACCGGCGGAGGGCGCGTGCGGTGGTCCACTCCCGGGCAGGGCACGGCGGGAGGGTGTTCGCTGGGACCACGCAAGCGAAGGCATCGGAGGCATCCATGGCAACGACGACGAACCGCGTCGACGGGATCGACACCACCGGCACCACGACGACGCAGGTGACCACGAACGGCAAGACCATCATCGACGACGCCGTGGTGGCGAAGGTCGCCGGCATCGCGGCCCGCGACGTCCCCGGCGTGTTCGCTCTCGGTGGCAACGCCGCTCGGGCGTTCGGAGCGATCCGCGACGCGATCGGCTCGAGCGCGCTCGGACAGGGCGTGCGCGTCGAGGTCGGCGAGACCCAGGTCGCCGTCGACCTGACCATCGTGGTCGACTACCCGACGCCGATGATGGAGGTCGCGACCGCGGTCCGCGCAGCCGTCACCGCCGCGGTCACGGAGCTCGTCGGTCTCGAGGTGACCGAGGTCAACATCGCCATCAACGACGTGAACATCCCGGCGCTCAACGGTGTCGCCGACGATCCCGAGGGTCGCGTCCGGTGAACGCCACCGTCGTCGGCATGGGCGCTGGCGCCCTCCTCGCGATCGTCGCGGTGACGCTCGGCTTCTGGGCGTTCGTCGTCGTGGCGGTCTTCATGGTCGTCGGCGGTCTCGTCGCCCGCATCGTCGCCGGCGACGTCGACCTGCGCCGACTCCTCGACGTGCTGCGCGGACGCCGGAGCTCGTCGTGAGCGACGCCGCCGTCGCCGGGTACGACCGGATCGGCACGGCGGCGCTGACCCACACCGCGCAGGCCGTGGCCGCGGAGGCGCTGCGGGTCCCCTTCCGGGAGGCCCGTGCCCGCGTCGCCGACGACGGTCGCGGTTGCCTGGCGGTCGAGGTCACCGCGCCGCTCACCGTCCCGGTGCTCGGTCGCCACGCGGTGCCGGCCGAGCCCGTGCTCGTGACGGCGCACCGTGCCCGGGCGACGATCGCCGAGCGGATCCGGACCATCACTGGCCGACAGGTCGCCCGCGTCACCGTCGTGTTCTCGTCGTCCGTCGTCGACACCCCGAGGAGGGTCCGGTGAGCGCTGCCGAGGGGACCACGCACGGGCACGCGTCCGTGTACCGCCGCGTGCTCCGCCGGGAGACCCACGTCTCGCGCTCCGGCGCGGTCGTCGTGGCGATGCTCCTGACCCTCGTGACCGCCGCGGCCGTGGTGTTCGCCGCGGTGCTCGTCCTGCTCGACCAGAACGTCCTCGGCGTCGAGCCACGCGCCGTCGTCGACGCGGCTGCCCGTGCCCCGCGCGGCCTCGAGACCACGGTCGTGGTCGGCATCGGCGCGATCGTGGCGATCGTCGGCCTGGTCCTCCTGCTGCAGGGCGTGCTGCCGCAACGGCGTCCGCGGCACACGATGCCCTCGCGCCGCCTCGCGGTAGTCGTGGACGACGAGGTCCTCGCGTCCGCCGCGGCCCGGGCGGCCCGATCCGCCACACGGCTGGGTCCGGACGCCGCCGTGGGGACCGTCGGGCGGCGGACCGTCGACGTGGTGCTCCGTCCGGCCGCCGGCGTGGACGTCCCGGCCGTCGCAGCGTCGGACGCGGTGACGGCCGAGTTCGCCGAGATCGACGCGAAGCCGTCCCTGGCGGCGCGTGTCCGGGTGCAGCCGACGGGCCGGGTGGACGGATGAACGCGACGAACCGCGCCCTCGGACGGGCTGCCCTGGTGGTCGTCGGGCTCGTGCTCCTCGTCCTCGGCGTCGCGGCGGTCCTCGTGCAGACCGTGCCGTGGGCGGCGTCGCTCTGGCAGGACCTGGCCCGCGGCCTCGGCGACCTCGGTGCCGACGCGTCGCGGGAGGACTCGGTGACGGCGTGGACGTGGGTGCTCGGCGGTGGCGTGCTCCTCGGCGTGCTCGCCCTCGTCGTGCTGTCGAGCCTCGGCGGCGGCCGGGTGGGCACGGTGGTGGAGGACGACGGGTCGGCCGAGGGGGTCGCCGGCACGGTGCGGATCGACGCCGCCGCCGTGCAGCACGCGCTGTCGTCGGCGATCGGGGCGCTGCCGTCGGTCGCGTCGCTCGCGGTCGACGTCTACCGGGTGCGGGGTGCTCGTGCGGTCCGGATCCGGGTACGGCCTCGGCGCGGTGCCTCGCCGCGCGCGCTCACCCGTTCGGTGGAGGAGGTCGTCACCGACCTCGATGCGCTGCTCGGCGAACGGCTGCCGGTCCTGCTCGAGATCGCCCGTGGCGGCTCCGGTTCCGGGCGTGAGGACCGCGTGCACTGATCGCCCGGTCCGAACCCGGGACGGGTGGGACGTCGGGTGGGGCGCCGAGCGGTCAGGACATGCCGCGTGGGGTCCGCCGAGCGGGCGGGACGCGCCGGTGGGCGTGCATGAGCGTGACGCATCGTGCCCGCTCGGGGGTCGGCGAGGGCGCGGGGACGTGCGGGTGCGGGAGCGTGCGCGCGTGGCGGCCGGGCGAGGGGACCGGGTCAGAAGGAGACGCCACGTGCGCGCATGAACGGCACCGGGTCGGTCGTCACCCCGCCGAGGTGCACCTCGAAGTGCAGGTGGCACCCGGTGGACGCCCCGGTCGTGCCGACGAGTGCGATGAGCTGCCCGGCGGACACCCGCTGCCCCGGTGCGACGCGGTAGCCGCCGTTGACGATGTGCCCGTACGCGGTCTGCACGCCGCCGCCGTGGCTGATCCGGACGTAGTTGCCGTAGCCGCCGTACCAGCCGGTGTAGTCGACCGTCCCTGACGCCGCGGCGACGATCGGCGTGGAGCAGCCGCTCGCCAGGTCGGCTCCGTCGTGCTTGGTGACGACGCCGGTGATCGGGTGCACGCGGTTCCCGTACGGGCTGATGACGTAGCCGCCGGCGGGGCGCACCCAGCCCGTGCCCGAGCCGGAGCCGGCGGAGCCGCCCGAGCCGGAGCCGGAGCTGCCGGAGCCGCCGACCGGGGCGCTGCCGCCACCGGAGTTGCTCGCGGCGGCGGCGGCCGCGGCCTTCTGCGCGGCGACCGCCCGGAGGTACGCCTCGCGCGCGGCCTTGGCCTCGGCGGCCTTCCGCGCCGCCTCGCCCTTGGCGAACTCCGCCTCGGTCCGGACACGACCCGAGGTGAGGGTCGCGAGCTGCGCGTCGAGCCGGGCCTTGTTGGTCTGCTGCTCGTCGTAGGCGGCCTGCACGCGGTCGGCGGCGGCCTGCGACTCCTGCATGCGCTGTTGCGCCTCGGCCGCGAGGTCGTCGAGCGCTTCGGACGCCCGGTCGGCCTGGGCCGTGAGGGACCGCGCGACGGCGGCGTCGGCGGTGGCGGCGGACTCCACCCGCTCGGCCTGCTCGGAGAGCTTGCTCAGCGCGCCGAGGTCGTACAGGAGGTCGCGCGCGTCCTCGCCCCGGGTGATCACCGAGGTGGTGACGTCCGCACCGCCGGAACGGGCCATCTGCGCCGCGAACCGTCCGGCCTGCGCCGCGCTCTGCTCGGCGATCTCGGCGTGCTCCTCGGCGTCGGCGCGGAGCCGCTGCTCCTTCTCCGCCGCCTCCTGTGCCTTCTGCTGGGCGTCGAAGAACACGGTACCGAGCCGCTTCGCCTCGGCCTCGGCCGCTTCGACCTTGGTCGACAGGCCGGCGATGATGCCGCGGATCTCGGTGATCTGCCCCTGCTTGGCGGACTCCTTGCCGCGGGCCGCCATCACCTCGTCCCACGAGGGGTAGGTCGCTGCGCTCGCGACCGGTGCGTCGAGCAGCACCGTGCCGAGCAGCCCCGCGAGGGCGAGGCCGGTGGCGGCGAGCCGGAGACGCACGGCGGGACGCGGGGAGGAGTGGCTGGTGGGGCGAGTCACGCCGACGAGCCTATACATCCGTACAGCGCCCCCGGGACGACGGCGCGCCGCTGTGGAGAACTCGCAAAGCCCCGCTCGCGGCGGATCCGGTCCGCGCTGTCGACGACGTCGTGCCGTAGGACGTCGGCTCCCGCGGTCCCGGCGTAGTCGTACACGTCGAAGCCGCGGCAGTGGGTGATCGTCGCCGGTCGTCCGAGGGAGTCCTCGACGGCGACGGTCCAGAGGTCGTTCGCCCCGATGACGACGAACGTCGGCGAGGCGTCCCGGTAGGCGCCGAGGTCGACCAGCCAGGGGTACGTCGCGAACGTGTCCCGCACCTGGAGCAGCTCGACGTGCGGAGCGGCGTAGGCGGCGAGCGGCCGGACGGTCCAGAACTGCCCGACCCCGGTGACGTGTCGGCCGTCGGCCCAGCGGTCCAGGCAGGCCGCCCCGGCGGAGCGCGCGTCGACGACCGCTCGGACCGTGCTCGGCGCGGTGGCCGCACCGGCGACGAGGACGACCGCGGCCCCGACCGCCAGCACCGCGCGGACGCCACGGCGCGGGCGGTGCACCCGGGTGCCGTGCACCGTGGTGCGGGCGAGCTCGGCGACCGCGACGAGGGCGAGGAGCGGGGCGGTGACGACGGGTTCGAGGTAGCGCGGGGTCTCCGAGCCGGCGACGACCACGCCGACCGAGACCGCGACGACGGTCACGAGCGGCAGTACCGTCGCGGTGAGCACCGCCCGCGAGGTCCGCACCCGCCAGGCCCAGACGGTCCCGCCGACCGCGAGCAGCACCCCGGCGAACATGAGCAGCAGGCCCGCGTCCCCGATCGCCGAGGCCGCCCGCTCGTCGGTGAGCGCCGCGAAGAACCGGAGGGTCGCGCCGGCCCGGTCGGGCTGCACGTACGTCGACGGGTCGAGCGACACGAACGGGCGCAGCGGGATCCGGAGCAGGTACCCGACGACCGACCCCGCGGTCGCCGTGCCGGCCAGGACGGCGGCCGGACGCCACGGCAGACGCCGTGCGAGGGCGAGCAGGACCAGCGTCACCACGACGGGCGCCGCCGACCAGGGGACGTACAGCGGGTTGGAGGCGGTCGTGCACGCGGCGACGAGCCCGAGCGTCACCAGGACGGCGACGGACGCCCGCCCCAGCCGGACCGCGCGCAGCACGAGCACGGCCGTGCCGAGCATCGCGAGGACGACGCCGTAGTAGTAGGTCGTGGTCAGGAGCAGCGACGCGAGCTCCAGGGAGGTCGCCGTCGCGGAGGACTCGGTGAGCACGACCGCCGTCAGGAAGCCGAGCGCGAGCGCCGACACGGCGATCCGCGCCGGGCGCCCCGCGGACGGCATGAGCTCGTTCGCCGCCGCGCGGACGAGCGCGTAGACCGCGAGCAGCACGAGCACGCCGTTGAGCGCGAGGGCCTGCTGCGGTGTCGCGGTCACGACCGAGCAGACCAGGTAGACCGGCAGCTCGGGGAAGAAGAACAGCGCCGGCGACATCGCCCACTCGAACGGCTGGCCGAGCTGCATCGACCGCTCGACGAGCGGCAGCAGCACCGAGTCGCCGTCGTACCAGAGCAGGGCGACCCGGTCGGTCGCGACGACGTGGCGCAGGGCGATGACGGCCAGGGCCAGCGCGACCAGCGCGCCCAGCGCCTCCCGGCCGGCGTCGGCGACCCGTCCGCGCCACCGCGACCGGCCCGCGCCACGGACCACGTCGGTCCCGGGGCGGACGGCGGAGGGCATGCCCGGAGCGTACCGAGCGCCGCTCGGCGTCGCCCCACGGGCTGGGGGAGCGCTCGCGGTGTGCGAGCGACTACCCTGGAGCGCTGTGACCGACGCGCGCGACCAGCTCATCCAGTTCATCTCCGACGAGGCGGTGTTCCACGGGGACTTCACGCTCACCAGCGGGAAGCGGGCGACGTACTACATCGACCTCCGCAAGGTCAGCCTCGACCACCGCGTCGCGCCGCTCATCGGCCAGGTCATGACCGACCTCATCGCGGACGTCCCCGACGTCGCGGCCGTCGGCGGTCTCACCATGGGCGCGGACCCGATCGCGAGCGCGGTGCTGCACCAGGCGGCGCAGCGCGGTCTGGCGATCGACGCGTTCGTGGTGCGCAAGGAGCCGAAGGACCACGGCCGCGGCAAGCAGGTCGAGGGCCCGGACGTCCGCGGCAAGCGTGTCGTCGTGCTCGAGGACACCTCCACCACCGGCGGGTCGCCGCTCAAGGCAGCGGAGGCCCTGGAGCGCGAGGGCGCGATCATCGCCGCCGTGGCCGTCGTCGTCGACCGTGACACCGGCGCGAAGGAGCGGATCGAGGCTGCCGGGTACCCGTACCTCGCGGCGATCGGACTGGCCGACCTGGGGCTGGGCGCGTGAGCGGGGAGCGTCCGGACGACGCGCGCGAACCCGACGGCACCGCCGGCCCCGGAGACGGGGACGACGGCCGGGAGGCACGGCGCGCGTCCGCCTCGGACGCTCCCTTCCACGGGCTCCGCAGCGCCGCCGACATCTTCGGCGCGCCCCGTTCCGCCGACGAGTGGCCGTCGCGTCGTGAGCGTCGCGAGGCCGAGAAGGCCGCGCGGGAGACCGGGGCACCGCTGCCGGAGCCGTTCGAGCCGGTCGCGTCCGCTCCGGAGGCGCCCGCCGCGACCGGACCGGTCGACGACGGATCGACGCAGGCCATCTCGATGCCCGAGGAGCTCGCTGCTCCGCCGGTGCACCCGCAGGCCGACGTCGAGCACGAGCGCGAGACCCTGGCGGACCGCATCCCACCGGCAGCGGCCGTCCCACCGTCGTCGACCGCACCGCACCCGTCGTCGATCTCGCTCCCCACCGCGCGGACGCACCGCGACGAGCGCGCAGCCGAGAACCGCGCCGTCGACGAGGAGCGCCGCCGGGTCGACCCGTTCGGGATCGGCCGGAGCGACGTGGACTGGCTCGGACGCGCCACCGGATCGCAGCCCGCTCCCGCGCCGACGCCGACCGGACCGATCGCGCAGCAGACCGAGGCCGCCGCGCAGCAGCCCGTCGGTGTCGAGGCCGTCCTGCCCGCCACGGACGAGCCGCCGAGCTTCACCGAGCTGCTCCGCACCGCCGACGCGCCGGTCGACGCCCCGGACGCCGGGCCCGCGCGTCCGTTCGACTGGGCGGTCCGCGACGACGAGGCCGGCGAGGTCTCGGAGACGCTGACCTCCGACCGGTTCGACACGACGACCGTCGCCAGCGGTTCGTGGTCCCTCGCCGCCGAGACGGGTGCGGAGACGGACGACGACGCGCGGCCGGACGACGCCGCGCGGCCGGACGACGCCGCGCGGCCGGACGACGCCGCGCCGGCGGACGACGACGCGCCGTCCGAGGCGGGCGCCACCACGCGCCTCCCGGCCGATGCGCCGACCACGGCGCTGCCGGCAGCCGGGACGCCGTGGTGGGCCGACGCCGACGGGGCCGTCCCGCCGGCCGCGGTGCCGCCGCTCGTCGAGCCGAGCGACGACGGCACCCGGCAGTACCCGGCGCAGCTGCCGCCGGCGGTCGGGCAGGACCTCGACGCCGTGACCGGTCTCCGGGGTGACGACGGGGCCGACGGCGACCGCACCCGGCCGGACGACCTCGACCAGTCCGAGTGGGACGGCCGCGAGACGAGCGACACCAGCGCGATCAAGGACCTCTTCGGCACCCAGGCCGTGCACCAGCTCGGCGACACCGACTACGACCCGCAGGCGACCGGCACCCGGATGATGCCGGCCGTCGGGGCGTCGGAGGGTGCCCCCACCGCGCCGCACGCACCCTCGCGGCCCGCCGTCGCGGCCGCCGCTGGTGCCGACGGGGGCGGCCGGGACCGCGACAACTTCATCAACGAGGGCTTCGGCCGGCTCCGTGACGAGGGGCGCCGCGGCAAGCTCCTGCTCGTCTGGGGCGCCGTCGCCCTCATCGTCGTGCTGCTCGTCGCCGTGTTCGCGCTGACGAGGTGGATCCTCGGCAACACGATCGAGGCGTCCACACCGGCGCCGACCCGGACCGCCGCCGCATCGGCCCAGCCCTCGACCACCCCGACACCGACCCCGGAACCGACCGCCGAGGCGACCGCGCCGGCCTCCCTGCCGTTCGCGACGACCCCTGCGGCACCGGGCGAGCACCCGTGGACCGACCTGGCGGGCGGGGAGTGCCTGTCGCCGTTCACGGACGCATGGGCCCAGACCTTCACCGTCGTCGACTGCGCGGCGCCGCACGCGGCGCAGCTGACCGCACGGCTGCAGGTCTCGGCGAACCAGTGGCCGGGCCCCGACGACCTCGCCGCGCAGGCCGCCCAGCGGTGCCAGACCGCGGAGGCGCTGAACACCGCCGCCGCGGCCGCATACGGCGACGTGCAGGTGCAGGGGTCGTACGCGCCGGACCAGGCGACGTGGGACCAGGGCAACGTGTTCATCTCGTGCTTCGCCACCCGGTCCTCGGGCGGGACGATGACCGGGTCGCTCGCACCCGTCGGGTAGCGCCGTCCGGGCGCCACGCAGTCCGGGGGGATTCGATGGGGAGATGACCGCGCTCACCGACGCCCTCGCCGACCCGCGACCCTCCGTCCGGCTGCGCGCCGTGATGACCGCAGGCACGGAGCCGACGCCGGACGACCTCGACGTGCTCGTCGAGCGGTGCGCGGTCGAACCGGACCTGCAGGTGCGGGAGATGCTCACGTGGGCGCTGGTCCGGCTGCCCGCGGACATCGTCGTCCCCCGGCTCGTCACGCAGCTCGACCGGCAGGAGGCGCAGGCCCGCTCGCAGGCGCTGCACACCCTGTCGAAGATCCGGGACGCCTCGGTCTACCCCGCGGTCGTCGAGCTGGTCGGCGACCCGGACCCCGGCGTGGAGCGGACCGCGTGGCGTGCGGCCGCCGTCCTCGCCCCGGAGGACGAGCGTCCAGCGCTGGCCCGGCGGCTCGCCCTCGCGCTCGGCACCGGGGACCGGGACCGGCGGCTGGCACTCAGCAGGGCGATGGTCGCACTCGGCGAGGACGTCGTCACCCCGGTGCTCGCCACGGCGGCGGAGCGGCGTGACGCAGCGGTGCGCGCGCACGCCGAGGAGACCGGGCGGCTCCTCCACGACCCCGACGCGGGTTCCGCGCTCGCGCTGGAACGCGCGCGACGCGAGATGGCGCTCGGCCGCAGCAAGCGCGCGTCTGGCTGAGTCCGACCGGGCGCACGACGCGGACCCGCGTCCGGGTCGCACGACGTGCCGCCAGCGGGCGCTCCGGTCGCACGACGTGCCGCCGGCGCGGCCGGTGTGCGGCGTGTCGTGCGACCGGGACGAAGGGGCCGCAGCGTGTCGTGCGACCGGAACGGGTGGCGCGGACCCGTCAGTCGTCGTCGGCGGCGAGCCAGATCGCCGAGGCCGCTGCGGCGGGGAGGTCGACGAGCGACTCCGCGCCCGAGGCGTCCCGGCGGGCGACGGCGATCACGCCCGCGTAGTCCCGCACCCGCTCCACCCGCAGGTGCGTGCCGAGCCCCACGCCGAGCTCGTCGAAGTAGCGCAGCAGCGACGGGTCGTCGTCGGACACCCGGTCGACGGTGCCGCAGGCGCCCGGCCCGACGGCGCCGAGCAGCGTGCCGGGGGAGTCCGGCACGGTGCCGTCCGCGCGCGGGATCGGGTCGCCGTGCGGGTCGTGCGTGGGGTGGCCGAGGTCCGCGTCCACCCGGTCGAGGAAGGTCTCGGACACCGCGTGCTCGAGCGCCTCGGCCTCGGCGTGGACCTCGTCCCACGAGTAGCCGAGGCGCTGCACGAGGAAGGTCTCGATGAGCCGGTGCCGCCGGACCATCGCGACGGCGACCTGCTGCCCGAGCGGGGTGAGCACGACGCCGTGGTACGGGGTGTGCTCGATGAGGCCGTCGCGGTCGAGCTTCCGGAGGTTGCCCGACACCGTCGACGCCGAGACCCGGAGCGCGGCCGCGATGTCCCGCGTCGCGAGCCCGGGGCCGCCGCGCTCGCCGGCCTTCCACACGAGCTTCACGTAGTCCTCCGCCATCGTGGACAGGGAGGGCAGGCGCATCAGGCCGCCGCCGTCGTGCAGTGTCCGCTCCGGGCCATCGTCGACAGGGAGGGCAGGCGCATGCGCCAATGGTACAAACAGCGGGTGACTCCCGCCGTGCCCGCCCGCCGCCGTCGCTGGCCGGTCCCGCCCTCGCTGCTCGTCGGCCTCGCACCGCTCGTCGTGTTCGCCGCGCTGAGCGCCTGGCGTGCGCGGCCGAGCGACGACTACCCGACGCTCGGGCAGACGGTCGACAGCGTCGTCCGGTCGCTCGTCGTCCCCGAGGGCATCGCCGTCGTCGCCCTCTGCCTCGTCGTCACGGGCCTCGGCTGGTGGCGCATCGCGACCGTCGACCCGACGCGTACGCGGCTGCGCTGGACGATGGTGGCACCGCTGCTCGTCGCGGTGGTCTGCCTCGCACGGCTGCCGCTGATCGACCCTGGGGCACTGCCGGGGCGCTACTTCCTGTTCCTCGCCGTCGGGGTGCTCCTCGTCGGCGTCTTCGAGGAACTGCTCACCCGCGGCGTCCTGCTCGTCGGGCTGCGCCGACGGCTGCCGGAGTTCGGGGTGTGGATCGGGTCCTGCGTGCTGTTCGGCCTGCTGCACCTGCTCAACGCCCTCGCCGGGGCGACCCTCGGCGCGACGCTCGTGCAGGTCGTCTTCGCGGCGTCGTTCGGTTCCACGCTGTACGTCGCCCGGCGCCTCACCGGCAACCTGCTCGTGCCCGTGCTGCTGCACGCCTGCTGGGACTTCGGCTCGATCGCGCTCTCGGCGACGACCGAGGAGCGCGATCCCTCCCGCCTCGCCCTGGTCGGCGGGATCGGCCTGTTCTCGTTCGCGGTGCTCGCGCTCGGCGTCGTCGCCGGGGGCGTGGTCGCGTGGCGGGACGACCGGCCGCGCCGCCTGCGGCGGCGGTGGCGGACGGTGCCGCCCATGGCGGCCCTCGCGGTGCGGGCGGACGAGCCGCGCCTCCCGGCCGTCAGCCGCTGACCCTAGAGCTCGACCTCGATCGGCTCGGCGCGGACGAGTTCGTGCACGCCCGCGATGACCTCGCTCGGCCGGAACGGGTAGCGGTCGATCTCGGCCTGGTCGCTGATGCCGGTCATCACGAGGACGGTGTGCAGCCCGGCCTCGATCCCGGCCTGCACGTCCGTGTCCATCCGGTCGCCGATCATGCCCGTGTTCTCGGAGTGCGCCCCGATCCGGTTCATCGCCGAGCGGAACATCATCGGGTTGGGCTTGCCGACGACGTACGGCTGCTTCCCGGTGGCCTTCTCGATCATCGCCGCGATCGCTCCGGTCGCCGGCAGGACGCCCTCCGCGCTCGGGCCGGTGGCGTCCGGGTTGGTCACGATGAAGCGGGCGCCGTCCCGGATGAGCCGGACGGCCTTGGTGATCGCCTCGAACGAGTAGTTCCGGGTCTCGCCGACGACGACGTAGTCGGGGGCGGTCTCGGTCATGATGAACCCGGCCTCGTGCAGGGCCGTCGTCATGCCGGCCTCGCCGATGACGAACGCGGAGCCGCCGGGCATCTGCGAGCGGCAGAAGTCGGCGGTCGCGAGCGCACTCGTCCAGATGCGCTCCTCGGGCACGTGCAGTCCGGAGCTGCGCAGCCGGGCGCTGAGGTCGCGCGGCGTGAAGATCGAGTTGTTCGTGAGGACGAGGAACTCGGTGCCCTCGTCGAGCCACTGCTGGATGAGCTCCGGGGCTCCGGGCAGTGCCTGGTTCTCGTGGACGAGCACGCCGTCCATGTCGGTCAGCCAGCACTCGACGTCGTCGCGGGTCGCCATGGCCACACCCTACTGGTGGCCCGTCCGACCGGGCCGGGACGGGGACGTCGCAGACCGCGGCGTGGTGCCGGACGGGAGGCGCGGTGCGCGCGCCCTACGCTGGTCACGTGACCGAGCGCCTCCCGTCCGACGCCGTGGCCGCGCCGTCCGGACCGGCCACGGCCGGGCGCGCCGCCGACGCGGCCGCGCCCGCGCAGCCGGCCCCGCCGCCCACGCACGAGGCGACCACCCACGGGGTCGGTCCCCTCCCGGAGCCCTGGCCGGACGACCCGCGGCTCGACCCGGAGCTCCTCGCCGCCGGGGACACCCGCAACGTCGTCGACCGGTACCGGTACTGGTCCGTCGAGGCCATCGTCGCCGACCTCGACACCCGACGGCACGCGTTCGACGTCGCGATCGAGAACTGGCAGCACGACCTCAACATCGGGTCGATCGTGCGGAGCGCCAACGCGTTCCTCGCCGGGACGGTCCACATCATCGGGCGGCGGCGGTGGAACAAGCGCGGCGCGATGGTCACCGACCGCTACCAGCACGTCCGGTACCACCCCGACGTCGCGACGTTCCTGCAGGCCATGCGCGCGGAACGGCGGCCCGTCGTCGCGATCGACAACACCGCGGGGGCGGAGCGCATCGAGACCGCGGCGGTCCCGGAGCGGTGCGTGTTCCTGTTCGGGCAGGAGGGCCCGGGGCTCACCGACGAGGCGGTGGCGGGAGCGGACGCGCACCTCGAGATCGCGCAGTTCGGGTCGACGCGGAGCATCAACGCCTCGGCGGCGGCGGCGATCGTCATGCACGCCTGGGTCGTCCAGCACGCACGCCTCGACTGATCGGGTCCGGGCCTCGTCCTCAGCGCGCCGCGGTGGTGCGCCGGGCGACCAGGCGGGGTTCGACGAGCACCTCGGCGGCCGGTGCGCCCGGGTCCGCGATCCGCGCGAGCAGCCGCTCCCCGGCACCGCGGCCGATCTCGACGCTCCGGTCGTCGATGCTCGTCAACCCGACGTAGCGCGATGCCGCGACCGGGGTGTCGTCGTACCCGATGACCGACACGTCCTCCGGCACCCGGAGCCCCCGCGCCGCGAGCTCGGACATCGCGCCCAGCGCCATGACGTCGTTCGCGGCGAAGACCGCCGTGACGTCGGGGTGCTCCTCGAGCAGCGCCGCGACGCCGCGCGCCCCCGCGTCCTCGGTGGGTTCGCCGGCGAGGACCGTCACCGCGACGGAGGCGCCGGTCGTGTCGGCGGCGACGCGTCCCTCCAGCCCGGCGAGTCGCTCGTCCGACGCGGCGGACCGCGCCCCGACGAAGCCGAGCCGCCGGTGCCCGAGCGCCAGCAGGTGGTCCCCGGCCATCCCGCCACCGGCGCGGTCGTCGTTCGCGACGGTGTCGGCGCGCGGGATCGACACCCGGCCGCCGGCGATCACGAGCGGGGTGGACGCCGGGACGGCGAGGTCCGTGTCCGGCTCGCCGACGATGACGAGGCCCTCGACGCGCATCGACAGGAAGCCCTCCACCGGCGAGGCGTCGAGCCCCGTGTTCAGGAAGCGGTCCGCCACCACCAGGCGGTGCCCCTGCCCCTGCAGCGACTCGCGCAGGCCGGTGAGCAGGTCGACGAACCACTGGTTCCGGAAGTCGTCGAGGACGACGCCGACCGTGCGGCTCCGGGTGCCGGCGAGGGAGACCGCGGCGGTGGACGGGCGGTAGTCGAGCTCCTGGATGGCCTTCAGGACGGCCGCCCGGCGCTGGTCGCTCACCCGCGGCGAGCGCTGCAGCACGAGCGAGACGAGGGACTTCGAGACCCCGGCGCGCGCGGCGACGTCGTAGATGGTCGCGGGTCTGCCGGCTCCCATGATCTGCATCGACCTCCGTGGCTCTGCCGACGATGCTACCGGCCGCCCCCGCGCGTCGCGGTCGCGCGTCCCGCGTCCCGCTCCCGTGTCCCGAACCCGCGTCCCGAACCCGTGAGTGAGCAGAAATCGTCGGGTGTCGGGACTCTACCCGACGATTCCTGCTCAGTGGTTCGCGGCCTCGTCCGGCAGTGCGTCCTCCACACGGGAGGCTCGAGCCGCGTTCTGCACAGGTCGACGCGATGAGCGTGGAGCCGACCATCGGGTCCGCGAGGCTCGTCGTCATGCAGCCACGAGCACTCCCTGCGACGATCCGCCACCGCCCGTTCGACGTCCGCACGGCGGACCGGGTGGGGGTGACCCGCGAGCGGCTGCGCCGACGGGACCTCGTCCGGCCGACCCGGTCGATCCGGTGGCAGCGCGCCAGTCCACCGGAGGGCGTCCACCGCATCCGGGCGTTCCGGCCGGTGCTCCTGCCCGGACAGTTCGTCAGTCACACGACCGCAGCACTGCTCTGGGAGCTCCCGCTGCCCCGGACCCACCGCGACGGGCCGCTCCACGTCACGAGCAGACTGCCGGCAGCGCAACCTCGGCGGATCGGCGTCGTGGGCCACCGCGTGGAGTCGCCACGCGCGGCGGTTCGGGACCGGTGGGGCGTCCCGGCGAGCACACCGGCGATGGCCTGGGTGGAGTGCGGTGCACTGCTCGAGCTCGACGACCTCGTGGTCCTCGGCGACGCGATCGTCACGGAGAGCAGGTGTCGGACCGATGTCGACGACCTCCGCGCCGCGCTCCTGCAACGTGGACGGTGCCGCGGAGCGCGGCGCCTGCGTGCTGCACTCGACCTCATCCGGCGTGGAGCGGGTTCGTCGCAGGAGACGCGTGCGCGCCTCGGGATCGTCCGCGCTGGGCTGCCCGAACCGGACCTCCAGGTGACGATCCACGACGAACACGATCGGTTCCTCGCCCGGGTCGACATGGCATACCCGGACGCGCGGATCGTGATCGAGTACGAGGGCGATCACCACCGGACGGACCCGCATCAGTGGGCGATCGACATCAGGCGGCACCGGGGACTCGGTCGGCTGGGCTGGATCGTCCTCCGGTGGACGAAGGCGGACCTCGACGACCAGCGCGACAAGTCGCTCGCGCAGCTCGGGGCGCTCCTCCGCGAGCGCGGGTACCGTCCGCAGCATGGTGACCCTCCTCATCACCGGAGCCGCGGGACGGATCGGGACGGCACTGCGCCCACGACTGCTCGCGGCCGGACATGATCTCGTCCTGCTGGACGAACACGAGCCGTCGGTAGCGATCGGGGCAGGGGAACGCCTCGTCGTGGGCTCGGTGAACGACGTGGCAGCGCTCGACCTTGCGCTCGTCGGTGTCGACACCGTCGTGCACCTCGCCGGCATCCCGACCGAGGACGACTGGGACGCCCTGATCACCGCGAACCTGACCGGGACGAAGAACGTCCTCGAACGCGCCGCTGCCGCCGGGGTCCTCCGTGTCGTGCAAGCCAGCTCGATCCATGCCGTCGGTCGGGTGCCCGAGGCCGACGGAACGCCCGGGAGCGTGCCGGGAGACCGACCGCCGCGGCCGGACACGTACTACGGCGTGACGAAGGCCGGCATGGAGCTGCTGGGCAGCCTCTTCGCCGACCGTCACGACATGTCGATCGTGTCGGCGCGGATCGGGGCCTTCGGGGAGACGCCCCCGTCGCGACGGGCGCTGCTGATGTGGTCCTCGCCCGACGACCTCGTGCGGCTCGTGCTCGCGACGACCGCCCTGACCGAACCCGGGCATCACGTGGTGTGGGCGCTCTCGCGGAACAGCGATTCGCCAGCGGACCTCGCAGCCGGAGAGGCGATCGGCTTCCACCCCGTCGACGACGCGGCGGAAGTGCTGTCCCCGGACGACCGTGACGAGCTCGAACCGGAGGACATGCGGTTCCTCGGCGGTGGCATGGCCGACGTGCCGCTCGGCCGTCCCCGCACGCCCGGTACGCCCGCACCACGCGTCCGTCCCGTCGACTGAGCACAAATCGTCGGGTCGTGCGTGGCGACCCGACGATTTCTGCTCACTGAAGCGCGGCGCGGGGGGGCACAGGGGGCCGGGAGCGCGGGGCCGGGCGGCCGGGCGCGGGGCCGGCGCCGGGCGCGGGCGCTACCCGATCAGGCTCGGGCGCAGGTCGCGCAGCGTCCGCGACCGGGTCTGCCGCGCGGTGACGACGGAGGACACGAGCAGCGCGCCGAGCAGCCAGCACGCCAGCACCCCCGCGTCCGACCAGGCTGCGCCGAGGCTCCCGCCGTACATCGTCTGCCGGATCGCGTCGACCGAGTACGTCATCGGGAGCGCGAAGTGCAGCGCCGCCAACGGCCCCGGCAGCGTCTGCCACGGGAACGTCCCGCCGGCGGTGACGAGCTGCACGAGCATGAGCACCAGGCCGAGGAACTGCCCGACGGAGCCGAGCAACACGTTCAGCGCCATGATGATCGCCGCGAAGGTCGCCGAGGCGAGCACCATGATCCCGATCGTGGCGCCGCTGTGCACGACGTCGAGGTCCAGGGCGAACCGCACGATGAGGAACAGCGCCACCATCTGCACGACTCCGAGCAGCACCGGGGTGAGCCATCCGCCGAGCACGACCTGCAGCGGCTTCCGCACGGCCGTGATCGCCCGCTTCGAGATCGGCTTGAGGATGAGGAACAGCGCGTACATGCCGATCCAGGCCGCGAGGGAGATGAAGAACGGCGCGAGGCCGGCACCGTAGTTCGACGCCGACGCGACGTCGTCCGTCCCGACCTTCACCGGGTCGGAGATGACCGAGGCCTGGTCGTTCCGCTGCGACGCCGTCGACGCCGGGATCTTCGTGCGGCCCTGGTCGAGCTCGTGCGCCAACTCCGACGAGCCGCTCCGCAGCTTCGTCAGTCCGGACGCGAGCGACCTCGCGCCGTCGTCCGCGGACGCGGCACCGGTGGCGAGCTGCGACGCCCCGGAGGACAGCGTCGGCGCGGCCTTCGCGAGTTCCGACGTGCCGTCGGCGACCCGCGCGGAGCCGGACGCCAGCTGCGACGCACCGGAGGCGGCGGTCGCGATGCCGTCCGTGAGCTCGGGCGCCTTCCCCGCGAGCTGGTCGGTGCCGGCTGCGAGGGCGTCCGAGCCGTCGGAGAGCTGCTGGATCCCGGCGGTCAGCCGCGGCGCCTGCGAGGCGAGCTCCGACGCACCGGCCGACACCTGGGCGCTCCCGGCCTCGAGCGAGCCCAGTCCGTCGGAGAGGCTCGTCGCGCCGGCGCCGAGCGCCGCACTGGACGCCTGGAACTGGTCGAGCGAGGCGAGCAACCGTGCCTTGGTGGCCGCGTCGAGCGAGGACTGCTCGACGACGGGCCTCAGCGTCGCCACGAGCTGCGGGGAGTCCGCGGCCAGCTGCTGCACACCGGCGATGAACGGCGCGGCGTCGTCCGCGACCCTCGCGTTCCCCTCGGCGACCCGCTGCGCGCCGTCGGCCAGCCGCTTCGACTCGGACGGCAGCGACGCGGTCTGGTCGCGGGCGTCGTGCAGCCCGCTCTGGAGCCGCTCCGCACCGGCGTCGAGCGCCGCGGTCTGCGCGGGCAGCGAGGCGGTCTGCTGTTGCGCCGCCCGCAGCCCGGACGCCAGGGTCGACGCGCCGGACGCGACCTGCTGCGCGCCGTCGTCCAGCGCCGCGGTCTGCGCGGGGAGCGCGGCCGTGCCGTCCGCGAGCTGGGTCGCCCCGTTCGCGAGCTGGTGCGTCCCGTCCGCGAGCTGCGCGGCACCGTCCGCCGCCGACGTCGTCCCCGATGCGAGCTGCCCCGCCCCGTCCACGGCGTCGCCGAGGCTGTCCCGCACGTCGGCGAGCCCGACGAGCAGCGTCTTCGCGGCCTGCTTGCCGACACGCTCGGCGACCGCGGTGCGCATGGTCTTGCCGGCCTGCTCGGCGATGGTCGACGCCAGGTACGAGTTCGTGTCCGCGGTGGTCATCACGAGCTCCGCCCGCTGCGGGTCGTCCGACCGGGCGGACACCAGCGACTCGGAGAAGTCGTGCGGGATCGTCACGACGAAGTCGTAGGTGCCGTTGCGGACGCCGGAGCGGGCGTCCGCGGCGGTGGTCTCCGTCCAGTCGAAGTCGGCGCCGTCGAGGGCCTCCTTCGTGACGTCCCTCCCGTAGTCGACGCGCTCTCCGTCGAGGGTGGCGCCGGCGTCCTGGTCGACGATCGCGGCCGGGACCTGGTCGAGCTTCGCGTACGGGTCGCGGTTCGCCCAGAGGTAGGCGCCGCCGTACAGCAGGGGCACGACCATGAGCGCGATGAACGCGAGTCGTGCGAGCGGGGTCGCGGTGAGCCGCGCGAGTTCGGCGCGGACGAGCGAGGTGGTGGTCACGCGGTTGCCTCCGTCGGGACGGTTGCTGGTGCTTCGGGGTCGGCCGGGAGGCGTGGGTCGTCTCCGGCGGTCGCGGTCACGTCGTCGGGACCCTCGGTCTGGATGGTGTCGAGCAGCTGCTCGACGGTGGTGGCGGCCGCCTTCGACGTCACGAGGACGACGGTCACGCCGCGGCGGGCGACGTCGCGCAGGACCGCGAACCAGTCGGCCACGGCGCCGCCGTGCCGCTCGGGCGAGGTGACGACGAGGCCCGTCACGCCGTCGCGCAGGAGGGCGAGCTCGACGAGCAGCCGGACGCGGACGTCGGTCGGGACCCGCTGCACGTGCGTGTCGGCGTACGCGCTGAGCCCGAGCTCGTCGAGCACGGTGTCGACGTGCTCGCGGGAGGCGCGCTGTCCGGCGAACGCGAGCTCCTCGCGCACGATGCGCCGGAGGCTCATCACGGGGAACGGCTCCGCGACGCCCGGGGTGTCGACGAGGGCGAAGGCCCGCCGGACCGCTGCCGGGTCCTCGTGACCGTCGAGCAGCACGCGGCCGGTGTCCGGACGCATCCGGCCGCCGGCGACGAGCGACGCGAGCACCGGCGCCTGTTCGGTCTCGACGGCGACGACGCCCGGTCGACCGGGGGCGGCGACGGCGGAGAGGACGGGGAGTGCGGCGCCGGGCTCGTCGCCGATGCCGACGTGGTCGAGTTCGAGGGTCATGCTGGGTCCTTCGCGGTGGGTGCGGGAGCGACCGGCTCGGAGAGCGATGCGGTGCGCCAGTCGATGCCGGCCATGCCGAGCGCTGACAGGACCACCATGCGCCGTCCGTCCTCGTGGCTGGTGCCGGATCGGGTGGCCTCGTCGAGCACGGCGATGCACGCGCCCTCGACGAGCCGACCGAGGGTCGCCGCGTCGACGTCGTCGCGCATCGCGCCCTCGGCGATCCCGAGCGCGCACGCGTCGCGGACCTGCGCGCGGAGGGGCGCGAAGACCTCGGCGACGGACTCGCTGAAGGGGCTCCGCACGGCGACCCGTGCCATCGAGCGCACGTGCGACACCTCGGCCCAGAGCGTCACCGCGATGGCCGCGAGCCGTGCCGCCGGGGGCAGTGCGGCGAGGTCGGCCGCGCTCGGCAGGGCGCCGGCGACGCGGGCGGCTCCGGCGGTGACGACCTCGCGCACGAGGTCGTCACGGGAGGGGAAGTGTCCGTAGACCGCACGCCGCGACAACCCGGCGGCGGCGGCGATGACCTCGAGCGAGGCGTCGGGATCACGCTGCAGGACGGTCTTCGCGGCCTCGACGAGGGCCGCGCGGTTCTCGGCTGCGTCGCGTCGGGGCGCGCGTGCGGGCTGATCTGGCGGGGTCACGGAGGACATCGTAATAACGTGCACAGCGGTGTGCAAGTTAGTTGACGGCCCCCCCCCTCGAACGGGGGCGGTCCCCAAAAGAGAGGACTGTCCGCCCTGAGAACGAGCGCATAACTTCACAGCAATCTCATGCGAACGACGGATGAACCGGGAGTGCGCCCTTTGAACCGTGCAACACCGAACCCGAACACGGGTCCGACCCCCTCACCCCACCGCCTCGCGCGCGTCCTGACCGCCGGCATCGCCGTGGCGGCCCTGACGTGCGGTGGCCTCGCGGTCGGGGGAGCTGCCTCGGCGGCACCGAGCGGCACCTCCGCCGCCGACCTCAAGCTCGCGCAGCCGCTCCGCGACGCCAAGCCCTCGAAGACCATCGCCGCCTTCGTCCGGACGACCGGGCAGGGTGCGCTCGAGGTGGACGCGCAGGCGAAGGGCGGTGACCTCTCCCGGTCGAAGTCGCCGTCCTCCGCGGCGAAGCAGCGCGTCCGGGCGATCAGCTCGACGGTGGACGCCGTCAGCGACGCGGTCAAGCGGTCCGACGCCGACGCGACCGAGCTGTACTCCACCGAGTACACGGTCCCGGGCGTCGCGGTCGTGGCGGACGTCGAGGCGCTCCGGCAGGTCGCCGCCCGCCCGGACGTCGAGAGCGTCATCCCGCTCACGCCGAAGAAGATCGTCGACCCGACGACGGGTGACGCCTCGAAGGCCCCGAGCGGCGTCGACCCGAGCCTCGTCGCGCCCGGCGCGGACGGCGTGAGCCCGAAGAACGCCGCGAGCGACGTCTACACGCGGGCGCTCGACGCCTGGCAGCAGACCGGCCGCACCGGCGAGGGCGTCAACATCGCCGTGCTCGACACCGGACTCGACTACACGCAGGCCGACTTCGGCGGCCCCGGCACGACGGACGCCTACCAGACCGCCGTCGCGAGCACGGACGCGCCGGACCCGAGCTGGTACGACGGCTCGAAGTTCCTCGGCGGCTACGACTTCGCCGGTCCGACGTACAACGCGGACCCGAGCAGCGACGGCTACGACCCGACACCGGAGCCGGACGCCAACCCGATCGACGGCAAGGGCGGCGACCACGGCACGCACGTGTCCGGCACGGCGGCGGGCTACGGGCTCGACGCCGACAAGAAGACCTTCCGCGGTGACTACTCGGAGCTCACCACGCAGTCGGTCCAGGACATGTGGATCGGTCCGGGCACCGCGCCCGAGGCCGGCCTCTACGCACTCAAGGTGTTCGGCGACGGCGGCGGTTCGACCGACCTCACCGGTGCCGCCCTCGACTGGGTCGGCCAGGCCCTGACCGAGGGCAAGGACATCAACGTCCTCAACCTGTCGCTCGGCTCCGACTACGGCGCGCCGGACGACCCCGACAACGCGAAGATCGACGCGCTCACCGCGCGCGGTGTCCTGCCCGTCATCGCCTCGGGCAACGCCGACGACTTCACCGACATCGGCGGCTCCCCGGGCAACGCCGAGGGCGCCCTGACGGTCGCCGCGAGCGCCACCGGCCAGTCGCTGTTCGACGGCGTCGAGGTCACCGCCCCGGCGGACGCCGCCAAGGTCTACCGCGCCCAGTACTCGCAGAACTACCGGGGCACGCTGCCGGTCGAGGGCGACGTCGTCGTGCCGACCACGAACGTCGACGGCTGTGCGGCGTTCAGCGCCGACGAGGCCGCGCGGATCGCGGGCAAGGTCGTCTGGCTGAAGTGGACCGACGCCGCGCTCGAGTGCGGGTCGGGCGTCCGCTTCGGCAACGTCGAGGCCGCCGGCGGTGTCGGCGTCCTGCTCGCGGGCACCGTGAACAGCTTCGACTCGGGCATCGCGGGCAACGCGACCATCCCGGGTGCCGAGCTGACCGCGGACAGCGTGGCGAGCCTCCAGGCCGCTGCGCAGGCGGGGACGCTGCACGTCCGCTTCGCCGACGAGCTGAAGGGCACCGAGCTGGCGACCGACGCGGAGAGCGTCAACACGCTCGCCCCGTTCACCAGCCGCGGCGTCCACGGTTCGTTCGACGACATCGTCAAGCCGGACGTCGCCGGCCCCGGGGTCAACGTGATCTCCGCGGCCAACGGCACCGGTGACGACCGCATGTCGATGAGCGGCACCTCGATGGCGACCCCGCACGTCGCGGGCATCGTCGCGCTGACCTTCGAGTCGCACCCGACGTGGACGGCCCCGCAGGTCAAGGCCGCCGTGATGAACACCGCGACGCACGACGTGGAGCAGGGCGACCGCACGGCCACGCTGCTCCGCCAGGGCACCGGCCGGGTGGACGCGCTGCAGGCGGTCACCGCGGGCACCACGGTGCGCAGCATCGAGAACGACCAGCTCGTCACCGCGTCCTACGGCGTGGTCGAGGTCTCCGGCAAGGCCAGCGGGAACCGCACCCTGCAGATCGAGAACACCGACGGCACCGCGCACACCTACGACGTGGCGTACCAGCCGCAGGTGACCCAGCCGGGCGTGGCGTTCTCGCTCAGCACGAAGCGCGTCACGGTCCAGCCGCACGGCACCGCGACGGTCAAGCTGACCTTCTCGGTCGCCGACGCCACGAAGCTCCGCCGCGTGATCGACCCCACCCAGGAGTCGGTGCAGCAGGGCTACCAGCGGGAGTTCGTCCCGGCGGCCTCGGGTGTCGTGACGTTCACGCCGACCGACGCGTCCCTCAACCCGCTGCGGCTCGGCGTCTACGTCGCGCCGAAGCCGGTGAGTGCCGTGCACGGCTCGAACGTCACGTTCACGGGCCCCCAGCGGACGGCGGACATCGTCCTCCGCGGACGCACGGTCGACCAGGGCGCCGCGACGACCGGGTACCACGCCGCGGTCGCACCGTTCGTCCTCGGTGGGACGGACGGCCAGGAGCCGGTCGCCGAGGGCTCGGCGGCGCAGTCCCTGCGGGCGGCCGACGTCCGTGCCTACGGCGCGAACTACGACAAGGCGTCGGACACGCTCGCCTTCGGTGTCCAGACGGCGGGGCCGGACGCGAACCCCGGTGCGGTCACCAACGTCGAGGTCCTCATCGACACCGACCGCGACGGCACGGCCGACTACCTGGTGTACGACGCCAAGTCGGCGGTGGTGGACGCCACGCTCGCCACGACGGTGGACCTGGCGTCCGGCGAGACGGTCGACGCCCAGCCGCTGAACGGCGGCGCACCCGGGCAGGACGTGAACACGTTCGACAGCGCGGTCAAGGTCCTCACCGTCGACGCGTCGACGATCGGCGCGACCAGGGCGTTCACCTACTCGGTCGTGACCGAGTCGGTCTACGCCCCGGCGGTCGCCACGAGCGGTTCGTACATCGTCGACGACACTGCGGAGGCCACCTACGACCCGTCGAAGCCGGCGCTCACGTTCGCCCAGGGCCGCACCACCGGCGTCCTGTTCGCCGACCGCGGTTCCCTCCGGGTGACGCGCGGCACGGCCTCGAACGCCCGGGTCCTGCTCCTGCACCTCGGGAACGCCGTCGGCGACCAGGCCGACGTCGTCACCGCGAAGGCGGTCGCACCGCGGCTGTCGCTCGTCAGGGGGAGCGCGGTGACGATCGACGGTCAGGCGAAGCTCGGCAAGACCCTGACGGCGCGCCACGGCGCCTGGAACGGGACGAGCGTCCGGTTCTCGTACCAGTGGCTCCGTGACGGCAAGGTGGTGCGGAACGCCACCGGCGCGAACTACCGTCTGGGCAAGGCCGACGTCGGACACCGCTACTCGGTGACGGTCACGGCCAAGGCCAAGGGGTACCAGGAGGGCAAGTCCACCTCGAAGCAGACCGCCAAGGTGACGCGCCGCTGATCCTCGGTCCAGCCGGTCCTCCGGGCCCCGTCGCACCTCGCGGCGGGGCCCGGAGCCGTCCCGGGAGCACCGGAGTGCGTCAAGAGGACAGGTAGTTAGACGAACTAGCTACGTGCTGCCAGAATCGTTCCATGCAGACGCAGACCACCCTGAAGCAGCTCCGGGCCAACCCGATGGAGTGGCGTCGCCGTGGGCTCACCCCGCCGGACGTCATCCAGTCGATGATCGAGAAGCGCCTCGCCGAGCCGGGCCACGCCCAGCCGGTCGGCGACCCCTCGTACCAGGACTTCTTCCGCGCCTGATCGCGGAACGCCACCACACGACGGACGGGAGGCGCGGTGCCAGCCGGCACCGCGCCTCCCGTCCGTGCAGGTGGCTCGCGGCCTACTTGCCGATCTTGTCGTCGGCGGCCTGCTCGGCCTTGTCGATCTGGTCGCCGTGGCCGCCGCCTGTCGCCTTGTCGGCCGCGCCGGCCGCCTTGTCGGCCGCGCCGGCCGCCTTGTCGAGGCCCGTGTCGGTGGCCTTCTCGCCCTTGTCGCTGTCCGCGAGGTCCTTGGCCTTGTCGCCCAGGTCGCTCATGTCGTGCTCCTTCCGGTTCGGTGCTCTGACGCACCCGACGATGCGCCGCGCTCCGTGCACGCCCTCCCAGCTGCGCCCGCACCGCGGGTGACGCGCAGGTGACCAGTCGATAGACTCGGGTGGACCACCGGCCCGACGGTCGCGTGAGGTCCTCCGCCAACGTGAGGAGAACCAGATGCCCGCAGCAGTGATCATCGGCGCCCAGTGGGGCGACGAGGGCAAGGGGAAGGCCACCGACCTCCTCGGCAGCCGCATCGACTACGTCGTGAAGTTCAACGGCGGCAACAACGCCGGGCACACGGTCGTCGTCGGCGGCGAGAAGTACGCCCTGCACCTGCTGCCGTCCGGCATCCTCACCCCGGGGGTGACCCCGATCATCGGCAACGGCGTCGTCGTCGACCTCGAGGTCCTCTTCCAGGAGCTCGACGCGCTCCGGGCCCGCGGCGTCGACACCTCGAAGCTGCTCGTGTCCGCCAACGCGCACGTCATCACGCACTACCACCGCACCATCGACAAGGTGACCGAGCGGTTCCTCGGGAAGCGCCAGATCGGCACCACCGGCCGCGGCATCGGCCCGACCTACGCGGACAAGATCAACCGCGTCGGCATCCGCATCCAGGACATCTTCGACGAGAACATCCTGCGGCAGAAGGTCGAGGCGGCGCTCGACCAGAAGAACCACCTGCTCGTGAAGGTCTTCAACCGGCGGGCGATCGACCCGGAGGAGGTCGTCGAGTCGCTGCTGTCCTTCGCCGACCGCCTGCGGCCGATGGTCGCCGACACCGGGCTCGAGATCCACCGCGCACTGGAGCGGGGCGAGACTGTCCTGTTCGAGGCGGGCCAGGCCACGATGCTCGACGTCGACCACGGCACCTACCCGTTCGTGACCTCGTCGTCCGCCACCGCCGGCGGCGCCGCGACCGGGTCCGGGATCGGCCCGGGCAAGCTCGAGCGCATCATCGGCATCGTCAAGGCGTACACGACGCGGGTCGGCTCCGGACCGTTCCCGACCGAGCTGTTCGACGAGTCGGGCGAGTTCCTCCGTGCGAACGGGTTCGAGTTCGGCACGACCACCGGCCGTCCGCGGCGCTGCGGCTGGTACGACGCGCCGATCGCGCGCTACACGGCGCGGGTGAACGGCGTGACCGACTTCGTGCTCACCAAGCTCGACGTGCTCACCGGGCTCGACACCATCCCGGTGTGCGTGGCGTACGAGGTGGACGGGGTCCGCGTGGACGAGGTCCCCGTGAACCAGTCCGACTTCCACCACGCCAAGCCGATCTACGAGGAGTTCCCGGGCTGGACCGAGGACATCACCGGCGCGCGCACCTTCGAGGACCTGCCGCAGGCCGCGCGGGACTACGTGCTCGCGGTCGAGGCGATGTCCGGTGCCCGGATCTCCGCGATCGGTGTCGGCCCCGGCCGTGACGCCATCGTCGTCCGGCACGACCTGCTCGGCGCAGACGCGGCCTGAGCATGCGGGTCCTGTTCGTCTGCAGCGGCAACCTCTGTCGTTCGCCGCTCGGCGCACAGGTCCTCACCGCACGGCTCGGCCGGGACGCCCCGGCGTTCACGGTCGAGTCGGCGGGCACCGTCGCGCAGGACGGCCTGCCGATGGACGAGACCGCCGCCGCACAGTCCGTCCGGCTCGGGGGCGACCCCACGGGCCACCGGTCGCGGTACCTGGCCGCGCCGATCGTCGGTGCCGCGGACCTCGTCCTGACGGCGGAACGGTCGCACCGTGCGGCCGTCGCGTCCCTCGCGCCGCGGGCGGTGAAGCGGGTGTTCACGATCCTCGAGTTCGCTCGCGTGCTCGACGCGCTCGACCCGGCGGACCTCGACGGCGTGTCCTCCGCCGACGAGCTCGTCGAGCGCGTCGCCCGGCTCCGCCCCGAGGTGCTCACGACGGCGGACCTCGCGGAGCTCGACGTCGACGACCCGTACCGGCGCTCGGACGCGACGCACCGCCGGGTCGCCGACGAGATCGACGCCGCGCTCGTGGTCATCGCGGACGCCCTGCGCGCCACCCGCTGACCTGCGGGTCAGTGCCGACCGAGCGGACGGTTCGTCCACGGAACGAGTACCCCGATCCGTACCCTGTACCCCGAACGGACGCGACCGAGCCCCGCATTTCCGCGGCTGCGGGGTACGGATCCCTGATGAAACCCGAGAATCCACGCGTCCGGATGGCGTCGGACGGGGTACTTCTCGTAGCGTTCTGGTGTCAGCAGATGTACCCCGGATCGCGAAGGAGAACGACATGAGCATCGCCGCCACCACCGCCACCCGAGCCGAGGTCACGCTCGACACCGACACGGTCGACACGATCGCGATCCTCGAAGCCCAGGCCGAGACGCACGCCCGACCCGCCCGCGCGAAGCTCACCTGGACCCAGGAGGACCAGGGGGAGTGGATCGCCAACTACGGCGGGTACTTCGGCGGCTCGATCGACAAGCGGGACGGCCGGTACGTCGCCTCGGACACGTTCGGTCTCGTCGTCGGCGACTTCGCGTCGCTCGAGCAGGCGCAGGCGGAGCTCGCGGACCAGCTGCACGTCATGCTGCCGTCCGTGATCCGCCCCGTCGAGTAGGCCCGGCGCACCCCGCACCGCAGTACCACCCGCACCGCAGCACCACCCGCACCGCAGCACGAGGAGCAACACCATGAGCACGACCGTCGCCAACCGCCACCCGGCCGAGGTGACCCTCGACACCGCCACCATCGAGGTGATCGCGGAGATCGAGGCCGAGGTCATCGCACCCGCACAGACGGAGCGTGCGCGCATCGTCTGGAGCGAGGCGGACACCGGACTGTGGGCGGCGAACTACGGCGGGTACTACGGCGGCACCGTCGACCGGCAGGGCACCCACTACTTCGTCTCCGACACCTTCGGGCAGTACGTCGGCGACTTCCGCTCCCTCGAGGAGGCCCAGGCCCGCCTCGCCGAGCGGCTGCACGTCCTCCTGCCCGACGTCATCCGGTCTGGTCGCTAGACCGTCTGCTGACCACGGAGAACGCCCCCGTCGCACCGCGACGGGGGCGTTCTCCGTTGCGTGCGGCACGGCTGGCCCCGTCGCTCGCGGAGGGGGCGCCAGGGCCGGCGCGGCGTCGCGGTCCGCCGGGCAAGCGGCGCGTGTGCGTCGTTCTGCCGACACGGCTGTGCCCCGGACTGGGGCTCCGTACCCCCGGGTACCGCACGAGGCGAGCCACTACCGTTGGAGGGTCCGCGGCGGATCACCGCGCGGACACCCGACCCCGCCCTGACCCGACAGGACATCCGCCGTGTTCGCATCCGCGAGCGCTCGTCATCGAGCGCGCCCGAAACTCGCTCGCCGTCTCGCCGTCCTCGGCGTCGCCCTCGTCCTCGGCGGTGTCTCCGTCGGCATCACGACGACCGCGGCGAACGCCATCGACCCGTCGAACATCTCGAGCTACGCGACCGAGTCGTTCACCGGGGCGACGGTGACCGGCGTGCAGGCACCGGCCGTGCCGAACAACGGCTCGACGGTGATGACGAACTCCGCCTGTCTCACGGCCGCGTCCGGCACGGGCACCGCGAGCGGGACGAACATCCCCGGCTGCTCGAGCACGGCGATCAACACGCCGGGCAACGGCGCCCTGCGGTTGACCGGCGCGGCGAACGACAAGGAGGGCGGCATCGGCGCGACCGGTGCGATCCCCACCGGTCAGGGCCTCGACGTCACCTTCAACTCCTACCAGTACGGCGGCTCGCAGACCCCCGCCGACGGCATCGTCTTCTACCTCTCGACGACCGACCCGTACGCCCCGAAGGTGCCGATGAAGATCGGTGCGAAGGGCGGCTCCCTCGGGTACTCGGCCTCGTACTACTCCGACGCCACCAACGGCACCCCGGGTCTGGCGAACGGCTACCTCGGCTTCGGTCTGGACGCCTTCGGCAATTTCCGGTCGGGCACGTACCAGGGCAAGGACTGCGCCGCGTCGAGCGCGGCGACGAGCGTGTCCGTCCGCGGGCCGGGCAACGGCGTGAACGGCTACTGCCTGCTCACCCCGGACACCGACACCGCGAACAGCCCCACCGCGCTCAAGCCGAGCGACATCAGCGGCGGCCAGAGCGGTACCCGGGCGACCAGCGGGGTCCCGGTCGAGGTCGTCGTGAACACCTCGGACAGCGCCATCACCTCGTCCGGCTTCAACGGCGCCCTCGCGACGCAGACGGTCCAGGCCAAGCACTGGGCGATCATCGTCAAGCCGCTGAACCAGAGCGCCACGAAGATGGTCTCCGGCGTCCTGCCGTCCCTGAAGACCACGACGTCCGCCGGCGTCTCCTCCGACTGGTACGACCCGGCGACGGGCCTGCCCTACAAGCTGACCTACGGGTGGGTCGCCTCGACCGGCGGCTACACCGACGTCCACGAGGTGAACCAGTTCCGGGCGACCTCGGCCAACGGTCGCACGCCGGTCCTCGCGGGGACCGCCGAGGTGTCGAACGCCAAGCCGCAGCGCGGCGCGACCGGGACGTACACCGTGCACCCGACCGTCAGCACCGACGGCGGCGCGGAGCTCGGCAAGGTCCGGGTCAGCACCGTCTTCGACAACGGGGCGACCCCGCAGGCCGGCTCCTTCACCGCCGGCGCGTACTCCTGCGCCACCACGGACCAGACCGTCGTCTGCACGACGCCCTCGGCACTGAGCGTCGACGCCGGCAAGGCGCTCCCGGACCTCGCGATCCCGTACACCGGCACGGCCGCGGTCGGCAGCACCGTCACCGCCACGTCCACGATCGCGTCGACCGACGCGCTCCGGACGGCACCGGCATCGGCGTCGTTCACGGTCGCGAAGGTCCCCACCACCGTCTCCGCCAGCACGGCGTCCGCGACGGTCACCGCCGGGGACACCACCGCCGTCTCCGCGACCGTCGTCGACGGCACGGGCAAGCCTGTCCAGAGCGGCACCGTCACGTTCTCCGAGGGCAGCACCGTCCTCTGCAAGGACGTCACCGTCACGAACGGCGCGGCCAGCTGCGCCTACACGCCGACCGCCAAGGGCGACCACACGATCACGGTCACCTACAACGGCGACGCCACCTACGCCGGGTCCACGACCACGCGGACGGTCACCGCCACGGCCCGCAGCACGGCGTTCTCCGTGCAGGCCGCCCCCGCGCAGGTGCAGTACGGCACCGCGTCGACCGTGACCGCGTCAGGGCTCCCGAGCACGGCGACCGGCACGGTGACCTTCACCGCCCAGGACCCGGACCGCGGCGCCACGACGCTCTGCACCGTCTCCGTCGCGCGGGCAGCGGACCCGGGCTGCGCCACGCCGACGGACCTCGCCATCGGGACGCACGCGATCACCGCGTCGTACGAGGGCGACCAGGCGAACGCCCCGTCGACCTCGACGAACACCGCGACGGTCGAGGTCACCAGGATCGCCACCGCGCCGAAGCCCACCGTGGACGGCGGCACCTCCGCCACGAGCACGTACGGCACCTCGGTCGCGCTCGCGACGACGGGCCTGCCCGCCGACGCCACCGGGACCATGCGGTACGCCGTCGACGGCGAGACGCTGTGCACGGTGGCGATCGGTGCCGCCTGCGCCACCCCTGCGGACCTCGCCACCGGCACCCACACCGTCACCGTGGCGTACTCGGGCGACGCGCGGTACGCGCCGTCCACCTCGGCCACGCCCGCGACGCTCCGGGTGACCAAGGCCTCGGCGACGATCACGGCGTCCGCCTCCGACCCGACCCCCGTGCACGGCGACCCGGTGACCCTGCGCGCCGGTGGCCTGCCCGCGGGCGCCACCGGGACCGTCACCTTCACCGACGGCGCCACGACGCTCTGCACCGCGACGGTGCAGGACGGTGCCGCCTCCTGCACGCCGGCGTCCCCGCTCGGTGCCGGGACGCACACCATCACGGCGAGCTGGTCCGGCGACGGGAACCACGAGGCCGCGACGAGCGCTCCGGTCACCGTGCGCGTGGCGAAGGCGCCCTCCGCCGTCGGCGCGACCGCACAGGGCGCCCGGACCGCCACGGTCGCCTACGGGACCTCCGCGACGTTCCGCGCCACGGGCCTCCCGGCCGGCGCCGACCCGGCGTCCACCGTGACGTTCGTGGACGAGGACGGGGAACCCGTCGCGACCGCGACCGCCGGGGACCCGACGTACGCGACCCCGCAGGACCGCCCGGTGGGCGACCTCGTCCTCAGGGCGACGTGGGACGGTGACGCGGACCACACCGGGAGCACCTCCGACCCGGCGACGCTCCACGTGACCAGGGCGACCGTCGCCCTCACGCAGACGGTCGACGGCGGCTCCCAGGCCACCATCCCGCACGGGGACACCGCCACCATCGCGACCGTCGGGCTGCCCGCTGCCGCCACCGGTACCGTCACGTACACCGGCGTCGACGCCGACGGGAACACCGTCGCGATCGGGACCGGCGACGCGGCGCAGGAGGGCGCACCCGTCACCACGTCGAAGCAGCTCCCCACCGGTGCCTGGACGATCACCGCGGTCTGGTCCGGCGACGAGCGGTACACGCCCGCAGAAGCCGAGCGCGTCGGACTTGTCGTCACGCAGGCGAAGCCGACCCTCACGGCCACCGTCGCAGGCCCCGCCGGGACCGCCACCACGACCTACGGCACCCCGGTGACCGTCGCGGTGCACGGCCTCGCCGAGGGCGCCACCGGCACCGTCGAATTCTCCGTCGGGACCGGCGCGGACCGGACCGTGCTCTGCACCGTCACCCTGCCCGCGACGTCGTGCACGACGCCGGCCGGCCTGCCCGCCGGGGCGTACGAGGTGACCGCGACGTACAGCGGCGACCGGGACAACGCCCCGAACAGCACCGCGGACGCCGTCCCCTTCACGGTCGAGCAGGCCGCCGTCACGCTCACCCTCGGCTCCTCCGACGTCGACCCCGTGTTCGGCGACCCGGTCACCCTGACCGCCGACGGGCTGCCGGACGGCTCCACCGGCACCGTCGTGTTCCGCGACGGCGACACGGTGCTGTGCACGGCCACGATCGGCGACGGCACGGCGACCTGCTCGCCGGAGCAGCCGCTCGGTGCCGGTGCGCACCGCATCACGGCGACGTGGGCCGGTGACCACGACCACGCCGCGGCGACGAGCGACGTCGTCACGATCACGGTCGCGAAGGCCACCCCGACCATCGGCGCCACCGTGAACGGCGAGCAGGGCGACACCGTCGAGTACGGCACGGGCGCGAGCGTGGCGACCACCGGCCTCCCGGCCGGAGCCGCCCGCGACTCGCTCGTGACCTTCACGGACGGGGACGGCACCGTCATCGGCACGGGCACGGCGGCGGAGCCGACGATGACCGTCCCGGCGGACCAGCCCGTCGGCACCGTCCGGATCACCGCGAGGTGGGCCGGCGACGCCGACCACGGCCAGGCGACCGCCCCGGCCGTGACGCTGACCGTCACCAAGGCCTCGATCAGGATGGTCGAGACCGTCGACATGACCGACCAGGTCACCATCGCCCGCGACGGCACCGCGACCCTGGAGTCGTGGGGGCTGCCGCAGCGCGCCACCGGCACCGTGACCTACACGGCCGAGGGCACGAACGGCTCGTCGGCGATGCTCGGGACGAGCGACGCGTCGGCGAACGGCGCCCCGTACCGGACGGCCGTCAAGCAGCTCCGCACCGGCGCCTACCGGGTGACGGCGGTGTACTCGGGCGACGACCACCACGAATCGGCGACCGCATCGCCGGTCCGGCTGTACGTCGCGAAGGCGGCGCCGCAGCTGACCATCGGCACCGACGCGCCGACGACCCGCTACGGGACCGGCACGACCGTCACGGTCGGCGGGGTGCCGGACGACGCCACCGGCACGGTCCTCGTGACCGCCCGCAGCGGCGACACCACCGTCACGGTCTGCGAGCTCACCCTGCCCGCCACCTCGTGCACCACCCCGGTCGACATGCACGCCGGCGAGTACGAGCTGACCGCGACGTACCTCGGCGACGACGAGCACGAGGTCGACACCACCGACGAACCGGCGGCGCTCACCGTGACGAAGGCGGCGACCTCGGTGGCCGTCGGTGACGGCGGCACCGGTGGCCCCACGCTCGACGGCACCTACGGTCAGCCCGTGACGCTCCCCGTCACCGGCCTGCCCACCGGAGCCACCGTCACGGTGACGTTCGAGGACGAGGACGGCGACCCGATCTGCACCGTCACACTGCCGGCGACCTCCTGCGAGACGGCCGCCGACCTGCCCGTCGGCGAGCACACCGTGACGCCGGTGTACTCCGGCGACCGCGACCACCTCGGGTCGACGGGGGCACCGGTGACGGTCGTCATCACGAAGGCGCCCACCGTCCTCCGGGTCACCGCCGGTCCCTCCCACGTGTGGGGATCGTCCACGCTGCTGCGGATCGGCGGCCTGCAGAGAGGCGCCACCGGCAGCGTCGTGCTCAGCATCGCCGGAGCGGAGATCTGCACGATCCCCCTGCCCGGATCGTCCTGCACGACGAACGTCATCGAGCCGGGCACCGTCACGGTCTCTGCCGTCTGGGGTGGGGACGCGTCGTGGCTCGGGTCGACGGCCAGCACCGCAGCCACGGTCACCGCGATCCACACGGTGAACCCGACGCACGTCCGGTCGTCCTCGCGCACCTCGGCCCCGCTCGTCTGGCCGGCCGTCACCGGCGCGGTGTCCTACCGGGTCGCGGTCGCCACGGACGAGGGGCTCTCGGCGGGACTCCGCACGGTCACGGTCAGCGCTCCGACGAGCTCGGCCGCGCTCGACGCGCTCACCGCCGGGACGACGTACTGGTACCGGGTGACCGCGGTGTCGGCCTCCGGCACCGTGCTCTCCGACCACGACGCCGTGTTCGTCACGGCCGCCGCGGCCGCGGCCGCCCCGAGCACGCCCGCGACCAAGGTGGCCGACGCACCGACCCTGCA
>Ga0265780_10001447_pt1 | contig 33270 bp, 26 predicted proteins | sample P1T30metagenome_FD_192432 | JGI IMG/M metagenome (GOLD analysis project Ga0265780, IMG submission 192432) | Plant litter microbial communities from East Loma Ridge, Irvine, California - P1 T30 | ecosystem: Environmental > Terrestrial > Plant litter > Unclassified | place: USA: California...
TCCCAAGATCGATACCAATGAGCGTGACGTCTTGCATGATTGCCTCCCGAAATTAGCGCTCGCAGCCGTATTAGACATCGGTGGAGGGGGACCATCTCATTAGTGGTAGCGCCATCTCAGCGGCGAGGATGGCGCAACGGGCCGTAACGGAGCGTTTAGTCACGGTCAAGCTTGCCTGCCAAGCGTTCGGCATCAGCCAGACCTGCTACCGGTACAAAGCGAAACTGGATGCGGAAAATGACGTCATTGTCGACTGGGTGGTACGGTTGACGAACAATCAGCGCAACTGGCGCTTCGGACTGTGTTTCCTGTACCTGCGTAACGTAAAAGGCTTCAAATGGAACCATAAACGTGTCTACAGGATTTATCGCGATCTCGAGCTGAACCTGCGGATCAAGCCGCGCCATCGCCTGGTGCGTGAGAAACCGCTGCCTTTGGCAGTGCCCGTCGCCATTAACCAAAGCTGGTCGATGGACTTCATGCACGATCAATTAGCCGATGGGCGCAGCATTCGTCTGTTCAACGTGATCGATGACTTTAACCGCGAGGGCCTGGGGATCGAGGTCGATTTCTCGCTCCCTTCTGAACGGGTGGTCCGTTCGCTCGACCAGATCATCGAATGGCGCGGCAAACCGGACGCTATTCGCTGCGATAACGGCCCGGAGTACATCAGCGCAGTGACGTTGGCTTGGGCCGCCAAACTGGGTATCCGCATCGATTTTATCCAGCCCGGTCAGCCTCAGCAAAACGCTTATGTCGAGCGCTACAACCGTACGGTACGCTACGACTGGCTCGCCCATCATCTGTTTGAAACGCTCGGCGAGATCCAGGAATTTTCCACTCGCTGGCTGTGGACCTACAATCATGATCGGCCCAACATGGCACTCGGCGGCATTACACCAAAACAGAAACTTGCCCTTGCCGCTTAACCTCTACTTTTAGCTCGCTCTAAAAATGGGGGGATTACCGTTGCAGTTGGTTTTTGAGGCCGCCAGGATTTGCCGTGTAAGCCCTATGCCGGCGCGATCACTGTCGCAATTCTGGTGCTTGCCGTCCGCTCGACCTCGACGTAGTGGCTGAAGGCATCGAGGGCGGCTGCCATCTGCTGCAAGGCTATCTGCTAGGAAAGCCGCGCCCAATCGCCGAGTTCGAAGCTAGCTATGGGGTAATCATGACCTGACTTGGCAACGGCCAATGTTTGGGTATGGCTGGTTTGTACGTCAGAGCGGATGTATGCCGATATATTTCGAGCTAACCCCAGCGTTTTGGTTCGGCTCACGTATCAATCTTCCTTCGAAAGAAGTCTAGCAAGAGCCAAAAACGCATGTTCAAAGGCCACCCCGTGACGGCACCGAGCAGCGTGGGCATGCAGCATGCTCGCAGACAAGCTGCCTAGGTAGATCAGTGCGCCTGACAACAGCGACAACAGCAGCAGTGAAATCAGCGCTGTTGGAAGGACGGGGCCGTATATCCAACTGCCCGCGTGCTGGGCCGGCCTCGCCGGCTGCGCTTCCCATACAGCTAGACTGCCCGTTAATGTATTTTGATCAGCCATGCCATCTCATTACGCTATGTATTTTAAATATCGCATCGCCGATGCCTGCACGTCGATGCGCATCAAGAAAGCAACATTGGAAAATATTTCTATCGATACGTCTGATTTTGTGACCATAATCAGTACGCGTTAGTGGCAAATATGCTAACTCGACATTGGCCGCCGGTTTCTTCCGCCGTCCAATGATTCACCGATTTTTCAGTTCTTCCAGGACACGCGCGGCTTAGTTGCGCTGTCGTATGCCAGTGTGCTGCACGCTACCGTTTTTGTTGGTACCGACCACGTCCGTGACCCGTCGCCGGTGCTGTCTGCTACGTCACGACGACAAGACCGGGAGAACTAATATGGCGAAGTGTCCGTTTGCAATCTGGAAGCCCTTAAGCGGCTCGTCCGGCCCGATGGCCACGGGGCCGTACAAGATTGTCCATCACACCACGGAGGGCAGTAGCGCTAGCGGCGCGCTCGACGCGTTTCACAACCACCGCTCCGATCCGCACTTCACGGTCGATGGCACGCAAATATTCCAGCACGTCGATACCGATGAAGGCGCGCGCGCCCTGCGCAATGCGCCCGGCGGCGTCGAAACCAACCGCGGCGGCGCGGTGCAGATCGAACTGGTCGGCTTTGCCCACAAACGCAAGGCGCCAGCCAGCCTGATTAACCTGGCGCGGCTGTGCCGCTGGATTGAAGATACCCATCAGGTGCCACGCGAGTGGCCCGCCGGACTACCCAAGGTTGCCAGGAACGGCGCCGATCCGGGCGGGCATAACCGCGACCCAAAGGTGTGGGAATCGCGTAGCGGCCACTATGGCCACTGCCACGTACCGGAAAACACCCATTGGGACCCGGCCTACACGAAGGAAGAGGTAGCCTTCCTGATGGACGCGCGCTTCGATGCCGCCGGCCACCTTCTGACCGCGCTGCCACCAGCGCTGCCCAGTCAGACCCGCGCGTCCCTGCGCTCGACCATGCCGGACCACAGCGACGTCGGTGAGCACGATGCCCCCGTTTCCCTGGTCGACGCAGCCATTCCGGCCAGCCGGCCGATCGAAGTGCCGCCTGCACCGCAACAGTTGGTGCGCCGCTGCAATGTGCGTGCCGATACGCTCGACTTTCGCGACCGCATGTATGAAGCGACCCTGGTCGAGGTGCCATCGACCATTCCACTTGAGAACTATCTCGTACACAAGGTGCCGGTGCTCGACCAGGGAAGCGAAGGCGCGTGCACTGGCTTTGGCCTGGCCACGCTGGCCCACTACCTGCTGCGCAGGCGCCAGTACTATCCCGACACGAAGGAAGTCAGCCCACGCATGTTTTATGAAATGGCGCGCCGTTACGATGAGTGGCCCGGCGAGGATTATGACGGATCGAGCGCGCGCGGCGCCATGAAGGGCTGGCACAAGCATGGCGTGTGCTCCCGGCCCGAGTGGTGCGACGACGCCCACCTCGATGCGGCCGATCCGGGCTTCGACAAGGCGCGCCTGAAAGGAGCGCTACGGCGCCCGCTGGGCTCATACTTCAGGGTCAACCACAAGGACCTGATCGCAATGCACGCGGCCATTGCCGAAGTGGGGGTGCTGTACGCCACCTCGATCGTACATGAAGGCTGGCAGCACGTTGGCGAGGATGGCGTCATTGAATTCATGGACCAGGACATTGGTGGCCACGCCTTTGCCATTGTCGCTTACGACCATGACGGATTCTGGATCCAGAACTCGTGGGGCGAGGCCTGGGGTAAACAGGGTATGGGACGAATCGGCTACGACGACTGGCTCAAAAACGGCACCGACGTATGGGTCGCGCGCCTCGGCGCGCCCGTCAACCTGGAACGCGCGGGCTCGTTTTCGACCGCCCATTCCGCTGGGGCTGCCCAGTCGTCTGCCTATGCATACTCGGAATTGCGCCCTTACCTGGTCAGCATCGGCAACGACGGCTTGCTGCGTCCGGGCGGGGACTACGGCACCAGCGCGCGAGAAGTGGCCACCATCTTCGAACGCGACATCCCGGAGCGCATGGAGGGCAAAGCCAAGAAACGCCTGCTGCTGTACGCGCACGGCGGCCTTGTCTCCGAGGAAGCGGCGGTGCAGCGCGTGGCCGAATATGGCGCCGCGCTGATCGAGGCTGACGTCTATCCGCTGGCGTTTATCTGGCGCACCGATTATTGGACCACCGTGACCAACGTGCTGCAGGATTCGGTACGGCGGCGCCGGCCTGAAGGTGTGCTCGACAAGGCCAAGGACTTCATCCTCGACCGTCTCGATGATGCGCTCGAACCGCTGGCGCGCCAGCTGACGGGCAAGGCGGCGTGGGATGAAATGAAAGAGAACGCCCACCTGGCCAGTTCGCCGCAAGGCGCGATGCCGGTCGTGGTCCGCCACATCAAGAAGCTGCGGGAGCGCTACCCGGATCTTGAGATTCACCTGGTGGGCCATAGCGCCGGATCGATCCTGCTGGGACCTCTGGTACAGCTGCTGACTGCCAAGGGCAGCTTCGCCAGCGGGCCGCTGCAGGGGGTGGAGGGTGCCGGCCTGGAGATCGCAAGCTGCACGCTGTGGGCGCCGGCCTGCACCACCGCGCTGTTCAAGGAGATGTACCTGCCGGCGATCCAGAGCAAAGCCCTCGGCAAGTTTGCCATCTACTGCCTCAATGACAAGGCCGAGCGGGACGACGATTGCGCGCGCATCTATAACAAGTCGCTGCTCTACCTGGTGTCCAATGCACTGGAAGACACGCCACGTATTCCGCCGATGGGAGCCAATGTGCCGGGGCAGCACACCGAAAAAGCCCTGAGAAATACCGGCGTGCCGGTACTCGGGATGGAAAAATTTCTCAGGTCCGACGACATGCGGGCACTGTTCGCCAGCGGGCTGGCCGAACAGGTCATTGCGCCCAATGACCACGCCAAGGATTCGCTGCAAGCATCGCGCGCGAAAACCCATGGCAGCTTCGATGACGATGTGTTTACCGTCACCTCGACCTTCAAGCGGATCCTGACCGCGACCCAGCCGGCGCAGCAGCCGACCGGGTCCGACAATTCAGCCGAGGTGGATATTGGGGAATTGAGGTTCGCGCCATCGGCAAGCAAGATGACGCTACAGCGCAAGGACATCGATTATCAAACCCGCCCGCCGCATTAAGACTGCGCCAGGTAATATCCCTCGTGCCCGCGCAGGAGCCCACCTGCGTGAGGCATCGACGCCTTCCGGCCACGGGTAAAGCCTATCCGGCCGTCTTCTATGCGCCGGCCATCGTGCCAGGCGTGTAACTGTCTTCCGAGGCCGAATCAAATTCAGTGCGTTTTGCTTTGTCTAATCCATTGATGTGCTGATGTGGAGGATACGCAATAGGGTGGAAACAGTCTCTGCGTCAGAGGAGGGAACCAGTTCGCCGATCTTCACTCGAAGGGAACCTCAAGCGATACGATGTGGTGCTAGAGTGTGGTTCTGAGCTAACTCGTTGATTTGTAGAGGCCGGAACGGCCTGCAAAGCCGTCTAGACGGGTTCGACTCCCGTCCTCGCCTCCATCCTATCTTTTATCCGGCACACGTTTTTGAGCTAAATCAGGAGATGCTCCTTTTAGTTCTTGCTCGCGGATTCGCCGCGACGACTCATAACGGTCTTATTCCATCGGCATTGTGCTCCAGGCGCGCTGCATTCATTTTGATTTCTCACGACTCTAAACGCTGAACAGTCACAAGTACCGGAACTCCTAAGTTTCTATGGATCGAGTGGCGATTCACTGCACAACATGCTGCGCGACTACATCGATTATGGGTGCGGACGGGGCTAAACTAAACAGGTAGCCGCGGGCCGGCCGCACGGGGCTGTAAGCCTGCGATGGGCGTCGCGTTGGCCCCGCGTGGTTTGTGGCCGCGTGGTGCTGACGGTCGTATTGTGAAAGGAGCTGTTTCGATGCGCGCACTGCTCAGAAATTTACTGTTGGCTGGGCTCGCCGGCCTGGTCGGGCTGCTGATCTTCGGCGCCAGTCGAGTCGGGTCGGTGTGGCAGACCGTTGGCATGGCGTTCCTGATGCCGGCGGCTGTCTCGCTTTTGTTCTCAGCCGGCGACCTGATTTACCTCGCTCTGCAGAGGTGGGCGAGCGCCCCCTCGAAAGCCACCGTTTTTACCCATCTATGTGCGGGGCTGATGCTGCTGCTTGCGCTCGCTACCGGGGGCGACCCGCGACTTCAAGGCGGCGCCGGGTGGGTGCTGCTTGCCGGTCTCCCCTTGTCGGTCTACGTGTTCAGATGGCTTTACCGCACAATTTTGCGCAGCGAGTGATACGTCGTTCGCATCCCCGGTCAGTGCGCCCACGGCTATCTTTCTGCTGACCGGTCCCGCGCGGCTCCCGCGCGGCGCCCACGCTTCCGATCCCGCGTCATCCTGATCGTATCCACCGCCCGCTGTAACTCGGCGCTGCCGAACTTTAACGCGCAAAAGCATAGTTCGTAGTGCCGGACCGCGAAGTCAAGCGGGTGAAGCACTGCGCGGGTCAAACGAGGCCGCGCTCGTTTGGCGGGGCAAGCTAGCGTTGAGCGTTCTTTGTTCCTGACAGGGAGCGTCAACTGGCGTACTGTTGGCCCGCGAGATGTCCGTTACAGGACGCGGGCAGATTGGCTTTGATCGAGCGGATGCACTTGTTCGTACTGTTTGAACCGCCCGCCTTTTGTGTGCCCCGTTAAACAGAGGCAGTGCCCTTGGGCGGTTGAATAAGCGCCTCTGCAGGTATGCCAAGCCCCCTGTGCAGCTTCCAGATCATGGGAAGTGTCAGAGGACGAATACGGTTCAGCACCTCGTACACCCTGTTCGATCGGCCTATCATCGGCTCCAGATCCTTGACGGTCAGGCCTTTCTGATCCATCTGGAATTTGATGGCCTCGACCGGATCCGCAACTTCCATAGGAAAGTGCTTTGTCTCATAGGCTTCGACCAGCGTAGCAAGCACATCCAAACGGTCGCCTTCTGGTGTTCCGAACTCGGCAGCCATGAGAGATTCCACTTCACGCAGCGCTGCTTGATAATCCGCATCGGTACGGATAGGCTTAATGTCCATAGTGTCCCTCGATAGTTTGTGCATCGATGGCGTCGTACTGCTTGTGTGTGCCAACGAACTTGACGAAAACGATCCCGTACGGATAGTTGATGGACGTGACCAGGCGATACTTGTTGCCAGCGATATTGAAGACCACGCGTCCGTCCTTCAGGATGCTCGCGGTACCAAAATCGGCCTTGACGTCCGCCGGAGTTTGCCACTTGGCCTTGAGTACATGGCCATGCCAGGTAAGAAGCGGCTCCTTCGAGTCGGCATATTCAGGTCGTTCGTAGAAGGTCCGAAGTGTAGGTAGGGATAGGATTCGCACACGCCCATGATAGTCCCAATTTGGGACTGAGGCAACCGGAGGTGGGCGTGCTCATGTGGTGTAAAGTGTGGTTCTCGCCTAAGTCTTTGATTCCTAGAAGCCGAAACAGCCTGCAAAGGCGTTTAGACAGGTTCGGCTCCCTTTCTCGCCTTCATCCCATCTTATCCTCGACGCTTCAGTTCTGATCAGCTCAGCCTTTCAACGCCAGTCACGGCCTATCGATTAGCCGCGCTTGCAGCTCACCGGTACTTTTCGACAGCATGATTTGAGCTGCTTTTTGGAGCCGCCAGCCTGCTCAGGCGATGACTTGCACCACCGGCAATGCCGTATTGCAGCAAGGACTTGGCGTCACAAATACTCGAGGTTGCCATCGACACTGATGACCTGGCCGGACAGGTTGCGCGCGCCAGGCGAACAAAGAAACAGAGCCATCGCCGCCACGTCGTCCGCGCTGACCATGCGCCGCAACGAAATCTTGTCCAGGTACTGCTGGCGCATGGCATCGACGCCGATGCCGGTGGTCGCGGCGCGCGCGGCGATCACGTTGTTCATCCGTTCACCCTCGACCGCGCCCGGCAGGATCGCATTGATGCGCACGCCCTGGGGCCCGAGCTCGATGGCCAGCGACTTGGTCAGGCCGACCACCGCCCATTTGCTCGCCGCATAGGGGGTGCGGAACGCATACCCGAGGCGTCCGGCCACCGAACTCATGGAAATGATGCATGGGTTGGCGGCGGATGCCTTCAGCAGCGGCACGGCGCGGCGCGCAAAGTAATATTGGCTGTTGATGTTGACCGCCAGCGTGCGTTCCCAGCTCGCGGCGTCGATATCCTCGATGGCGCCGGTGGGGCCGGCGATGCCGGCGTTGTTGATCAACACGTCCAGGCCGCCGAGGTGGCTGCGCACGTCATCGAACACCGCGTCCACTTCGGCTTCGATCGAGGCATCGGCGATGCTGCCGGTGATCCCGCGCGCGTCCGCCATCAGCCTGTCCAGCGCGACGCGGTCGACGTCGCACACGTGGACGCGAGCGCCAGCGGCATGGAAGGCGCGCGCCATGGCGGCGCCGATGCCGTTGGCCCCGGCAGTCACCAGCAAACGCAGGTTGGGAAGAGGGCGGAGGGTGTCGTGAAGGGCCATGGGATTTGTCTTCAAAAGTTGCGAATCCTCCCAGTCTGTACATTCCGCTGCCGGGATGGTATGGCGTCGGCGCACATAAACCTGTGGTCGGCAATGTCAGCGAAAGCCAGTGGAATTTTCTTTGTGCAACAAAAGCTTTGCTAAACTGTCTATTCTAACTTCGTGAATGACGGTCCTGTGGATACTGGCGAGAAGCTTCTGAGCACCCTGATCGGCCTGTTGCACCAAGGCGCACCTGCCGAAGAATTTGCCTTGCGCTTGGCCGAGGCCGAAGCCTTGCCGCCGGACCGCCCTGGCAAGGCCGACCTGATCGAGGGCGTGCGGATGGCGATGGCGGTACGCAACCGCCTTGAGCTGCTCCAGCAGCGCGAGCACGGCATGCTGGCGGTGATGGAATCGGCCCAGGATCTGTCGAGCAGGCTCGATCTCGACAACCTGCTGGCGGCGATTGTTTCGCGTGCGCGCAATCTGCTGGGCGCGGACATGGCCTGGATTTCGGCCCTGGACGAAGAGCGTGCGGTGTTCCAGTCGCTGGCGCTGGAAGGCGGGCTCACACGGGACAGCATCGCGATGGGGATCCGTAGCGACTCGGGCACCGCAAGCATCGTGATGGCCACGCGCAAGCCCTTTGCGACGCCCGATTATCTGCACGACGACCGCTTTCCGCACGATCCGAAGTTCGATGCCATCTTCCGCGCCGAGGGCGTCGCCGCGATGGTGGGCGTGCCGTTGATCTGGCAAGACCAGGTGATTGGCCTGCTGTTCGCGGCAAACCGCTATCCGCGCGTGCATACGACGCAGAACATCGCCATCCTGAGCACCCTTGGCACCTACGCCGCCGTGGCGCTGAAGAATGCGCGCGACTTCGAACGGCTCGGCAGCGCGCTTGCCAGGGCGGACGAGGCCCGCACCGAATTGCAGCGCCACGTGCGCGCCGTCCAGGCAGCCGCCGATGCCCATGCCCAGATCACGGCGCTGCTGGCGCGCGGCGCATCGCTGGCCGCGCTCTGCCAGACCGTTGCCAGCCTGCTCGACGGCAGCGTGCTGGTGCTCGACGAAGCGGCCCAAGTCATCAGCCGTGGCGCGGCGGAAGGCTACGACGGCAGCGCGGCCCAGCGTTATCAGCCGCATGGAGGACACAGCGCCGAGCTGGCCGGCGCCTTGCGTGCGGCGCGCCAGTCCGGGCGTTCGATGCCGGCGTATGAGGTCGATGGTGAGACCTGTCGCGTCATGCCGGTGATCGGCGGCGACGACATGCTGGGGGCGCTGGCGCTGTTTCGTCGCGCGCCGCTGTCGGAAGTGGAGCAGCGCACCTTCGAGCGCAGCACCAGCGTGATCGGCATGCAGCTGCTGGCGCAGGAACGCCATGAAGCCAGCAAGAGCCGCGACATGTCGGCGCTGCTGCGGGCGCTGGTGTTGCCGCGCCAGGGCAGGGTCGAAGGGCTGGCGGACAGTCTCGAGCGCTTCGGCCTCGATCCCGGCGCGCCCATGACGCTGATGGTGGCCGAACTGGAAAGCCCGGGCGCGACCTATGCCGTGCGCCGGCTGCAGCAGAACGGCATGCTCGAACGCTGCGTGGTCGACGAGCTGGACGGCGTGCTGGCGGTCGTATGTTCGACCACGCGCGTGCTCGAGATGCGCCAGGCCTTTTCCGACTGGGCGCGGCGCGAGCTGGGCGTCACCTACCGCGGCGTGTTATCGCGTCCGGCCGCCGCGCCGACCGAGCTGCCGGCGCTGTATGCGGCGATCAAGCGCGCGCTCGGCGTCCTGGGCCGCATGGGCGTGCGCGGCCAGATCGTCGGCCAGAACGAGCTGGCGCTGTATTCCGCGCTGTTCGAAACCCACGACATGACCAGCCTCGATCAATTCCTGGAAGCCAGTATCGGCCCGCTGCTCTCGTACGACCGCAAGCGCGACACCGAGCTGGCCCCGACCCTGCTGTGCTACCTGGACTGCAACCAGAACGCCAAAGTCACGGCCCAGCGCCTGGACCTGCACGTGAACACCATCCGCCAGCGCCTGACCACCATCGAGAACCTGCTGGGCCACTGGGGCCAGGCTTCGCGCGCGCTGGAGATCCACGTCGCCTTGCGGTTGTGGAGCCTTAAGGCTTGAGCGCAGCGGGTTCGCCGCATCTCCGGGATGGCAGTAAATCACATAGTCCGGCCCAGATTCATGTCAGCCGCCGACATTGAGAGGATTGCTCAGCGCGAACAGACTTGCTTCTGACGAAGGCAAGTAAAAACGACAAGGAGACATATGCAAAGCAATTTTCGACTCAGCCGGACCGGCTTGCTGCGCCTGACGCTGGCGGCCTTGCCCTGGTGCGGCCTGGCCCACGCGTACGACGCCGATGCCGGCGTGGCGCAGGAAACCCAGCAGGCCCAGGCCGACGCGACGGACCAGTCCCAGCCAGGCGCCATCCAGACCGTCGTGGTCACCGCGGAACGCCGTACGCAGCCATTGCAGAAGTCTTCGCTGTCGGCCACCGTGCTGTCCGGCGAAGACCTGCTCAAGGCCGGCGTCAACGTCGTCGACCAGCTGCAGTACGTGACGCCTTCGACAGCGGCCAACAACTACGGCCAGGGCGTGAACATCACGATTCGCGGCATCGGCAAGGCGGAAACCAATACCCAGACCAAGACCGGCGTCATCACCTACCGCGACGGCGTCGCTACCTCGCCCGGCTATTTCGGCTCGGAGCCTTACTACGACATGGCGTCGGTGCAGATCCTGCGCGGCCCGCAAGGCACATTCGGCGGACAGAACGCCACCGGCGGGGCGGTGATCGCCGACTCGAACGACCCGGTGATCAACGGCGGCGCGACCGGGTACCTGCTAGGCCAGGCCGGCAATTACAGCGATGTGGCGGGCCAGGGCGCGGTCAACATCCCGATCAGTGACACGCTGGCGGCGCGCGTCGCCTTCAACAACGAGAGCCGCGACAGCTTTTTCAACGTCACCGGTCCCTACACCGGCGGCAACGGCGCGCTGCGCTCGAAGAGCATGCGCGTGGGCCTGCTGTGGAAACCGATGAAGGCCTTGTCGGTCCTGTTCAAGCACGACTGGAACAATATCGACATGGGCGGCTACCCGGCCGGCCCGGTCAATTCGAAGGGCGACCTGTTCTCGGTCAGCGCGAACGCCTACCAGATGGCGAAGGATGTTTTCGGCCGCTCGGTCCTGCGGGTCGAATACACCTTCGACAACGGCACGCGCCTGCGTTCGGTCACCGGCCACCAGAGCGGCACCACCGCCTATGCGGGCGACCTGGACGGCACGGCGACCGCCAACAGCGTGTTCTACGACTCGACCGACGAGCGGCTGACTTCGCAGGAGTTCGACCTGATCTCGCCCGATACCGGCGCGTTCACCTGGCTGCTCGGCGCCTACTTTAACAAGGACGAATTCATCGTCCCGCCGGGCAACCTGTACAGCGGCATCCCCGGCAGCGCGGCCACGATCTACAGCTTCTACGGCAATACGCCGAGCCGCACCAGGGCCGTCTTCGGCCAGGTCGGCTACCAGCTGAGCGACTCGCTCAAGCTCGCCGTCGATGGGCGCTATTCAAAGAACAGCACCGACCTCGATCTCGATATCCAGCAGTACGGCCTGCCGCTGACGCAGCGCCAGTCGGTCGATTTCCACTCCCTGTCCGGCAAGGTGGCCCTGGACTGGACGCTCGACAAGCACAACTTCCTGTACGGCTTCGTGGCCAGCGCCAGCCGCCCGGGCGGCCTGAACGTCCCGGTGGGCCTCGGGCCGGCCTCGCCCTTCGCATCGGAGCGGGTGACCTCGACCGAATTCGGCTGGAAGGCCGACTGGATGGGCGGCCGCGTGCGTTCCCAGACTTCGGTCTTCTACAACAAATACAACAACTTCCAGGTCACCATCGGCTACCCCTCGCTGCCGGTGTTCGGCGTCGAGGTCAACACACCCAACGCCACCCACATCTACGGGCTGGAACAGCAGGTCCAGGCCCAGCTGGGCAACGGCTGGGCGATGCACGCCAACCTCGGCCTGATGCGCAGCTCGCTGGGCGCATTCTTCGCGACCGACCCGCGCATTCCGGCCGCCGCCGCGTGCGACCCGCATACCGGGCCGGCCGGCGCCAGCTGCATTGACCTCGACGGCCACAAGCAGACCTATGCGCCGCAGTTCACCTTCAACGTGGGCCTGGAACGCCGCTTCGTCGTCGGCGACAACGTCATCACGCCGCACATCAACTACGCCCACATCTCGACCCAATGGGCGACGCTGTTCGAAAACGGCGCGCTCGGCGACCTGCTGGACAGCCGTAACCTGAGCAGCGCCTCGGTCGACCTGGAGCATGGCGACATCACGGCGAGCCTGTACGCGACCAACCTGACCAACCAGCACTACATCTCCGCCATCACGTCGGGCCTGCGGTATGCCGGCGCGCCGCGTCAGTATGGCCTGAGAATCACGAAGTTCTTCTGACCTGCGGAGCTCACATGATCAGATTCTGTCGTGTTTTCTGCATGCTGCCGGTGGCGCTGGCGTTCGCCGCACCGGCGTTCGCAGCCGCGGCTTCCGGCCCGGTGCGCGCCACTTCACTCGGTGACGTCGTCGGCAGCGACGACGGGGCCGCCAGCGGCACCTACGCATGGAAGGGCATCCCGTACGCGCAGGCGCCCGTGGGAGAACTGCGCTGGAAGGCGCCGCTCGACGCGCAACCCTGGAGCACGCAGCGCCCAGCCCGGCAATTCGGCCCGGCGTGCGCCACCACCGGGCGCCTGGATGGGGCGGGACGCAACAACCGCTACGACCGCACTCTCGTCACCACCCTGGGCCAGACGGTCGGTTCGGAGGACTGCCTTTATCTCAACATCTGGCGCCCGGCGACGGCGGATGAACCGCTTCCGGTGATCGTGTTCGTCCATGGCGGCAGCAACGTTTCGGGCTATACCGCCGACCCCCTGTACGACGGAGCGGCGCTGGCGCGGACCGCCAATGCGGTGGTCGTGACGGTCAATTACCGGCTGGGCGTGTTGGGCTTTTTCCGTTCGCCTTATCTGCGCACCGGCGATGCGGCCGAAGGTTCGGGCAACTTCGCTCTGCTCGACATCATCAAGTCGCTCCGCTTCGTCCAGCGTAACGCCAAGGCCTTCGGTGGCAATCCGGGCAACGTCACGCTGATGGGTGAGTCGGCCGGCGCCGTCAACGTGTATGCGCTCTTGACCTCGCCGCTGGTGGTGGACGCCCGGCCCAGGCTGGCGCATCGGGTGCTGCCCATGAGCGGGGGCATTTCGCGGGCCGAAGACATGCCCCCGCGCAGCGTGCCGGTGCTGCGCGATCCGGCTTACTTCGACCGGCAGGCCGAGCTGCTCTTGAGCCAGTCGCTGGTCGCGGACGCGCACGCGCGCGATCCGGCGGGCGCACACACATGGGCCGCGGGGCACAAGCCTGAAGAGGTCGCCCACTACCTGCGCAGCCTGAGCACGGACGCGGTTCTGTCCCAGGTGCGCGGCGGCCTGACGTCCGCGAACTGCGCCGCATCCGGCCCGATCGCCGATGGCGTCGTGATGTCGAAGGACCCGATCGGCGCCATCAGGGCAGGGCATTACCTTCAGGTGCCTGTCCTGGCCGGCAATACGCGCGACGAGACCAAGCTGTTTGCTGGACTGCTGACCGTGCCGGCCCTGGGCGGCGCGAGCGGACGGATGATCGGCGACGCCGAGCTGTTCGACCTGGCGGCCGGTTACGATCCGGACGCGCCGGCGCAGATCCGTATCGGCCAGTGGATTCCCGCGCAGTACCTGCCGGTCGATGCGCCGCTCACCGGCTTCAACGTGCGCCTGCAGCGCCTGAACGATGCCTGGTTCTCGCCTCTGCGCGACAGCGTGCTGGACGCGCTCAGGAGCCGGCAGGACACGGTCTGGCATTACCGTTTCGACTGGGCGCGCGAGCCGGCGCCGTTCAACGACATCTACGGCGCTTCGCACGCTTTTGACCTTTACTTCGCGTTCGGAAGCTTCGGTCCCTCGGTGCTGTCGCGGCTGTTGTTCAGCAAGGCCAACCAGCCGGGCCGGCTGGCGCTGTCCGACGCCATGATGCGCTCGATCGGTGCGTTTGCCCGCAACGGCGACCCGAACAACGCGGCGCTGGGCACGGCGTGGCCGGCGTGGCCGAAAAGCCTGTTGTTCGACGCAACACTGGACGCCAAGCGGATCTCGGTATCGCCATGAGGCCGAAGGCCGTACGCATCTTCCATTCATCTTTGCACTGCATTTGAGGTATCAATGAAACATGGCTTTTACTTTGCGTTGGGTGTCCTTGCTGCCGTGAGCGCATCCGGCGCCGCCAGCGCCGCCAAGAGCGCACAGGCGCCGCTACGTTGCGAGCAACTCGCCGGCATGACCATTCCTGCCGGCGCCATCGCACTGCCTACAAGTGGCGCCAGGGTGGTCGAGGCGGTGTTGGTGCCCGCCGCCAGCGCCGGCATGGCCGCCTTGCCCGAATATTGCAAGGTCACCGGTGCGATTGCCCCCATCGATCCAAACGCGCCCAGCATCATGTTCCGGGTCGCGATGCCGACCGTCTGGAACGGCAAGGCCGTGATGTTCGGCGGCGGCGGCTTCACGGGAACCATTCCCAACGTGGCCGGCAACATCAACGCCGGCCCGGTCGACAAGCCGGTGCCGCTGGCCAGGGGCTATGCCACGTTTTCGGACGATTCCGGCCACCAGGCCAAGAGCACGGACTGGCTGGAAGGTTCGCTGGAAGGCGAGTTCCTTCTCAACGATGAAGCGCTGCGCAACTTCGCCGGCCACTCGATCAAGAAAACGCGGGACGCGGCCGTCTATCTGTTGAAGGCGCGCTATGCGGCCGGTGCGCCGAAGAAGTCATATTTCATCGGCGGCTCGACCGGAGGGCGTGAAACGCTGCAGGCCATCCAGCGCTGGCCCGAGGACTGGGATGGCGCCATCGCCTGGTATCCGGGCTGGAACCAGTTCACGGCCATGATGGGGATCCACCGCATGAGCCGCCTGATGGCCCAGCCGGGCGCCTATCCGTCCAGCGCGAAGCGCGTGCTGGTGCGCAAGGCCGCGCTCGAAGCCTGCGACGCGCTCGACGGCGTGCAGGACGGTATCGTCACCAACCTGGTGCGTTGCAACGCCATCTTCGATCCGATGAAGGCGAGTGTCGGCGGCAAGCCGCTGCGCTGCCCCGGCGGCGCGGATACGGGCGACACCTGCCTATCCGATGCGCAGATCCACTTGCTGCAGCTTCTCAACGACAGTGATGCGCATTTCAGCACGCCGCTCGCCAGCGGCCTGACCGGCTATCCCGGCTTTAACATCTGGGGTTCGGACATGGGCGAGACCAGCAACCCGTCGCCTTACGAGCCGGCGGTCACCTTCCTCAACTTCGGGACGGTGCAGCCACGCTTCCCGATGCCGGTCGGCGCACCGTATGGCAGCCGCCAGGAAGATGCGATGGTTCGCTATGCGATCACGCGCGACCCCGGCTTCAACTCGCTCGGCTTCGACCCCGAACACCCCGGCCCGTGGGCCAGCCGCATGAGCGAGCTGAGCACGATGCTGGACGCCAGCCCCGACATCTCGGGCTTCGTCGCGCGCGGCGGCAAGCTCTTGATGGCACACGGCATGGCCGACGTGCTGGTCAGCACCCGCTCGACCGAGTTCTATTACCAGAAGCTGCAGGCCCAGTTCGGCCAGGCGAAGGTCGAATCCTTTGCCCGCTACTACGAGGTGCCCGGCTACGGCCATGCCGTCAGCACCATCTTCAACGCCACCTGGGACTCGCTGACGGCGCTGGAACAGTGGACGGTGCAGGGCGTCGCGCCGCGCAACCAGGTCACGACCGACACCGTCGGCGTCCCGGGGCGCAAGCGCCCACTGTGCGAGTATCCGCTCTGGCCCCGATACAAGGGAGCGGGCGACGTGAATGCCGCCGAATCCTTCGTTTGTGCGGATCGTTGAGCCTGATGATGAATACGACCAAATCAGTCGCCATCGTCGGCGCGGGCCTGATGGGCCACGGGATCGCGCAGGTGTTTTCTCAGGCAGGGCATCGCGTCGTCATCACCGACCCGGATGCGGCGGTGCTCGGCGTCGCGCTCGCGCGCGTGAGCGCCAACCTGCAGGCGCAAGGCCTCGAGCCCGGACCTGTCGTTGCGAGGATGTCGGTGGAGCCGGCGTTGGAGGCGGCGGTAGCGCAAGCGGACCTCGTGATCGAGGCGGCGCCGGAAAAGCTCGGGCTCAAGCAGGCGCTGTTCGCCCGCATCGCCGATGCCGCCCCCGAGCACGCCATCCTGGCCAGCAATACCTCGGTGATCCCCATCACGCGCATCGGCGCGGCGCTGGGCGAGGACGCGCGCGCGCGCCTGGTTGGCACGCACTGGTGGAATCCGCCGCACCTGGTGCCCCTGGTGGAAGTGGTGCGCACCGAATTCACGCGCGAGGACGTATTCGACGCCACCTTCGACTGGTTGGCCGCAGTCGGCAAGCAGCCGGTTAAAGTCCAGCGCGACGTCGCCGGCTTCATCGGCAACCGCCTGCAGCATGCGCTGTGGCGCGAGGCCATCGGCCTGGTCGAGGATGGCGTGTGCGATGCCGCAGCGATCGACCTGGTGGTCAAGAACAGCTTCGGGATGCGCATGCCGGTACTGGGGCCAATGGAGAACGCGGACCTGGTCGGACTCGAGCTGACCCGGGACGTGCATCGGGTGCTGTTCCCGGAACTGAAATCGAACACGGCGCCATCGCCGCTGCTGGACCGGCTGATCGCCGACGGCCATGCCGGCATGAAGTCCGGCCAGGGCCTGCTCACCTGGACAGCGGAGCAAGCCGAGGCCGTGCACGACCAGCTGGCGGCACACCTGATCGAGATGCTGAATCGCCGTCACGGCTGATCATACAAAGGAGACTTCATGGCACGCCCCAACAATCACGCAACGGCGACCAACGGTGCATCCAACGTGCGCGCCCACGCAGCCGATGGCCTCGACCCCTTGTACCGCAAGATAACGCTGCGTATCCTGCCGCTGTTGTTTCTTTGTTATCTGTTCGCATTTCTGGACCGGATCAACATTGGTTATGCAAAGCTCGAGATGTCCTCCGATCTCGGGTTTTCCGAAGCCGTGTATGGCTTGGGCGCCGGCATCTTCTTCTTTAGTTACCTGTTGTTCGAAGTGCCGTCGAACATGCTGCTCGAGCGGATCGGGGCACGCCTGACGATGCTCAGAATCCTGGTGCTCTGGGGGATCACTTCGTCGGCTACCATGTTCGTGTCTACGCCGATGCAGTTCTATGTCGCGCGATTCCTGCTCGGCGTATTCGAGGGCGGGTTTTTCCCCGGGATCATCCTTTACCTGACCTATTGGTTTCCGAGCAGCCGCCGTGGCTTGGTCACCGGTATGTTCATGTTCGCCGTTCCGATTGCCGGCATCATCGGCGGTCCGATTTCGGGATTCATCATGACCGCGATGGATGGCATGCACGCCATGCGGGGCTGGCAATGGATGTTCTTGCTCGAGGGCATACCGTCCATTTTGCTGGGATTCATCTGTTATTTCTTCTTGGCGGACAATCCCGCAAAGGCGAAATGGTTGAGCGCTACTGAAAAGGAACGCATCATGGCGGCCCTGGCGGCAGATGGCGAGGGGCGGGACGACGCCAGTGGGCGCCATGCCGGGGCTCAGTTTCGCATGGCGGTCACGGATCTGCGTGTGTGGGCACTCGCCTTGATCTATTTTTCGGCCGCATCCGCGAATTACGCCTTCACATTCTGGTTGCCGACGATGATCAAGAGCCTGGGCGTCGGCAGCATTGCGCAAATCGGCTGGTATTCGGCCATTCCTTACGTTTTCGCCGGGCTTGGCGTACTGGGCACTTCATGGAGTTCGGACCGGTTCAGGGAACGCCGCTGGCACGTGGGGGGAAGCCTGATCGTCTCCGCCGCAGCCCTGAGCCTGACGACCTTCACGACAGACTCGTTGGCCGTGTCCATCGCATTGCTGTGTGTCGTCGCGTTTTTTGAATTTGGGGCGGCAATTCTGTTCTGGGCCATTCCGCCCACCTATTTGTCGAAGGACGCCGCTCCGGTCGGCATCGCCCTGATCAGTTCCATCGGCGTTATCGGCGGCTTCGTCAGTCCGACCCTGCTCGGCTTCATCAAGGCACGGACGGGCGTGCTCGACTACGGCATTTACGCGGTCACGGCGATCATGGTGATTGGCGGGCTGATGACACTTGCGGCGCTGCCTTCGAAAGCGCTCAAGGTCGGGAATAAACAAGGATAAACCATGAGCACAACGAACCAGAAAGTCATCATCACCTGCGCCGTCACCGGCGCGGTGCATACCCCCAGCATGTCCGAGTATCTACCGCTGTCGCCGGAGCAGATCACCGAGCAGTCGATTGCGGCGGCCGAAGCCGGCGCCGCAATCCTTCATTTGCATGCGCGCGATCCCATCGATGGGCGTCCGTCGCCGGATCCGGCGCTGTTCCAGCAATTTGTGCCTGCAATTGCGCAGGCAACGGATGCGGTCATCAATATCACGACCGGCGGCAGCACCCGCATGACATTGGAGGAGCGGCTGGCCTATCCGATGCGCCTCAAGCCGGAATTGTGTTCTCTGAACATGGGCTCGATGAATTTTTCTATCCACCCTGTCGCGAAGAAGATGACGTCCTGGCGCTACGATTGGGAGCGGCCCTATGTCGAGGGCATGGAAGACCTGATCTTCAAGAACACCTTCAAGGACATCAAATACATTCTCGAGGAATTAAGCGCGCACGGCACCCGCTTCGAGCTCGAGTGCTATGACGTCGGACACCTTTATACGCTGGCGTATTTTGTCGACCAGGGCCTGATCAAACCGCCGTTCTTTATCCAGTCGGTATTCGGCATTCTGGGCGGAATGGGGGCGGATCCGGAAAATGTCGCCATGATGCGCACCGTGGCTGACCGGCTGTTCGGACGTTCGAATTACCAATTCTCGATCCTTGGCGCAGGTCGGCACCAGATGCGGCTGCTGACGATGGGGGCGGTCATGGGCGCCAACGTCAGAGTGGGCCTGGAGGACAGTATCTACCTCGAAAAAGGCGTCAAGGCGCGGTCCAACGCGGAACAGGTGGCCAAGATCCGACGGGTTCTGGAAGAACTGTCGTTCGAGATCGCGACGCCGGCCGAGGCACGCGCCACGCTCGGGCTGAAGGGCGCTACTGCTGTGGACTTTTGAAAAATTGCAAGACATGCACAGGTCTGAAGGCATACGCGCCGACGATCCTGATCGGTGCGGACCCAAGTGAAAGGATGAGCGCATCTCACCGCGCTCGTCGGCCGCGCGGTAACTGCCGCTCGGCGATCGAGCTCCCGGACTGCCGGCAAGGCATCCTCGTCTTTTCTGAACATCGTGGGTAAGCGCTGCTTATCAAAAAATGAGCGAGCCCGATGCAGAAGTAGGCTGGCTCATGTGGTGCAAACTGTGGTTCTCGCCTAACGCCTTGACTCTTAATGGTTAAAACGGCCTGCGAAGCCGTCTAGACGGGTTCGACTTCCGTCCTCGCCTCCATCTTATCTTCATTTCACATCTATCTCTTGAGCTAAGTCAGGGGAACGCTCCTTTTGCTTTGACGTGCCAGCAGTTCATCGCGACGTTTCGTGACGCGCTTATGCTGTTGGGATCGTGCTCTACTTCGAGACGCATGATTTGTGATTTCTCAGGTTTCGTTTGCGTCCCGCAGGCAAGGCTTGAGATGTCCACAATTCGACTCGCATTGCTTTTCGAAAAATCACGATAGAACGGCACAAGAGCGTAAAACTGAGCAGATCGTTGCGACGAAGAGGAGACGTGGGCCGCACATTTCCGCCAGCGATAATCCCAACAACGCTGCGTACTTCGCCGACCGGCTGCTACTGGCCATGGCGAACTTCAGCGGCGCCTGCATCGATGGAAACCGTTCACATGAAGGACGACAGGCGTCATGCTTAATACAGCGCATCCAGCTCAATCAACCATTTAGCTTGTATTTGGCGCGGGCCTTATTCTGGCGCCGCTTGCGTGAATGCCTCCTCAGCCATGACTTCTTGCACGAACGCCGTAAACGCGCGTGCCTTCGCACTGGCTAAGCGCCCGGACGGATAGACTGCCCATAAGTCGATGGTCGGCAACGACCACTCGGGAAGCAGTTGCTCGACCGATCCAATCGCCAGTTCTGGCGCAAACATCCACTCCGACACGATCGCCACGCCAACATCACCACAAACGGCTGCACGTACGCCTTCCGCTGCACTTACGCGCAAACGTCCGTTCACAGTCACCGACAACTCGGTGCTGTCGCGTTCAAACGACCATGTCGTCGCTCCACCAGAATCGGATAGATAGACCACCGCTTCGTGCTGGGCCAGGTCGGCCGGGATCTTGGGAACGCCATGCTCGGCAAGATACGTCGGCGAGGCCACGACCATGCGGCGTCCGGTTGCGATCCTACGCGCCGTCATCGAAGAATCGCCCAGGTCGCCCATGCGCAGCGCCACGTCGATACCATTCTCGAGCAGATCGATCTGGCGGTCGTCTAGCATGATCTCGACTTCCAGCGTCGAATGACGATCGAGGAAACACTTGATGTGCGGAATGATATGCAGACGCGCGAAAGTCACCGCTGCGCATACGCGGAGCTTGCCCACCAGGTCGGCACTGACGCCGCGCGCCGCGCCATCTGCCTCGTCGACCATTGCAATCGCTCGTTTGGCAGATTCGTAATAGGCCTGTCCCGCTTCGGTCGTCGTCAAGCCGCGCGTCGAGCGCAGTAGAAGTCGGGTTTGCAGCCGTTCTTCCAGCTGCGCAATTGCTTTGGAAACGGCCGGCTGACCCACGTCCAGGCGGCGTGCCGCAGCCGAAAACGAGCCGGTCTCCACGGTGCAAACAAAGGTTTCCATCAATGTGAGTCGATCCATCGTATTCCTTTTCTATATGCCGCACATGGCATTCCGCATAGGGATGAATTATATGCAAGCAACCTATTTAGCTCGTCGTTCCATTGGCAGCGATGATTTACCTGCCACAACCAACTACCAATCCAATTAACAGGAGAACGATCATGAGCAAATTCACCGTTATACCCAAGACAACGCACCGGTGCCCGCCAAGGTGATGAGCAATTACACGAACCACCTGGTCGACACCCAGTTGAACAAGTTCATGGCCGGCAACGAGTGAACGAAGCCGACTCAAAACTGACGGCAAATGGGCGGGCCTTCAGCCCGCCTGTCCTCTGCAAGCGACTTCGACAGGTAATGATGTGCGTCTCCTTCAAGCTGCCCGTGGCCCCACCATATTCACGTCCGACCCCGTATGCGTCATCGGACGAAAGCAAGTCTCCGCTGTCATTGCCTATGCGGCCGTAAGCGCCGCCGCGATCGCATGCACGCTCTTTATCGCGGCCGTTCTGGCGAATATGCGAATACCGGATCACTCAGGCAGGCCGTATCGGACGATGTCGCTGCCTGGACCGACATGGTGCAGTCTGCTGGGACAGCATTGTTTATGCCGGGACCACGTATCGTTTGAGGGAGGCGTTTCCGGGCCGAGCGCAAAATGGCCTGCTTCCAGAACATGCACCTCGGCGTCTGGAACGTCGCGAGCATAAGCATGCGCCGCGGCCACCTCGAACGAGGGATCGTCGCGTCCCCAGACGACCAGGGTCGGTGGCGTGTGCTCACGGAGCCAGGCCTGCCAACACGGTAAAAGATGTCCAGGCCGTTCACTTGCGTTGTCGAATAAATGGTTTTCATGATCTCGTTCACGTAATCAATAACCCATGCGCCGGCGGGTGAAATCAGATCATCGCCTTGCCCACCGACGCGCCACCATCGACGAACAACGTCTGACCGGTAATGAACGCGGCATCTTCGCTCAGCAGGAATGCGACCGCCGCGGCAATCTCGTCCGGTTGCCCGAAGCGCCCCATTGGTACCGCGTTCAGGTAACGTCGTTCGCCCTCACTGCCGTGTGGATTGTTCTTGCGGAACAGCTCGGTCTCGGTCGGGCCAGGCGCGACCGCGTTGACGGTGATGCCGGTGGTGGCCAGTTCAAGCGCCCAAGTGCGTGCGAACGTGATCAGCGCGGCTTTGGCGCCGGCATAGGCGGTGCGCTCGGGCGTGCCGAGTACCGTCAGGCTGGCGATGTTGACGATACGTCCCCAGCCTTGTGCGCGCATGTGCGGCAAAATGGCCTGCGCCGTCTGCACTGCAGGACGCAAGTTCAGGTCGAGCACGGTATCCATGTCGTCCAGCGCGATGTCGCCGAGCCCCTGGGGCCGCACCAGCCCGACGTTGTTGACCAGTCCGTCAATTCGATACTGCGACGTGAGCCGGTCCAGTGTAGCGGTAGTGGCGGCGCGATCAGCTAGGTCGACGGCGACCAGGGTGCCGGGAAAATCAGGCCATCCTGTGTTGCGCGCGAGACCGACGACGTGATGCCCGGCGCGCGCGAGACGCCCGGAGATTGCCAGGCCGATGCCCTGGCTGGCGCCGGTGACAAGGAAAGTACGTTTGGTCATGATGGGCTCCCGGAAGGCTGACCGGCGCCAGGCCGGCCGCGCAAGGTTCGTCAAAGGATCAGGCAGCAGCCAGCAGGTTCTGCAGGACCGGCAACATGCTGCCCGGTTCCGGGCGATGCGTGTAGTCGGGGTTGACCTCGGCATAAGCGATGACACCATCCTGGCCGATGACATAGCGCGCCGGCATCGGCAGCGTCCACGCCGGGTCGTCGTTGAACGCCGGCAGGTCGTTCTTCAGGTTCTTGTACAGCTCGACCAGGTAGTCCGGCAGCGCAAAGCGCAAGCCGAAGGCGGCGGCGACATCGTTGTGCGTGTCGGTCAGGATCGGGAAGTCCAGCTTGTTCTGGCGCTGTGACTTGCGGCTGTTGGCTGCGGTCTGCGGTGAAATCGCGACCAGGTTGGCGCGCAGCGCCTGGAATTGCGGCAGCGTTTCCTGCAGGGCCTGCAGCTCGAAGTTGCAGTACGGGCACCATACGCCGCGGTAGAAGCTGATGATGAGCGGCCCTTTGGCCAGCAGGTCAGCCGACGATACAGGCTTGCCTTCCGGGTCGTTCAGGACGAAGACCGGTGCACGGTCGCCTGCTTTGAGTGCGCGGCCGGCTTGGCCAGAGGCGACCAGTTCGGCAGTGGCGCGTTCCATGACCGGATGGATGTCCGGAGGTGCAAAGTAGGGGGCTTTCCCACCTTTGAAGTCGGCTTTGAATGCGTCGAGCTTGGCTTGTAGCGTCATGATGTGTTCTCCTGTCAGTGCTTGTGAAGTGTTTCGATAAGACTCATGGAACCGGTTCAGCGGGTCCGGGTTCAGGCAGCGGGCACAAGGGCTTCGACGCGTGCGATGGCGTGTTGCACCGCCGAACGCTGCGACACGGCGTCGAACCAGCGTGCGACGTTCGGGCTCGCGTCGAGATCGACACCGGCAAAGGCGCGCCGCCAGATCCAGCCGAAGTGCGCGATGTCGGCAATCGAATACGCGTTGCCGGCGACGAATTCACGCTTGGCCAGTAGGCCGTCGAGCAGCGCCAGCGTACGCAGGGCCTCGCCATGGAAGCGCTGGATCGCGTGCGGCATGACTTCGGGCGCGAGCTTCTGGAAATAGCCGGCTTGTCCGAACGCCGGACTGATTGCGGACGCATGGAAGAACAACTGCTCGAATACGCGCGCGCGTGCTTCCCCGGTAGTCGGTAGCAAGGCGCCATGCCGTTCCGCCAGATAGACCAGGATGGCGGCCGACTCGGTCAGCGACATCGTCTGGCCGGCCTCCAGCACCGTCAGCACGGGCACCTTGGCGTTCGGGTTGAGTTCGACGAACTGCGACGATTTTTGTTCGCCCTTGCGCACGTTCACTCCGTGAAGTTCGTAGACGAGGCCCAGCTCTTCCAGAGCGATGACCGGCTTGATGCTGTTGGGCGTAGCGAAAGCGTGGAGCTGGTACATGGCATGTCCTTTTATGGTTACTGTTTGGCGGCCTTCATCGACTTGACCAGTGCGGCTGCGCTCGCACCTTCAAGGCTCAGGCCGTAGCCGGTCTGCTGGATCAGCGCCAGCTTGATCGGCTGCATGAAGTAAGCGCGCGTGTCGCGCCGTGTGACTTCCGGCTTGGTCAGGTAGCGCGCTGCCAGTTCGCGGGCTTTGGCAACGGCTTGGCCATCCGGCACCACCTCGGACACCAGCCCGTATTCTTTGGCCTGCGCCGCCGTGAACGGTTTCGGATCGAGCAGCAAGGCTTCGGCACGGGTCGGGCCCATGCGATAGGACCAGGTCGTGAAGATGCCGTCGCCCGGCACGATGCCGCCGGCGAAGTGCGGTGCGTCGTTGAAGGTGGCGCCCGCGCCAGCCACGACCACGTTGGCCAGTGCGCAGTATTCGGTGTGCACCCAGGCCTTGCCCTCGACCGCGCATATCATCGGCACGCGGATATTGGAGACGTTCTCGACAATTTGCGTGCCTTCGTCGTGTACCTTGGACCAGACGTCCGGGTCGCTCACGTCCCCGAAGGAAGCGAAGTCGATGTCGCCCATCCATTGACCGCCCTTGCCCGTCAGGATCACGATCTTGTTATCGCGGTCGCGGCTGATGTGATAGAAAGCGTCGACGAAAGCTTCGTGTGCCTTGGCTGTGAATTTGAACGGTCCGCCGCTGGTGTTCATCTCGACCAGCAGGACGCCTTGGACGTCGCGCGTCATGCGCATGTTTTCGGTCTGGCTGAAGTAGGCCGGATCGGCGGCGTGGGCCAGGCTGGTCATGCCGGCGGCAACGGCAAAGGCGGCGCTCAGGGTACGCAGGGTGTTCATGGATGTTCTCTCTCGGTGTCTGGTTTGTTTGTCATGGTCGAGCCGTCCGTCGTGCGAGGACGGCTTGTGGGCGATGCTTTACAGGGCTGGCGCGGCAGGGAAATCCACTGGCACCTGGGTCAGCGCATGCAAGTAATTGGTGATGATCTTGTCGCCGATGACCATCACGGTGTCGACCAGCTGGCCTTCGGTGTAGCCGGCGGCGAGGAACGCATCGACGAGCGCCGGGTCAGCGTGGCCACGCCGCTCGGTGGCGCTCCAGACCAGGCGCGCCAGGGCGTCGAGCTTGGTATCGAAGGGGGCGCTGCCCTTGCGGATGGAGATGATCTGCTCCGGCGTGAAGCCAACCATGCCGCCCAGCGCAGTGTGGGCCGCCAGGCAGTAGGCGCATTCGTTGACCTGGCTCACTACCAGATTGATGACTTCGCGTTCCTTGGCGTTCAGCGAGCTCTTACCATTTTGCAGCGTCAGGTAGTTGCCGAGCGCGTGCTCGGAGTGTGCCAGCGTGGCGTACAGGTTGGGCACCATGCCCAGGCCCTTCTGGAGCTGGGCGAAGATGGCTTGGTTGGCAGCGGAGACGGTAGCGGTGGTCGGGATGGTGAAGGTTTTCATGATTCGTCCTTTAAGGTTTCTGTCGTTGATGTGTGCTGCGACAGGACGAACTATGAAGTTTTTGAGCTTTTCAGAGTAGCAAGCTGGGAGGCATATGGTCTATTCCTTGCAGCGTAGGACTAGCTACTAAGCCAGCTCAGGTATTGGAATCCAGTATTGGCGCAAAGGTGAGCGGCGGTCTCGGATGGAAGGCAGACTTTGTGGAAGAGGAGGAAGAGTTCAGTGCCGTGAGAGTACCTAAAATATAAAACGATCTGGCGTCATTTGAAGACATTTTTGTTTTCTTAAATTCGATATTCACAAAATTAAATTTGTCAATAACCGAACTGAGGCCCATAGTCATTGTGAGCGGCCCAGCAGCGCGTTGCGGATGGGGCTCATCTAAGCCTTCTATTCAGGTGTCCAGGGCGTGCGTACTGTTGAAGCCGTTTCATCACGGGTTCACCTCACTGGAAATTGTGGTGCACCTCAATCCATGGCAAATGCATGCCGACCCTCGTCGACCTGGCGCTGTTTGTGTTGCCGGCACTGTATGTGCGCTTCGCCGTGCGCCGTTCTACGCCGGCGAAGCGGCTGAAACGCACGCCGACCGCCGTCATTGACAGAGGGACCAATCGTCAGCGCTTCGGTCGCTTCTGGAGCAGCACTCCACAGCGCGTTTTTTCTTACGCGGCGGCCGCTTGCCTGCCTCTCGCAGCCAGGCAATGAACGCGAGTGCAGTGAGAAAGGAAATGACGGAACCGTAGAAGTCCGCCTCAATCGTGACGGTATGCGCGTTATCTTCAGTGACAATGTGTTGCGGAAAGATTTTCCGAAATCCTGCTCAGGCCGACACGTGGCAGCGCGAGGTCTGGCTCAGGCGCTGCAGGATGGCGCAGTCGCGGATGGCGGCGCTCTGATTGCACTTGCAGCGCAGTTCGAGCAATTGCGTCTTCAACGCGGCCAGTGACGCCATGCGTTCCTGGATGTGCATGATGTGCTGGTCCAGCAGGTCGTTCACGTCGACACAGTTCTCAGCCGGCTTGGCACGGAGCGACAGCAGCGTGCCAATGTCCGCCAGGCTCATTTGGAGAGCGCGGCAATGGCGGATGAACTTGAGCCGTTCGAAATGCTCCTCGCTGTAAGAGCGGTAGCCGGACTGGTTGCGCTCCGGGTCAGGCAGCAGGCCGATCCGCTCGTAATAACGTACGGTTTCGACGTCGCATCCAACCGCCTTGCTCAATTCTCCGATACGCATGATTTCCTCGTCAGTCGGTCAACACCGTAGCTACTACGGACAATAACGAGAGGATACGCTGTATCGTCCAGCCCCGCACGCTTGACCCTGTAGCAGGTACATGGTTTTCAATGAAGCCAAACCCTAATAAGGATAGAGCACGATGGCAGACGAAATCGGACAAATGCGGCCACGCCTCGATACCGGCCACAGCGTGGTGGAAAGCACTGCGCCGCGGCCGACCGCGGCTGATCCGCAAGTGGTGCGTTACCGCATCAACAACATGTGCTGCCCGACCGAAGAGCGCCTGATCCGCAACAAGCTGGAAGGCATGCCCGGCATCGAGCGCCTGGACTTCAACCTGATCGACCGGATGCTGAACGTACGCCACCGGCTCGACAGCCAGGAAGCTGTGCAGCGTGCGCTGGCAGCGATCGGCATGCAGGCTACAGCGGTCGGCGCCGCTGCGCCGGAAGCGCCGGCTGCGGACACGGCACCGTTCACCACAGTGCAGAAAGCAGTGCTTGGCATGTCCGGCGCGGCAGCATGCGCCGCCGAAGTGCTGGCATGGGCCGGACACGGCGAGGCATCGCCGCCCGTGGTGGCGCTTGCGCTGGTCTCGATCGTGGCCGGCGGCCTGCCGACGCTGCGCAAGGGCTGGATCTCCCTCAAGACTTTCACGCTGAACATTAATTTGCTGATGAGCCTTGCCGTCGTCGGCGCCGTTGCCATCGGCCAGTGGCCCGAGGCGGCGATGGTGATCTTCCTGTTCGCCATGGCCGAAATGATCGAGTCGATGTCGCTGACGCGCGCCCGCAATGCGGTGCACGGCTTGCTGCGCATCGCACCCGAGACGGCCGACGTGCGCGTGGGCGACGGCGGATGGGAAACCGTGCGCGCCGACCACGTCCCTGTCGGGGCGCTCATCCGCGTCAAGGCCGGCGAGCGGATCGCGCTCGACGGCGTCGTCGAGGCCGGGGAGTCGGCCGTCGACCAGGCGCCGATCACCGGCGAGAGCATGCCGATCGACAAGCGGCGCGGCGACGCCGTGTTCGCCGGGACCATCAACGCCCACGGCATGCTGGAAGTGCGGGTGACCTCCGCCAGCGGCGACAGTACGCTGGCGCGGATCGTGCGCGTGCTCGAGGAAACCCAGGGCAACCAGGCGCCGACGCAGCGATTCATCGACCGTTTCGCGCGCTGGTACACGCCGGCCGTGGTGCTGGCCGCGCTGTGCGTGGCCGTCGTGCCACCGCTTGCGTTCGGCCTGCCGGCCGCCGCCTGGCTGTACAAGGCGCTGGTGATGCTGGTCATCGCCTGCCCGTGCGCGCTGGTGATCTCGACGCCGGTCACGGTCGTCAGCGGCCTGACGGCGGCGGCACGGCGCGGCATCCTGGTCAAGGGCGGCGAATTCCTGGAAGCGGGTTCTCGGCTGCGCGCGATCGCGCTGGACAAGACCGGCACGCTGACGCGCGGGATACCTTCGGTGGCGGAAGTGGCGGCGTTCGGGACGCTGCGAGAGGCTGACGTGCTGCTGCTGGCGGCAAGCCTGAACGCGCATTCGACGCACCCGCTGGCGCGGGCAATGCACGCGGCGGCACCGAAAGGGCGCATGCTGCGCCAGGTGCGCGGCTTCGCCAATCTGCCTGGGCGCGGCGTGCAGGGCGACATCGGCGGCAAGCGCCACTGGCTCGGCAACGCGCGCCTGCTCGAGGAGCAGGGCGCTGCCACGGCCGAAGCCAATGCGGCCTTGGCGCGCTTCGAGACGCAGGGCCGTACCGCGGTGGTGCTGTTCAACGGCGAGGATGTGCTCGGCGCGATCGCCGTCGCCGACACTCTGCGTGCGCAGGCGCCTGACGCCGTGGCGGCGCTGGCGGCGCTTGGCGTGCAGACCGTCATGCTCACCGGCGACAACGCGCGCACCGCGCAGGAGATCGCCGCTCAGACCGGTATCAAGCAGGTACGCGCCGAGCTACTGCCCGAAGACAAGCTCGGGGAGATCGAGCGGCTGAGAACGGCCTTCGGCGCAGTGGGCATGGCCGGCGACGGCATCAACGACGCCCCCGCGCTGGCGCGTGCGGAGGTCGGCTTTGCCATGGGTGCAGCCGGCAGCGATACGGCGATCGAGACGGCCGACGTCGCCCTGATGGACGACGACCTTCGCAAACTGCCCGAATTCATCCGGCTGGCGCGTGCGACCCGGCGCGTGCTGGCGCAGAACATCGCGGCGGCGCTCGTCATCAAGGCTGTGTTCTTCGCCCTGGCGCTGGCTGGCGCCGCCACCTTGTGGATGGCGGTCTTTGCCGACGTCGGCGCGAGCCTGCTGGTGGTTGCGAACGGCTTGCGGCTGCTACGATTCGGCGCCGCCGGCGTGGCGCCGGCCGCTGCGCGCTCAGGGTGAGTTGCTACCATAGCAGGATGTCGCACTTGTCTGAATCGCCGCGGCTTTCGTGGAAACTGGTCGGTGTGAGTCAGGATGTCATGACTTGAACAGTCCGGCTCTCTGTGCCGCCCGAGCGGTTCAGGTATTTGTTTAGACTCGTGGGATCATGTACCTACCCGTAGCATCGGCGCATCGATGATCATGCCGACCATGCGATAGACCATGTGTGACGCGCAAACGAACATCGGAACATGTGCGAGCACGTCGGCAACGATGGCTGACGTACCGGCCCAGGCCGCAAGCGGATGGTGAAAGGTCAGTTCATCCGGTTTCATATCGTGTGACCGCAGGACTCCAGAAGATCCGTGTATATCGTTGAGGAAGTTCTGTTATCCGCGCATATTGGCGGCATCAACGCTGAAAATGGGGCGGTGCACTGATGAATCTCATTTCTGCGGCCCGTTGCGCTCGATGTCCGCGATCAGCGCCTCCATCTCCGCGATTTCCTTGCGCTGGGTAGCGGCGATGCCATCTGCAAGCTTGCGTACGCGCGGGTCGACGATGCGGGCGCGCTCGCTGGTCATGATTGCGATCGAATGGTGGGGGATCATGGCGCGCATGTAGGAGACGTCATCGACGGTACGCTGGCTGCGTACCAGCCACAGCGATACCGCAAACACCGCGGCGGCGCCGAGGAATATGGCGGCGTTGCGGCGCCCGTTCTTGTACATGCCCAGCATGAAGGCAAGCATGACAATGGCCATCGCCGCGCCCATGACGAGGGCCATCCAGGCGCGGGTCTGGCTGAAGTGGATGTGCGCCAATTCGTAGGTATTCAGGTACATCAGCCCGAACATCACCGCCGTGGAACACAGGATCATTGCCGCAAAACGTTTGTAGCTGCTCATCCTTACCTCCATGAAATGGTAGTTATCTTCAACGCACGTCCCCGTCAGTACCGTCCCATATTGGCATGTCGGGCGCGAACCCGTGCGAGATCCAGATGAAAGCGCATTTCCTGTTCGGAGCGCGCCAGGGCCAGGCGGGCGTGGCGGTGGGCAACCGCCCGCATGGCCGGACCGCAGCGCCCCAGGTCACCAAGATGGCGTTGCAGGAGCATCGCCACCTCGACGGTGCCTGCGCCATCCCGTGCAATGGCGTTCAAGGCATCCTCGAGCAGGTCGTCGAGCGGTAGCGGCGGCACCGTCACCAAGTCGCATGTGACCGGATCCGCATCGATGGCACGGCCCATGTCGGCCAGCAGGCGCTCGAACGCGCCGAGTACGCCGATCGCCGTGCCCGGATCGTTGATGCCTGGCGATAAGGCACGACAGGAGATTTCCGACAGGGCAAGCAGGCCGAATCGCGGGTCGTCGTCGAACTGTCGCTGGGCGCCGATGGTAAAGACTCGTGCACAGATTTCATTGTCCGGATCGTCATCCCGGCCATGCGCCGACTCGACAAAGCAGAGCGGCCGCGACAGCCCAACATAGGCGCCAGGCAGGACGTCTACCATGATCCGCCTGCCGCGTTTCTTGGCCAGACGCTGCAGCTGCGCGATGTCGATCCGCTGCAGGTAGCCCACCTTGCTGCTGTAGATCGACTCGCCATTGGGTGCGCCGGAGGGAGGGGCGCCGCCAAGGTGGGGTGCGCGACGGCGCCGCGCGAGCGCCGCAGCTGCAGCCTGCGCCACCTTGCCGATGATGGCACCGACACGTCCGAGGCGCGCGATCCGGTCGACCCAGCGGACAAAGGTGAGGATGACGACGATCAGCACCACGGTCATCAGCACGAACAGCGTGAAGCGGCCGGCGCGCCCGTAGTAGCCGTTCATGGCCGCGCTCAGGCCGACGATGCTGAAAATGAAGGCGCCGACGAAGGTCGACAAGGCGTTCTGCGACACGTCGTCGGCGACGATCAGGGGAAACGCACGTGCGGTCGCCATCTGGCCTGCCGAGGCATAGGCGGAGACCATGGACGCGACTGCGAAGGTTGCGATGCCGAGCATGCTGGCGGCGATGACCTTGAGGAGCTCGATCACGGAATCCTGTGACACTTCCGGCAGGGAAGCGTCGGCGGCCATGCGGTCCGCGAGGTGCGCGAGGAGCACGCCCGCGACCGACAGCACGCAGGCAATCAGCGGTTTGATCCAGAGCCGCTCGCGCAGGCGGCTGAGCAGGAATCGGAGGCGGTCTCGCATCGTCGGACACAGGGGCGTCAGCCCAGCTGGTCCTCGATCGCCACGGTTCGCTCGAAAACGAGCTCACCAGTGTGCCTCGTGGATACCGTTTCGATGAGCATGATCTCGCATTCCTCGTCGGCCACGGGATTGTGCAGCGTCTTCTTCGGGACGATGCAGAACTCTCCGGGGCTGAGGAGCACCGCCCGGTCTTCGAATTCGATCTTCAGGTTTCCATACACGACGAAAAACATTTCATCTTCCTCGGCGTGATCGTGCCAGGCGAGTTCGCCTTTCAGCTTTGCAACCTTGACGTACTGGTCGTTGACTTGCCCGACGATGCGTGGCATCCAGTAGGCCGTCACCTGTCGCAAGGCCTCTTCAATGGCCACGGTTGCTCCAGCAAACATATCGTTTTCCCTTTCAGGTTTCGATTGAATTGCTGCCCGCCCGGGCAAGTCCATCGTAGGTAGAGCGGCTGCCCGCCTGGCTGGCCGGAATTACGGACAGGCTGCCGTCACTTTCGAGGATCACCGCGTCGATGTCCGCGAACGAGCCCTCTCGGGGGAACTCGCATTGATGGCAAATGGCTTCATTTCCGAAGGCTTTTACTTGCCACGGCGTTCCGGAAGGGGATCCACAGAGTATGCGTGATAACAGCTCGCTACGAAGTGTTCATGCACCAGCCCTGGGCACGCAGCGCGTCGGCGGGATCGTAGTACCAGTGGCAGGCAATCCGGCCGGCAACCGACAGGCCGGTGTCGCCTGCGCCGCACAACAGCAGATATCATGCTGTGATGAATTTCAAAAAAAAGGAGACTTGCGAATGACCTTCACCTATCGAGCTCGCACAGCCGGCCTGTTCGCCATGTTGCTGTGTTCCATCGGTGCTCAAGCACAAACCAAACCAGAGGAGACCGAGGTCTGGCGTCCGGAACCGACGCGTGTGACCCCGGCCACGGCCACGCACGCGCCGTCGGATGCGGTGGTACTGTTCGACGGCGCCAACCTGAACGAGTGGGTGTCGACCGCCGTGCCCGACAAACCCGCCACCTGGACCGTCGCCAACGGCGTCTTCACCGTTCGCCCTGGCAGCGGCAATATCCAGACCCGCCGCCAGTTCGGCGATTACCAGTTGCACCTGGAATGGCGCATCCCGCCCGACATCAAGGGCACGGGCCAGGACCGCGGCAACAGCGGTTTGTTCCTTGCCTCCACCGGAGCGGGCGACCGCGGCTACGAACTCCAGATCCTGGACTGCGTGAACAACAAGACCTACGTGAACGGACAGGCGGCCAGCATCTACAAGCAGTCGATCCCGCTGGTGAACGCGTGCGCGGGCGCCGGGGAATGGCAGACGTATGACGTGATCTGGACGGCGCCGCGCTTTGCCAACGACGGCTCGCTGGCGTCACCCGCGTACGTGACGGCGCTGCACAACGGCGTGCTGGTACAGAATCACGTGGCGCTGCGCGGGGAGACCGTGTACGTCGGCAAGCCGTCGTACACGAAGCACGGGCGTGCGCCCATCAAGCTGCAGGACCACGGGCATCTGGTCAGCTTCAGGAATGCGTGGGTGCGCGAGCTGGAAACGGCCAACTAGAAGCGCATCCGGGCAGTGTAGCGCGGCCACCGGGCGTGGTGCGCGTGCAGGAATCGACGCCGCGGCTCCGACGCTGTGGTGTCGTCAACCCGCCAGCTTCATGTTCACCGGATCCCATAACACGATCTTCTGCTCGAACAGGCTCTTGTTCGACGCCAGCGCCGCGGCGGCCGCGCGGAAACCGAAGGCCGCATCCTCCTTCACCTTGCCGCCGGTGCGGATCGCATTGTAGAAATTGGCGTGGTGATCGAAATGGTCGCTGTAGCCGGCCGGCGCCTTCCATTCCGAACGGCTGGTCTCGTTCTTCGATGTCTGGCCGGCGTAGTGCTGCTCGTACCAGGCCTTGAAGTCTTCCTGGTTCTGCTTGTCGAAGGTGTTG
>Ga0265780_10001448_pt1 | contig 33251 bp, 38 predicted proteins | sample P1T30metagenome_FD_192432 | JGI IMG/M metagenome (GOLD analysis project Ga0265780, IMG submission 192432) | Plant litter microbial communities from East Loma Ridge, Irvine, California - P1 T30 | ecosystem: Environmental > Terrestrial > Plant litter > Unclassified | place: USA: California...
AAATGAATGACCTGGACGCGGCGCAAAAGCTGGTGATGTCCCACCTGCGCCTGGTGGTCTCGATCGCGCGCGGCTACCTGGGCTACGGCCTGCCCCACGCCGACCTGATCCAGGAAGGCAATATCGGCCTGATGAAAGCAGTCAAACGTTTCGATCCGAACCAGGGCGTGCGCCTCGTGTCGTACGCGATGCACTGGATCAAGGCCGAGATGCATGAATACATTTTGAAGAACTGGCGTCTGGTCAAGGTCGCGACGACCAAGGCTCAGCGCAAACTGTTCTTCAACCTGCGCAGCAACAAGCAGGGCCTCGACGCCATGTCGCCGCAGCAAGTTGCCGACCTGGCCAAGCTGCTCGACGTCAAGCGCGAAGAAGTGGTCGAAATGGAAACCCGCCTGTCCGGCCGCGACATCGCACTGGAAGCGCCGACCGACGACGAAGACGACAAGTTCTCGCCGATCGCCTATCTGTCGTCGGACCAGCAAGAGCCGACCAAGGTGCTGGAAGCCAACGAAGTGGTGCGCCTGCAGTCGGAAGGCCTGGAAACGGCGCTGGGTAAACTGGACCCGCGTTCGCGCCGCATTGTCGAAGCGCGCTGGCTGGCCAACGACGACGGCTCGGGTGCGACCCTGCACACGCTGGCAGAAGAGTTCGGCGTGTCGGCCGAGCGCATCCGCCAGATCGAAACCGCCGCGCTGAAAAAGATGAAAACGGCGCTGGCCGCTTACGTCTGATCAGCTCTGCCGCAGTACAAGCAAAGGCACCTTCGGGTGCCTTTTGTTTTGCCTGACCAATTTCTCAACTTCGGGGTCAGAGCACTATCAGGGGTCAGAGCAGAATGCAGGTCACTCGCTTTTGCGTGCCATTCATTGACGATGACAGAGCAAAGCAACGGTAACACCAGCTTAGGGTTCTGCTCTGACCCCGAATTGTGCTCTGCCCCCGAAGTAACCTGCGAAATAACCTGGATCAGGCCAGCTTTTCCTTGAAGAAGGCGACCGTGCGGCTCCACGCCAGCCTGGCGGCGGCTTCGTCGTAGCGCGGCGTGGTGTCGTTGTTGAAGCCGTGCTCGACGCCCGCGTAGGTAAAGTGCTGGTAGTCGACCTTGTTGGCCTTCAGCGCCGCCTCGTAGGCCGGCCAGCCGGCCAGGATGCGCTCGTCCTTGGCGGCGTCGTGGATCAGCAGCGGCGCCTTGATGCGAACGACCTCGGCCGCGGCGGGCTGGGCGCCGTAGAACGGCACCGCGGCCGCCAGCGCCGGCAGTTGCGTCGCGAGATAGTTGGCCATGCCGCCGCCCCAGCAAAAGCCGACCACGCCGACCTTGCCAGTGGCTTGCGGCATTTTACTCAGCATGTCAAAGGCAGCCACGAAATCGGCGCGGCTCTTGGTCTGGTCGAGTTTGCCAAACAGCGCCCGTGCCTTGTCTTCGTCGCCCGGGTAGCCGCCCAGCGGAAACAGCGCGTCCGGCGCAAAGGCGACGAAACCTTCCAGCGCCAGGCGGCGCGTGACGTCTTCGATGTGCGGGTTCAGGCCGCGGTTTTCGTGCACGACTAGGACTGCAGGCAATTTGCCTTTGGCATTTGCCGGGACTGCCAGGTAGCCGCGCAGCTTGCCATAGCCCTGTGGCGAGTCGAATTCCCGGTAGCTGGTGGTCAGGCGCGCATCAAGCGGGGCCACCAGCGGCGCCGCGAACGAAGGCGACAATTGCGCCAGCAAGGTGGCGGCAGTCGTGCCGCCGACCGCATAACGTCCGGCCCGCGCCAGGAAGTCGCGGCGCGACACCTGCCCGTGCACGTAGCCATCGAAGAGTTTCAGGACTTCGGGATCGAAGTCGTCCGCCGTCAGCCGGGTCATGCGTATTCTCCTGTTATGGAATAAAGGTCCGATCGTTGTCGGGTATCTCTGCAAGCATACGCTGAACACGCACCACCAGGCGCAAAGCGACAAAACCTGGTGTAATATAGTTAGGTAGCCTACCTAACTTAAACCATGACCATCGATCCCATCCCCGACCCGGTGCTGCACCTGTCGGAAGACCTGCGCAGCGCCCTCAAGCGCATGATGCGCGAAATGCGGCGCGATGCCGCACGCCAGGACAGCGGCCTGTCGCTGTTGCAGACCATGCTGCTGCACACCGTCGGCGAGCGCCCGGGTACCGGCGTGGCCGAACTGGCGCGCATGCAGCAAGTGCGCAGTCCGACCATGAGCGCCCAGGTCAAGGCGCTGGAACTGGCCGGCCTGCTGGAGCGCGGCGCGCCGGATCCGCAGGATCGCCGCCGCACCGGCCTGCAGCTCACTACGGAAGGCCAGGCACGCCTGGACCAGTTGCACGCCCAGCGCATGGACTGGCTGTCGCGCCGCGTCGCCCGCCTCTCCCCTGTCCAGATGGCCGCGCTGGCCGCCGCCATCGAACTGCTCAACATCATTGCCGACGCTGACACCGACGCCAGCGAACAACCATGACCCGACACGCGCAACTCGACACCCCCTCCAGCCCAGTCACCGAGCGCGAAATCCGCGCCGTCTACTTCGCCCTGATGGCCGTGCTCGGCCTGGGCGCGCTCGACCAGAGCATTGTCGCCACCGCCCTGCCGCGCATCGTCGGCGACCTCGGCGGCATGGCCCACCTGTCCTGGGTCGTGACCGCCTACGTGCTGGCCTCGACCGCCACCATGCCGCTGTACGGCAAGCTGGCCGACCAGTACGGCCGGCGCCCGATGATCTTTACCGCCTTGACCACCTTCCTGGTGGGCTCGGTGCTGTGCGGCCTGGCGCAGGACATGACGCAGCTGATCGTGTTCCGCGCGATCCAGGGCCTCGGTTCCGGCGGCTTCATGCCGCTGGCCCAGATCATCATCGGCGACCTGGTGCCGCCGCACGAGCGGGCCAAGCGCCAGGGTTCGATCGCGATCGTGTTCGCGATCACCAGCATCCTGGGGCCGGTGCTGGGCGGCGTGATGACCGATTACCTGTCCTGGCACTGGATCTTTTTCATCAACCTGCCGGTCGGCGCCTTTGCGTTCTGGTCGATCGCGCGCTCGCTGAGAAAGCCCGTGCGCACCCAGGCGCACCGCATCGATTACCTGGGCTCGGTGCTGTTGACCGGCACCATCGTCGCCCTGCTGCTGGCGCTGGCGCTGGGCGGCACCGAGTGGCCGTGGGACGCGCCCCAGATCAAGGTCTGCAGCGCGCTCACTGTGATATTGGGCACCTGGCTGGTGTTCCACCTGCGCCGCGCGGCCGAGCCGGTATTGCCGCCGGACTTGTTCGCCAACCGCGTCTTCAACATCGCCAGCCTGGTGATGGCGCTGACCTTCATGGGCCTGATGGGCGCCAGCGTGTTCTTCCCGCTGTTCTTCCAGCTCGTCATGAACAGCAGCCCTGCCCATTCCGGCATGCTGACGGTGCCGATGATGGTCGGGATGATCATCGCCTCGACCCTCAACGGCAAGGTGCTGGCGCGCTCCAACAAATATAAGCAGGTGCAGATCGGGGGCCTGGCGGTGGCGGTGCTGGCCTTCGGTCTGCTGGCCTGGGGCATGGACAGCGGCCAGGGCTACTGGGTGATCGAACCGGCGATCTTCATGCTGGGCGCCGGCCTGGGCCTGGTGATGCCGAACATGACCATCGTCGTCCAGTACGCGCTGCCGGTGGCGCGGCGCGGCGTCGGCACGGCGATGCTGACCTTCTTCCGCTCGCTCGGCGGCCTGCTCGGCGTGACCGGTTCCGGCGCGATTCTGGCGCACCAACTGCATGCGCACGGCATCGCGGCGGCGGCCAGCGCCGGCGTCGGCGTGACGCTGGATCCGGCGATGCAGACGATCTACCGCCATGCGATCGCCAACATCTTCGGCGCCGGCACCGTGATCGTGCTGGTGGGGCTGGTGGCGCTACTGTTCCTGCCCGAGGTCAAGCTGCCGCCACCCGAGAAAAAATAAGAGGGTGTCGACGACATCAATAACGCAGCTGTGGCAAGTTCGGGGCTGCATTTCCAGACAGGCTACGGTGCAGCTCTAGTGCGCGCGTATTGGACAAGTGCTCCAAATATTGCATTGCAGAATTGAGTTTCCTTTCTGCAAATATTAAAATGAATAACGCCTGCAACAGGTCATTTGCACGCTTTGTTTGTCGAAAGCTCGACAAATTTCATGCAAACGATTCGCTTCAGAATTTTTCTTATAAAAGCGACGATGAGCGTGTCGATTGCGTCACATTTTTATGCTTACATTTATTTAGGAGCTTTGTCGTGCGTACCTGGAATTCATTGGCCCTCGCCACTTGTGCGTTTCTTCTGACTGCTTGTGGCGGGAAGGGACTTGATCAAAAGCTGGACACCGGCCATGGTACGGATCCCTACATGGCCTCCATCAAGCTGGCAGCGAAAGACTTGACGCAGGAAGACGCGCAAGCCTTCGATTGGGCGGTGTCCGACCTGTCCCTCGATACGCTCAACGAGCGTTATCCAAATGGCACGCCACGCAGCATCATCCGTGGCGAAACCAAAATCGTGCAAAACAACGCGCCCAAGCGGATTGCAGAACTCGAAGCCGTCAAGCCCAAGTACGATGCCATCCGTGCTGAACTTCAGAAGTTGACGGCAAGCGATGTCGAATTCGTGATGGAACGCGACTTTCACGGCTTGCAGCCAAGCGTGACTGCCACAATCCACAACAACAGCCAGCTGCCCGTAAGCCAGATGCAATGGCGTGCTTCTCTGTACTTGGACGATCAGAAAACGGCGGTGGCGACCAGCGAACTCATGGATTTGTATAACAACAGCTTCAAGGGAAGCAGCATGCTGGATGAGCAAACCAAGGTCGAATCTGGCGGTTTGCCGGCCGGCGCCGCTGCCAAGCGCTCTTACCGGATCGGGTTTGTCACGGGCGATCCAAAGTGGACCACGCTCGAAGTCCAGAATGCCAAGGTGCGTCATGTCGTAATGGAACCGATTTTCGAATCGGTGAAAGATTATGGCGACCGCGCTTATTTGGCAGGCTCGCCCTACCAAGCCTTGGAACAATGGAAAAACACGCTGGCGAGGGCCAACCAACTTTCCAAATATTAAGCCATACATGGCGTAGAAATTCATCGGAAACCAGCTGAAAGCGCCGGCTGGACAGAGCATAGCCAAGCCTGGCTGAACGACTTAAGCCTGCCCCAGGCGGATGCCGGGCCGGCGGACGACTTTGCTATCATGAACGGACGCAATCATATGGATGCCCGATGAAGCCGTTCCGATATTTCCAGCGAACTTGGATGCAAGCGCTCGGCGGCGCCGCCCTGCTCGGCCTGGCCGCCTGCACCACGGCGCCAATCCACGATGCGACCTACGTGCTCAAGCCGCAGCAGAGCCTCGACCTGGCGCGCGGCCTGACGCTGACCTACGACAGCTTCAGCGACAGCCGCTGCCCGGCCAACGTGCGCTGCGTCTGGGCCGGCCGCCTGGCCTTCCGCTTCATCGTGCAGGGCCGCGACGGCAGCGAAGAATTCACCCTCGGTCCCGACCAGCCGATGGCAGCGCCGGCCGCCCTGCATGGCGCCCACGTCGCCCTCGACCTTGGCAGCGTCCCGCCGGCGCGCATCGCATCCGGCAGGACTGCCGACATGATGGCTGTGACGCTGCACATCAGCGCCCCCACCAACCCCCAACCTCCATCCCGCCCATGACCACTTCCGCCAAAGCGCTCGCCGGCGCCCTGATCGTGTCGATCGTGCTGTCCCCGCCCCTCGCCTTCGCCAAGACCCCGGTTGCGACCGGTACCGGCGGCGCCGTCGCCACCATCAGCGAAAAGGCGTCCGCATCGGCCATCGCCATCCTCAACAAGGGCGGCAATGCGATCGATGCCGCGGTGGCCGCCGCCGCGACGCTCGGCGTCACCGATCCGTTCAGCTGCGGCATCGGCGGCGGCGGCTTGATGGTGATCTACCTGGCCAAGGACAAGCGCGTGGTGACCATTGACCACCGCGAGACCGCCCCGGCCGCCTTCAGCCCGTCGGTATTCCTGGAAAACGGCAAGCCGATCGATTTCGATACCGCGGTCGCCAGCGGCGCCTCAGTCGGGGTGCCGGGCACCGTGCGCGGCTGGCACGAAGCGCTGGATCGCTACGGCACCATGTCCTTCAAACAGGTGCTGGCACCGGCCATCGACGTGGCCAGCAAGGGCTTTACGGTCAGTGAAACTTTCAATCATCTGGTGGCCGAAAATGAAAGAAAATTTCAGCAATTCACCAGCACCAGCCAGCTCTACCTCAGGAACGGCAAGGCAATTCCCGTCGGCACCGTGCTGAAGAATCCCGACCTGGCCAAAACCTACCGCGAACTCGGCGCCAAGGGCTACAAAGCCTTTTACCAGGGGCTGCTGGCCCAGGCCATCGTCGCTGCCGTCAACCGCCCGCCCCTGGCCGAAGGCGTGAGCGTACGCACCGGGAACATGACGCTGGCCGATCTCGCCAACTACGAAGCGCGCATCCGCCAGCCGATCCGCTCGACCTACCGCGGCTACGACGTCTACGGCATGCCCCTGCCCAGCAGCGGCGGTATCGCGGTGGCCGAGGCGCTCAATATCCTGGAAGGCTACCAGCTGAAGGGCATGCCACGCGCGAACGTGGAACACCTGTACCTGGAAGCGTCGCGCCTGGCCTTTGCCGACCGCAACGCCTATTTGGCCGACCCGGAATACGTTGATGCGCCGGTGGACGGCCTGCTGTCCAAACAGTTCGCGGCCCAGCGCCGTTCGCTGATCCGCACCGACAAAGCCGCCGCCGTGGTCCCGGCCGGCGACGCCTTTTTATACGAGAACGACCAGAGCTTCCCGCTGCGCCCGCGCCAGGGCGTGATCCAGCAGGAAGGCTTGCACACCACGCACTTCACGGTGTCGGACAAGGAAGGCAATGTCGTCTCCTACACCTTCACCATCGAATCCTGGGGCGGCAGCGGCATCGTGGTGCCGGGCTACGGCTTCCTGCTGAACAACGAGATGACCGACTTCGACTTCAGCGGCCCGGCGCCCAACATCCCGGAAGCCGGCAAGCGCCCGCGCAGCAGCATGGCGCCGACCATCGTGCTGAAGGACGGCAAGCCGGCCTTCACCATCGGCAGCCCGGGTGGCGCCACCATCATCACCACCGTGCTGCAGACCATCGTCAACTACATCGACCTCGGCATGCCGATGGACCAGGCGATCGACGCACCGCGCCTGTCGCAGAGGAACAGCAAGGAAACCTCGGTCGAGCCGGGTTTTACCGGCACCGAACAGGCCAGGGCGCTGGAAGCCTTCGGGCACAAGTGGGAAGCCAGCCCGCCGCCCGAAGAGATCGGGGCGGCGAATGCGATCGTGTTCAATCCGGATGGGACGGTGACGGCGGTGAGCGAGGTGCGGCGTCACGGGATCGGGACGGCGCTGGTGCAGAAGCGGGCGCATTGATCAGAGAAAAAAAGACGGCTCTGCAAGCAGAGCCGTTAAAGTTTGGGTCCCAAGCACCCAATCGCGCGGACCGGGGAGTCCGCGTGATCCTTCGTCAGGCGCGCCTTCGGAGGGCGTGCGCTGTCAATCCAATGAATCGCTTACAGATGCGGCGTAATTTGCGGCATCAGGTCGTCGAACGTGCGGCCGCTGCCGTTTTCGCCGATCGCGTGCATCTTCCATTCGCCGTTGTGGCGGTACAGCTTGGCCATGATCTGGGCCGTGTGCGAACCGGTCACCGACAGATCGTAGCGCGCGATTTCCTGCTGGTTGCCGGCGTTGATGATGCGGCAGAAGGCGTTGGCGACGGTCGAGAAATTCTGGCCGGTGAAGCTGTTCACGGTGAACACCAGCGACTTCACGCTCGGCGGCACCGCGCTCAGGTCGACCACGATCTGCTCGTCGTCGCCGTCGCCGGCGCCGGTGCGGTTGTCGCCGGTGTGCGTGATGCTGCCGTCACGGCTTTTGAGCTGGCGGAACCAGACTACGTCGACCGGGCGGTTGCTCTCGTCGAACATGACGACAGACGCGTCCAGGTCGACCGCTTCGCCCTTGCCACCGCCGAAGCCGAAGAAGCCCTTGCTCTTGGCGACGTCCCAGCCCAGGCCCATCGTCACGCGCGACAGCGCGCCGCCGGCTTCCTTCTCCAGCGAGATTTTCTGACCTTTTTGAAGATTGACGCTCATGACTGTTGACTCCTATATCGTCGTCCCCGCGAAGGCGGGGATCCAGGCGTAGTCCCCGCGGAGGCGGGAATCCAGGTTAATTATTCCGTTATCGCGACGGCGACTGCATCCAGGCCTTGAATGCGTTGCGGTTGCGCGAACAGACGTAAATCTTGCCGCGACCCGAGAAGCGCAGGACGATGCCTTCGCCGCTGGTCTGGCTGTTGATCAGGTTGCCGAGGAAGCCGCTGCTCTGGCCGGTCGTGACCGACACCTCGTAGTGCAGGGTCGAATCCCATGCCACCACGTGCGAATTGTCGATGATCGCGTCCTTGCCCGGCTCGACTTCCAGCTCGTTCATCGATCCGAATCCCGACACCACAACCTGGCCGCTGCCCTGCGTCTCGGTGACGAAGAAGCCGCCGCTCTGGGCGAACAGCGCATTGCCGATCCCCTGGGTCTTGACCTTCAGGTCCACCCCGGAGCCGGCCGCCACGAAGGCACCGTCGCTGATGATGTACTGCTTCACGCCGCAATCGACCACCTGCATCGCCCCCGGCAGGGTCGGCGACAGCAGGCAGTCGCCGTCGCCGCGGGTCGCCTCGATGTGCTGCTGGAAGAAGGATTCGCCGTTGGCGAAGGTGCGCATCAGCGCGCTGCCCAGTCCTCCCTTCATCTTGCCCTTGAGGTCGAGCGTCGATTCCATCATGACCATCGCATCCGATTCGCAGTAGATGGTCTCGCCGCGCTTCATCGCTACGTGCAGGAAGGGATCGACATCCCCGGTTACGGTAAATACTGGCATTTGTTGGTCCTTTGTCGGTGACCGCCCGCGCAACGGCAGCGCGGACGGCGTCGTGGGTTTAAGACTTAAACGTTCACGCCGTAGTTCTTGGCGAGGGGCCCGAGGCCGCCGTTGAAGCCCTGGCCGACTGCGCGGAACTTCCAGTCCCCGCCATTGCGGTACACCTCGCCGAACACCATGGCCGACTCGGTCGAGCCGTCTTCGGACAGGTCGTAACGGGCGATCTCGCTGTTGTTGCCGGCGTTGATGCAGCGGATGAAGGCCTTGCCGACCATGCCGAAGTTCTGGCGGCGGGTGTCGCCGTCGTGGATGGTCACGGCCAGCACCACGCGGTCGACGTCGGCCGGGACCTTGGTCAGGTCGATGTTCAGGGTTTCGTCGTCGCCTTCGCCTTCGCCGGTGCGGTTGTCGCCCGAGTGGGTGACCGAACCGTCGCTGGATTTGGCGTTGTTGTAGAAGATGAAGTCGGCATCCGAGCGCACCTTGCCCGACGCGTTCAGCAGGAAGGCCACGCCGTCGAGGTCGAATGCGGCGCCGTCGGTGGCGCGGACGTCCCAGCCCAGGCCCAGCTTCAGGCTCGACAGGCCCGGCGCTTCTTTCGACAGGTTGACGTTACCGCCTTTTTGCAGACTGATTGCCATGATGGTTTCTCCTTCAAAATTAATGTTATCGATTCGCTGAACGTTCGCGAACCGCTTGCTTCCGCGTGGACGGGGGACCCGTCCACCCTACGCTGCGCCGCGGGTAGGGTGGACCGGGGCGCGCAGCCGGCTTGCCGTCCACGCGTCCAACCGCCCGCCGCGTCATCACACATCCTTATTCGACGTGCGCCACTGCTTTCTTGTCCAGCCCGAACGCTTCCTGCTTCTTGCGGTAGCGGATCGACGACCACACCGAGGCGCCGATGAAGGCCACACCCGCCAGGCCGGTGATCATCTCCGGCACGTGGAACTTCATACTGGCCAGCATGATCAGCGCCAGGATGCCGATCGCATAGTGCGCGCCGTGCTCCAGGAAGACGTACTGGTCGAGCGTGCCCTTGTCCACCAGGTACACCGTCAGCGAACGCACGAACATTGCACCGATCGCCAGGCCCAGCATGATGATCACGACGTCGTTGGTGATGGCGAAGGCGCCGATCACGCCGTCGAAGCTGAACGATGCATCCAGCACTTCCAGGTACAGGAAGCCGCCGATACCGCCGCGCTTGACCATCTCGCCGACCTCGCCGCCGCCCTCTTCCGAGCCTTCCAGCAAGTTACTCAGTACATCGACACCGACGTAGATCAGGATGCCCCACAGGCCCGAGATCAGTACCACCATCTTCTGCGCTTCGGTCACCAGCGACAGGCTGGCCATCAGGGCGCCGATCGCGATCATCACCGAGATCGAGGACACCTTGCCCAGCGCGCCCAGCTTCGCTTCGAAGTGGCCCAGCCAGTGGTGTTCCTTCTCGTCGTCGAACAGGAAGTTCAGGAACACCAGCAGCAGGAACATGCCGCCGAAGGCCGCCACTTCCGCGTGGTGGTTGGTCAGGTGCTGCGAATACGCTTTCGGGTTTTCCAGTGCCAGCGTCCAGACGTCACCCATGCTCAGGTTAGCCGCCACCGCCACGATTACCAGCGGGAACAGCAGACGCATACCGAACACGGCGATGATGATGCCGACGCCGAGGAACAGTTTTTTCCAGAACTCATCCCAGGTTTTCAACACCGAGGCGTTCACCACCGCGTTGTCGAAGGACAGGGAAACTTCCATCACGGCCAGGATCGCGGCGATACCCACCGCTGTCACCAGCCCGCTCATGCCGCCATGCTCGAAACCCCACCAGCCGGCCGCAGCCAGGCATAGCGCAGTCACAATGAATGAGATTCTGAAATGCTTCATCTTGATCGACCCCTGCTTGTGTTTTTATTGACAAAGCGCAGTGTAGACATGCACAGCAAAAGGAAAAAGCGAAGATAATGTGAGAGTTACTTCGAAAAAACCTGATCCTTATCGAGCTTGACCCAATTTTCATGAAAACCGACATCAATTACCGCCACCTGTATTACTTCTGGGTCGTGGCCAAGGAAGGCGGCATCACGCGCGCCGCCGAACGCCTCGGCCTGGCTGTCCAGACCATCAGTTCGCAGCTGACCCTGCTCGAGCAGACGCTGGGCAAAGCCATGTTTTCGCAGCAAGGGCGGCGCCTGGTGCTGACCGAGGCCGGACGGGTGGCGATGAATTACGCCGACCAGATCTTCCTGCTCGGTGAACAGTTGCAGGAAGCGCTGAACGAGGCCGACAGCGGCCGCATCCGCCTGACGGTGGGCATCTCGGATTCGCTGCCCAAGCTGTCGGCCTACCGCATGCTGGAAGCGGCCACCCAGATGGATCGCAAGGTGCGCCTGGTCTGCTACGAAGACCAGTTCGAGGCGCTGCTGGCCGACCTCGCCCTGCACAAACTGGACGTGGTGCTGACCGACCGCGAGGTGCGCGCCAGCAGTGCGCTGAAAGTGTTCAGTCACCAATTGTTCGAGAGCGAGATGGTGGTGGTCGGCACCCCGGCGCTGGCCGACCGGTACCACGACGGCGACGGCTTCCCCGGGAATCTGAACGGCGCGCCCTTTTTACTGCCGGCACGTAATAATGCCTTGCGCGGCAAGATCGACGAATGGTTTGTCCAGAACCACGTGCGGCCGGACGTGGTCGGCGAATTCGAGGACAATGCCCTCCTGAATACCTTCGGCCGGCGCGGCCTCGGCCTGTTCTTCGCGCCGGCGGCGCTGGCGGCCGAGGTCCAGGAACAGTTCGGCGCGGTCCGGATCGGCAAGGTGCCGAGCGTGCGCGAACAGTTTTACGTGATCTCGAACGACCGCAAGATCAAGCACCCGGCAGTCGAGGCCATCCTCGCGGCGGCGCAAAAAGGCGAACTTGGAGCGGCGTGAACGGTAGACTGTACAATGCCTGCACAGGCCTTGCCTTTTAGTTAATCATTAATCTATGCAAAATGTATTATTCGTCGTTCTGGCGCTGGTGTTGGTGGCGCTGAACGGCTTCTTCGTGGCAGCGGAATTCGGCATCGTCACCCTGCGTAAAACCCGTGTCCGCGCCATCGCGAAAACCGGCGGCCTGCGCGGCCGCATCCTGTACAAGGTCCACAGCCAGCTCGACGCCTACCTGTCCGCCTGCCAGCTCGGCATCACCCTCGCCTCGCTGGGCCTGGGCTGGGTCGGCGAACCGGCCTTTGCGCGCATCCTGGAACCGCTCTTCGCCCTCGCGGGCGTGACCAGTGAAAAGCTGATCCACGGTGTCTCTTTCGTGATCGCCTTTGGCGTGATCTCCTTCCTGCACATCGTGGTCGGCGAACTGGCCCCGAAGTCGCTGGCGATCCGCATTCCCGAAAAGGTCGGCCTGTGGAGCGCGCTGCCGCTGTACGGCTTCTACTGGGCGATGTACCCGGCGATCTGGCTGCTGAACGCCAGCGCCAACATGGTGCTGCGCATCGCGGGACTCTCGGGCGCGGGCGGGCACGAGACGCATTACTCGAACGAAGAGCTGAAACTGATCCTGCGCACCGGCACCAGCATGCCCGGCGAAAAATTCACCCACGACGAGCGCCACATCCTGGCCCAGTCGCTCGAGTTCAGCCAGCACTCGGTGGCCGACCTGATGCGCCCGATCAACGAGGTGAGCGCCCTGTACGCCAGCCGTCCGCTCGAGGACAACCTCGACACCATGCGCCGCAACCGCTTTTCGCGCTACCCCTATTTCGACGAGGACGGCGAGGAAGTGCTGGGCGTGATCCACCTGAAGGACCTGTTCTTCGCCGAGCAGGCCGGCAAGGACACCACCGACCTCACCGAATACCTGCGCCCGGTCGAGATGATCTCGGCGCGCACCCCGGCCATCGAACTGTTCCGCCGTTTCCGCGGCGGCGCCCCGCACTTTGCCCTGATCGGCGAAAAGGGCAAGCGCCCGGTCGGCTTCATCACGCTCGACAACCTGCTCGGCGCCATCGTCGGCGAGATCCGCGACGAATTCCGCCTCAACGAAAACGACTGGCTCAAGCAGGGCGACGGCACCTACATCGGCAAGGCCAGCCTGCCGATCGTGTCGCTGGAGCGCGTGCTCGGCATCGATATCGACAACGAGGCGATGGGCCTGGACGAGGTGGAATCGGTGGGCGGCCTCCTGATGGCCAAGCTGGGTGACATTCCGAAGCAGGGCCAGCGCATCGAGTTTCCGAAGTTTGACGTGGTGGTCAAGAAGACCAACGGGCCGCGGATTTTGCTGGTGAAGGTGATTCCGCAGCTGGCGCGCGGGGCGGATGAGGATGATCTGGATTGACTGCGGGTGGCGTGAGCAGGTAGCCTGAAAACCGACGTTCGGTACCCAACGTCGCCCCTGCGAAGGCAGGGGCCCAAGTTCGGTGCGGACCACCGGCATCCGTTACGGATGTTCGCATAACTTGGGCCCCTGCCTGCGCAGGGGCGACATGCTGACGTTAGCGGGAAAGACAAGGCCGGCACCATGCACCTGTACCAGGAATTCCCCCCGCATCCTGCCCTGGCTGCCCACGTGGCCTGTTTCTGGACCAGCCACGCCCTCCCCGCCGGCGCCGCGGTCCGCCACCGCATCCTGCCCGACAACTGCATCGACATCCTCTGGCAAGACCGCGCCCCGCTCGGCTTCGTGGCCGGCATGATGTCGCGCGCGCACCGGGTCGAGGTCAGCCAGCCGACGCTGACGCTGGCGGTGCGTTTCCGGCCCGGCGCGGCGCGTGCCTTCTTCGGCCTGCCGCTGCAGGCGCTGCAGGACGGTCATCCGGCGCTGGACGATTTGTGGCCGCGCCATGAAACCGAAGCGCTGGCCGCGGCGCTGTGGGAGCGCGAGCAGACCGTAAAGCAGCGGCTGGCGATACTCCAGCGCGCCCTGCTCACCCGTTTATCGGCGCAGCGGCACGCTGCAGGACCGGCTGCGGCCGACCGACTGGCGCGCGCGGCAGTCAGGCTGATCGAGCAAACCGACGGCGCGGTCCGCATCGACGACCTCGCGCGCACGCTGGGCGTCTCGCGCCAGCACCTGGCGCTGCAGTTCCGCGAACGCATCGGCCTGTCGCCCAAGACCTTCGCCATGGTCAGCCGCTTCCGCCGCGCCAACGCCATGCTGCGCCGGCATGCGGGAGCAGAGGTCGACTGGACCCGGCTGGCCCTCGACTGCGGCTACTACGACCAGTCGCACCTGATCCACGCCTTCCGCCTGTTCGCGGACGAGACCCCGGACAGCTTCCATTTTTCCAATACGCCGGCCTGACGCAATGGCATCATGACGGTTTCCTCACTACCGGAACTGGAGACCGTCATGATCCATGGATTGCGCACCGTGAAGTACCCCGTCGCCGACCTCGCCCGGGCCACCGCCTGGTTCACCGAAGTGCTCGGCGCCGGCCCCTATTTCGACCAGCCCTTCTACGTCGGCTTCAGCGTCGGCGGCTTCGAACTCGGCCTGGTCCCGGACGGCGCGCCCGGCACCGCGGGTGCGGTGGTGTACTGGGGCGTGGACGACATCGAAGCCGAAGTGGCGCGCATCGTCGGGCTCGGGGCGAGCGTGCACGAGCCGACCCAGGAAGTGGGCGAAGGCATCAAGGTGGCGGAGCTGAAGGATCCGTTCGGGAATGTGCTGGGCCTGATCTACAACCCGGTGTTCGACTTGTCCGCCGTACGCTGAGCCTGAACTGCCTGGTGCCGGTACTGTCCCGGCGCCTGCCCTACCAGCCGGCGGAAGTCCGAGGTGAAATGGGCCTGGTCGACGTAGCCCAGGTCCAGCGCCAGCGCGCTCAGGTCGAGCGCCGCGCCGTTTGCCAGCCGGTCCGCCGCTTCGTGCAGCCGGAAGCGCCGGATCGTCCACTTCGGGCTGACGCCGACGTAGTCGCTGAACAGCTGCTGCAGGCTGCGCACGCTTAGCCCGGCTGCATCGGCCAGCGCCTCGACCCGGGTCAGTTCGGGCCTGGCTTCCACGGTGCGCAGGATGGCGGCGATGCGTTCCACCTGCGGGTCCGCAGCGGGCAGCCGGGTGCGCAGCAGCGCGTTGGCGGCATCGGCCATGGCGGCATCGTCGGCGCCGTCCAGCACCTCGTCCACGGCCGTCGCATCGTCCCAGCCGAACACCGCCGACAGCGCCAGCACCCGGTCGCTGATCGTATGCAGCGGACACCCGAGGAACGCCCGAAAGGCACCGGGCCGGAACTTCAGCCCGCACACCTTGCCCGCCTCCTGCAGCGTGTAATCGAAGGCGCCCGTGACCACGCCGAACACCCCGCTGCGCGCGCGGTCGAATACCACGTGCACGCTCGGATAAGGCAGCGTGCGCTGCACGAAGGGCGGCTGGCCGCGCAAGTCCCATTCGACGATCCACACATGCTCGACGAAGGGCGCCAGGTCCGGCGGCGGCACATAGCGCCCCATGCGGAAGGTCTTGCCGGCGAGCGCAGGCGCGACCACGCCTTTGGCGCGCTCCTGGACGGTGGCGGGAATCGTCATCGATGGCCTCATGCGGGAAGGGATCGCTGGATTCTAGCATTCGCGTTTTTGCAAGACACCCTTGGCGCCCGCGCCTACCCTGAGGCTTCGCATCCATCCCGAGGACACCATGAAGCCGACCCTGTTCCACGCCCCGCATTCGCGCTCCGGCGCCGTCCGCATCCTGCTCGAAGAACTCGGCATCGATTACGAGCTGCAGGTGCTGGACCTCAAGCGCAACCAGCAGCGCGACGCCGCCTACCTCGCCATCAACCCGATGGGCAAGGTGCCGGCCATCCTGCACGGCGGCGCGCTGGTCACCGAGCAGCCGGCGATCTTCATCTACCTGGCCGACATGGTGCCGCAAGCCGGTCTGGCGCCCGGCCTGGACGACCCGCTGCGCGGCCCCTACCTGCGCTGGCTGGCCTTTTATGGATCGGCGTTCGAGCCGGCCGTGATGGACCGGGCGCTCAAGCGCGAGCCGGCCGCGCCCTCTCTCTGCCCCTACGGCGACTACGACACCATGCTGGCCACCTTCACGGCCCCGCTGCGCGCCGGCCCCTGGCTGCTGGGCGAACGCTTCTCGGCCGCCGACGTGCTGTGGGGCAGCGCGCTGGGCTGGATGACGGCCTTCGGGCTGGTGCCGACGCTGCCCGAGATCGTGGCCTACGTCGAGCGCGCCGGCGCGCGTCCGGCCGCGCGCAAGGCTGCGGCGGCGGATGCTGTATTGGCCGCGGCGCAGGCTTGATCTTCAGCCTGCATGCTCACGCACCACCAGCGCCACCTGCACGTCGTCCCCGACCTTCACGCTCACACCTTCGCCGAGCGGGCCGACCAGCACAGGCGCGGCGATGGTCTCGCCGTCCTCGAAGATCTTGCCGGTCAGGCGCACCATGCGATCCTGCGTGCGGTCGAGCGTGAACTCGACGCGCCACGGTTTGCCGCCATGCTCGCCGGCGACCGCGAAAGGTTCGCCCTGCCTCACCAGCAGGCGCGGCGCGGATTGCTCGCCGTGGATACCGATCGTCATGTTCACGTCATACCTTGCGGCCGGGGTTTGCGCATGCAGCCCGGCGGCGGCAAACAGTGCGGACAGGCCCAGGGCCAGGACGGTCTTGGAACGGTCGATCATCGTGCTTCCTTTCAGAGTGGGTGGAGGGTCATGGTGAGCCGGAAGCCGCGCGTCGTGACGATGCTGCCGTCGGCCTGTTCCTGGGTGCGCCCGATCGCCACCGTCGCCGGCTGGCCGGCCCTGGTGAGCAGGCGTGGCGTGACGGCAGGCTGGCCGGCACAGCGCAGCATCATGCGGATATCGATAACGCCGCCGGGGCGCGGATGCGGAACCAGGTCGGCTGCGCAGCTGCGGCCCTCGCCATCGCGCAGGTCGTCCAGGTGCAGCGCACCGCGCACGGTCTGGTCTGCGTGCCGCACCGCACCGCCATCGATCGCCAGGTCCGTCACGATCCGGAATGCCGCAGCGGATGCGGGTACCGCGTCATCGGCGGCGACCTTCTCGGCAGACGCCGCCCATGCGATCTGCCCACCCGCCACAGCCGCGCCGGCCAGCACCAGCGCCGTCAGCACGCGCAGCCGCCGCGGCGCTGGGCGCCGGGCCAGGTTCAGGATGCGTTCGCGCAGCGGCGATGCCGCCTGCATCGCGCAGCCGAGCGGCAGCGCCACGGCCAGCTGGGTCTTGAGCAGCGCGTTGGCATAGGTGTGCGGCGCATGCGTCCCGCTTCTCAACACGGCGCTGTCGCAGGCCAGTTCCTGGTCGGCGAGATACGCCCGCTGCGCACCGGATGCCAGCGGATGGAACCAGAAGGCACAGCGCAGGGCGGCGCACAGGGCGTTCCACCACAAGTCGCCGCGGCTGCGGTGCATGCGCTCGTGGGCCAGCACCGCCGCCTGCTCCTGCGGGCTGTAACGTGTGGCGTAGTCGGCGGGCACCACGATGCGCGGCCGCAGCAGGCCTGCCAGCAGCGGACCGGCGTCGCTGCGCGTGCTGATCCAGGTGTCTTCTTCCAGGCGCTGCAACGCGCCGAGCGCGCGGATAAAGGCGCGCTGCCGGAGACAAAGCTGCAGCGCACTGCCGGCCGCGCCCAGCAGCCAGATGCACGCCAGGACGGCAGCGGCATCCGATCCGGTGGAGGGCGCCGCCGGCAAGGACTGCAACAGGCCGGCGTGCAACACCGGCGCAGCCGCCGCTTCCACCGGCACGACCTCGCGGTGCACCGGCCAGCAGCACAAGCCGACACCGAGCGGCACCAGCAGCCACAGCGCATACGCCGCCTCGGCGCCGAGCCGCTCGCGCAGCGCACGCCGCGCCAGCACCAGGAAGCCGGCCAGCACCGTGAACGCGAGCGTGGCCAGGCCCAGGCGCGTCAACAGGGCCACGGCGCTCATTTGTCGAGCTTCTCGATCAGCTTGCGCAGCTCGGCGATGTCGTCCCGGCTCAGCGCCTCGCGTTCGCTGAAGTGGGCCACCAGCGGCGCCACCCGCCCGCCGAACAGGCGGTCGAGCACCGAGCGGCTCTGGGCATCGACCCAGTCGGCGCGCTGCAGCACCGGCGAATACAAGTAGCGCCGCCCTTCGTATTCGGCGCGGATCACACCCTTCTTCAGCAGGCGGTTCAGGAAGGTCTTGACGGTGGCGTCCTGCCAGTTGTTGGCCGGTCCCAGTGTGGCGGCGATCTCGTCGGCGGTCTGCGGCGCGCGCGTCCACAGGACTTCCATCACCAGCGATTCGGACTCGCTGATCGTCGGCTGCTCAAGCATGGGTATCTCCGTTTACAAACGTAATTGACAATGATGATTACACTTGTAATCGAAGCCGTCAACAGGTTTGTGCAAGCGCGCCGCGCTACCGTTTCGCCGCACCGGATGCACGGCCCGGCGCACGGCGCTGGACCGGCGCCGCCCGCCTCCCCTATCGTGAGCGCTCCACCACTACGTGAACCGCCATGCGCACACTCCGCTCCCTTCTCCTCGCCACCGCCACCGCCGCCTGTTTATCCATGCCGGCGCTAGCCGCCGACAGCGGCCCGGCAGCCGACGTCGCCGGCATCCGCCAGGTCGTCGAGCAATTCCAGGCCGCCATCATCGCCCACGACGGCAAGACCCTCGGCGGCCTGTTCCTGCAGGATCACAACAGTTGGCTGTCGGTGTTCGACGACGCGACCTATGCGGACATCAAGAAGCGCCATCCGGACGCGCGCAAGGTCATGCCCTCGACCTGGAAGGAATTCGCCGACGACATCCAGAAGAGCCCGAGAGCCGTCGAAGAACGCTTTTATAACGTCCGCATCGATACCAACGGCGCCGTGGGCTCGGTGTACTTCGATTTCGACTTCGTCTCGGATGGCAAGGTCACCAACCGCGGCAGCGAGACCTGGCAGATGGTGCGCGCCGAGGATGGCTGGAAGATCGGTGCGATGCTGTTTTCGGTCGGCCGCTGAGGGGTTAGAATTGCCGAGCCGCCAACATCCCGGATCCGTCTCGTGAAAGAACAAGCGTCGCCGCTCGTCCCCCTCCTCGCCGCCCTGCCGGTGTGCGCCTGCATGACGATCCTCGGCCTGCCGGCGCTCGGCAACAGCAATGCGACCGCGTTCCGCGCGCTGTTCTTCGCGGCCTGCATGGTCTGGATCGTGCCGCTGGCGCTGCTGCAGCGGGCGCTGTGGCGGCGCGACGTGTCGTGGCGGATCACCGCGCCGCTGCTGCTGGCGGCCAGCTACGCGATGTCGGTGGTGAATTCCCTGCTCGGGCAGCGCCTGGAAATCGGGCTCGGCCTGGCCACGGGCTACCACTGGAACGAGCTGGTGCGCGGGCTGGACGGCTGCTGGCTGCCGATGATCGCGTTCTGCGCCATCCACGCGGTCGCCGTCTATTATTTATCCCTGCAGCGCGCCCAGCTGCGCCTGGCGCAAGCCCTCGCGCACGCGCGCGACACCGAGCTGCGCGCCCTGCGCCTGCAGGTGAATCCGCACTTCCTGTTCAACAGCTTGAATGCCGTCTCGGCGCTGGTGTCGGCCGGGGCCGGGCGCGATGCCAACCGCATGCTGGCCAGCGTGGCCGATTTCCTGCGCGCGACGCTGGCCCACGACGGCCGCCACGAACACGCGCTGGCCGAGGAACTGGCGCTGACCGACGCCTACCTCGACATCGAAAAGGCGCGCCTCGGCGAGCGCCTGCAGCTGAACATGAAAGCCGGTCCCGACCTGCTCGATGCCGCCGTGCCGTATCTGGTGCTGCAGCCGCTGGCCGAGAATGCGATCCGCCATGGGATAGCACCATTGAGCGCGCCGGGCCGGCTCGACATCCGCGTCGAGCGCGCCGGCGCCGGCCTGCTGATCGAAGTGGTCAACGATGGCATGCGGCCGGACGGCGCCACCGCCGCTGATGGCAGCGGCAGCGGCAACGGCAGCGGCATCGGCCTGGCCAACGTCGCCGAGCGCCTGCGCCACCTGTACGGCGATGCGCAGTCGATCGAGGCCGGCTGGCGCGCCGACGGCCGTTTCCAGGTGCGCCTGACGCTGCCGCTGCGCCGCGTGGCCGGCGCCACCGCTACCACGCATCGCGCCGATCCCGTCACCCCCGCCGCACGGATCGCCGCATGAGCAGGCCGATCCGCGTCGCCATCGTCGACGACGAACCACTGGCCAGGCTCGTCCTCCGCACCCGGCTGGCGCAGCGCGCCGGTATCGAACTGGTCGCCGAATACGCCGATGGCGACAGTGCCGCCGGCGGCCTGGCGGCGCTGCGGCCCGACCTGGTGTTCGTCGACATCGACATGCCCGGCAAGACCGGCCTCGAGGTGCTGGCGGGGCTGCCGCGCGCCGCGCGGCCGATGGCGATCCTGCTCACGGCCCACGACGGCTTTGCGCTGCAGGCCTTCGCGCTGGCGGCCATCGACTACCTGCTCAAGCCGGTCGACGACGAGCGTTTCGAGGAAGCGCTGGAGCGTGCCCGGCGCGCCTTTCCGTATCGCTGCGCCGACGTCGCCACACCCGCGGCTACGCCCGCCACCGAATGGACGCGCACCTTCACCGTCCGCATCGGCAACCGCATCGTGCTGGTCGACGCCGCCGACGTCGAACGCATCGAAGCCGACGGCGACTACGCGACCCTGCATGCGCAAGGCAAGACCTATCTCGTGCGCGAGCGCCTGCAGGCACTGGCGCTGCGCCTCGATCCCGCCCTGTTCCAGCGCGTGCACCGCTCCAGCATCGTGCGCCTGGACCGGGTGGTCGAGCTGCGTTCGCTCACCAACCGCGACGCCCTGCTGCGCCTGCGCGACGGCACGCTGCTGCGCGCCAGCCGCACCTACATGCCGGCCCTGACCCAGGCGCTGGCGCAGCGCCAACCGTTCATCCAGCCAAATTCACCGTCCGTCATATAAGGCTCGCCTGGCGCGCCGGGTTTCTCTAGAGTAGGCACATCGCCACTCCCGGGAAGACCGCCATGCTGGACCTGCAGAACGTCACCAAATCCTTCGGCAAGCATGTCACCGCCGTCGCCGACCTGTCGCTGCGGCTGGCGCCCGGCGTGGTCGGCCTGATCGGCCACAACGGCGCCGGCAAGAGCACGCTGATGCAGATGATCGCCACGCTCACCGGGCCGAGCAGCGGCCGCATCCTGTTCGACGGCGTCGACATCGCCATAAAGCCGGAAGCGATCCGCCGGCGCCTCGGCTACCTGCCCCAGGACTTCGGCGTCTATCGCAACGTGAGTGCGCTCGAATTCATGCAGTATTTCGCGGCGCTGAAAGGCGTGCGCGACCCGGCGCGCATCCGCCGCCTGCTGGAACTGGTCAACCTGCACGAGCAGGCCGGGCGCATGGCCAGCACCTTCTCGGGCGGCATGCTGCGCCGCCTCGGCATCGCCCAGGCGCTGCTGAACGATCCCGACGTGCTGGTGGTCGACGAGCCCACCGCCGGCCTCGATCCGGAAGAGCGCCTGCGCTTCCGCAACCTGCTGGCCGAACTCGGCTTCAATAAACTGGTGATCATCTCGACCCACATCGTGTCCGACGTCGAGAGCATCGCCGGCCAGCTGGCCATCATGAAGAGCGGGCGCCTGGCCGCCTGCGACACACCGGATGCCATCCTCGGCCGCGCGCGCGGCCAGGTGTGGTCGGCCAGCGTCGATGCCGCCGAATACGACGTCCTGCGCGCCACCACCCACGTGCTGCAGGCACTGCGCCAGGGCGAGCGGATCGCGCTGCGCATCGCCCATCCGACCCTGCCCTGCCTGGGCGCCCAGCCGTCCGAACCGAGCCTGGAAGAAGCGCTGATGGCGCAACGCTACGCGGTCAACGAGACTGCCGGCGCGGCCGCGCGGGAGGCCGCATGAACCTCGACCCGATCCGCACGCTGGCCCTGCTGGAAGCGCGGGTGCGCCTGCGCCGCACGTCGACGCTGGTGACGCTGCTGGCGGTGATCGCCCTGAGCTGGCTGATCGTCCCCGACCCTGCCGGCGGCCAGACGCTGATGGCGATCGATGGCGCACGGGTGCGCTACACCAGTGCGATGCTGGCGCTGGGCAGCGCGGCGCAGGCCTCGCTGCTGTTCGCACTGGCCGGCTTCTACCTGCTGCGCGGACGCATGGGCGAAGACCAGCGCTCCGGCATGGGCGGCGTGATCGGCGCCAGCGCGTTGGGCGGCCGGCCGTTCGTGCTGGGCCGCTGGTGCGGCGGCGTGCTCTACCTGCTGGCGCTGGTCGGCGCCTCGATGGCCACCGCGCTGGCCTGCCACCTGGTGCGCGGCGAAGGCCCGATCGAGCCGCTGGTCTACCTGTCCACCTACCTGGTGGTGCTGGGACCGATGGCGCTGTTCACCGCCGGCTGCGCCGTGCTGTGGGAAAGCTGGGCGCCGCTGATGGGCAAGCGCGGCGATTTGTTGTACTTCGTCGTGTGGGTCGGCCAGATGGCCATGCTGCCCAGCGCGACCACGGCGCCGGTGGCAAGCGCCCTGCCGTTCGACTTCACCGGCATGAGCGCCGTGATCGCGGCGCTGTCGGCGCACGTCGACATCCACAATATGTCGCTCGGCATCGCCGACTTCGACCCGACGCTGGCGCCGCTGACGCTGCCGGCGTCGCCGGCCTCGCTGTGGCGCGCCGACATCGTGGCGGTGCGCGCGGTCAGCGCCCTGCTGGCCCTGGTGCCGCTGTGGCTCGCACTGTGCCTGTTCCACCGCTTTTCGCCGGACCGTGTGAAACCGGCACGTGCCCGCGCCCGCCGCTCGCCGCTGGCACTGCTGAACGGCTGGCTGCGTCCTTTGGCGCGGCTGGCGCAGCCGCTGTACCGGCTGGCCGCGCGCCTGCCCGGCAGCGCCGGCCAGGCCACGGCCGACGTCGCGCTGACCCTGGGCACCGCGCCCACGGCGATCGCCCTGCTGCTGGCGGCGCAGGTGCTGGCGCTGGTGCTGCCCACGGCCTCGCTGGCGCCGCTGGTGCTGGCCTGCGTCGCTTATTGGGGCGTACTGGTGAGCGACCTGCCGACGCGCGACGGCGATGCCGGCTGCGCCGTGCTGGGCGCCGCGGTGGCGGGCGGTGCGGCGCGCCGCTACTGGCGCCAGCTGGGCGCGGCTTTCATGCTGGGGCTGATGTTCACGGCGGTGGCGGCGCTGCGTTTGGCCTTGCTCGATCCGCTGCGCGCGCTGGCGCTGCTGACCGGTCTGTTTGCGCTGGCCGCGTTCGCAGCCATGCTGGGTCGCCTGAGCGGCAGCGCGCGCACCTTCCTGGTCCTGTTCCTGTTCGGCCTGTACATGGGGGTGCAGATCCACCATGTGCCGATGGCCGACGTGGTCGGCTTTCATGGTACGGCGACGCTGCTGTCGGTGCTGGTATGGAGCGCACTGGGCGCGGCAGCGGCATGGACCGGGCATTGGTTCAACCGGGGCCACGCCGCCTGAGCGTATCGGTCAGAGGCTGTCGCCGGCCTCGACATGCACGCCATTCCATGTGGCGCGTTCCAGCCACGCCGCGCAGGCTGCGAAGAAGGTCTCGAAGCTGTTGGCCAGCAAACGCTTCATCTCTTCATCGCGGCCGAACGCGATCACCTGCGCGCGCTGGCCGAAGCTGTCGGGATCGAAATCGAGACCCATGTGATTGCCGCCGCCGTCGTGCGTCAGCGGAATCCAGGCGCGGTTGCAGTACAGCGGCTTGATGAAACCCGGTGGTACCGACCCCATCATGTCGGCGCTTTCGGCATTCATGGCGTCTTCGTCCAGTGCGCGCCAGTTGTCCCATTCGCGGCGGATCCCCGCGATCGACAGCAATTCCGTGCCATACACCAGGCCAAAGCCATCCTGGCCATCGTGAATGGCCAGGGATTGCTTGACGCTGTCGGGCAAGGCGACGCCGAGATGGGATTCGAGACGCGCGATCTCATCCGCGCTGGCGCCGGGACGCAATCCCATCGCGTCCAGGCATCCTAATTGTGCAAGCCGGCGCTCGATGCGCAGCCAGGTTTCGACCATGAATATGTCCTCCGAAAATAGTCGCAATACGGATATTGTCGGCTTTTTTCCGGACAGCTGCAGAGTTCGACTCAGCGGCGCCGCCGCACTAGGCCGATGCCAGCCAGGCCGGCCAGCAACAGGGCGGCGCCGGCCGGTTCCGGCACGTCGGCGGCAGCGTCGGCCTCGCTGATGGCGGCCGTGATATCGCGGCCGAAGTACAGGTAGGTCTGGTCGGTCGCGAACAGGAAGTCGTTGCCGAAGTCGTTCACATAAATATAGAAGTCGTTCGTGAGCGCTTCGACGCTGCCGATCTGCGCCGCTTTGCCGCCGAAGGCGTAATTGCTGCCCCAGAGTTCGGCGCCGATGTCGTCCACCGTATACACGTGGCCGTCGATCGCCAGGTCGACGGCGTCGATCGAGGTGACTGGCGCACCCATCGCATCGGCCGTGAACATGATCGAACCGGTGATCGGCGCGTGGTCGAGCGTGATGAAATTGTTGGTGAAGCTGCCCACGGTGAAATCCAGCCTGAATTGCGTGGCCTGCGCGGCGGTCGACAGCAAGACGCAGGCGGCACCGGCGAATGCGGCGATGAGTTTTTTCATTTCAGTCTCCAGAATAATAATGTTATTGAAATATTATTCTGCCAGCTGAATCGAATTACGTTCAATCGTGCGCTGCCGATTTCCCGGCAATTCAAGCCAGCCTATCAACTCTGATTGGTACGGCCGCTTTATCGCTGGACACCCTGTACCGGCAATACCTTCGATGTCGATTCGATCAACGACACTCGGCCATATCACGGCCAGATGGCGGCATAAAAAGGCGCCTGGCGCAACCCTGCAACAGGCGGATAGACACCCGTGAACTTGCACGGTAGACTTGGCGTCATTTCCAAGATGCAACTATTCGATCGCTCATGGGTCATGTGTTGGTGCGCCACCTGCTGCACGCGGCAACCGTCGCCGCCATCGCCGCCGGACTGGCCGGCTGCAGCACGCCGACGCTGCAGTCCTTCTCCACCGACGGCTGCAGCATGTTTCCGGATCGCGCACTGGCCGGCAAGGCCGACTGGTGCGGCTGCTGCGTGGCGCACGACCTGGCCTACTGGCGCGGCGGTACCGCCGCCGAACGGCTGGCAGCCGACCGCGAACTGGCGCAGTGCGTGACAGCGTCTTCGCATGACGCAGCGCTGGCGCAAACCATGCTGGCCGGCGTGCGCGCCGGCGGCGGCCCCTATTTCGTCACCGCGTATCGCTGGGGCTACGGCTGGCCCTATGGCCGCATGTACCAGCCCCTCGACGCCCGGGAAGCAGCGCAGGCGGACACGCTGCGCGCACGCTACCTGGCGACCAATCCGGACCTCGTCTGCAGCAAACCCGGCACCAATCCAGTCAACTAAGCAAGCACCCTCGACTCTCAGGATACGACCAGCATGCATCCCACCTTCAAACTCCTTTCGGCTGCCGCACTCCTCGCCCTGGCCGGGTGTGCCGCCAACACGGCCTCGCGCGTGGGCGATGCCGCCACCACGCCGCTGAGCGATCTGAATATCAAGAAGGCCGACATTCCGGCGGTGCTGGTGAGCGCGCAAAAGAATCCCTACCAGATGCCCGCGCCGCAGAACTGCGTCGCGATCGCGCTCGAAATCCGCGAGCTGGACGAAGCGCTCGGCGCCGACCTCGATGCGCCCCCGGCCAGCGAGGGCAAGCCGTCGCTGATGAACAAGGCATCCGGTATCGCCGGCGACCAGGCCGTCAACGCCGTGCAGCGCACCGCGCAAGACCTGATTCCGTTCCGCGGCTGGGTGCGCAAACTCAGCGGCGCGGAGCGGCATTCATCCCACGTATCGGCCTGCATCATGGCGGGATCGGTGCGGCGCGCCTTCCTGAAGGGAGTCGCCGCCTCGCAGAGCTGCATCTGGCGCGAGGTGCCGGCCGGCGTGGCCAAGGCGGACAAGACCTGAGACGGACGGCAGGCGCCGCCGTCAGAGCTGGTCCTTCTGCTTCACGATCGGGTCCTTGGTGTGGGTCCACCCGCTCATCAGCGAGTAGCCCACCGCCAGCAGCGTCGGCCCGATGAACAGGCCGACGAAGCCGAAGGCGATCACCCCGCCCAGCACGCCGAGTAAAGTCAGCAGGAACGGCAGGCTGGAACCGCGGCTGATCAGCATCGGCCGCACCACGTTGTCGACGCCGCTGATCACGAAGAATCCCCACACCAGCATGAACACGCCCCAGCCGGTGCGGCCCTGGTAGAACAGCCAGATCGCCGCCCCGCCCCAGATCACGGGCGGGCCGACCGGGATCAGCGACAGCACGAACACCAGCACCGACAGCAGCAGCACCGCCGGCACCCCGGCGATGACGAAGCCGAGCGCCGCCACCAGGCCCTGGGCCAGCGCGGTGCCGAGCAGGCCGTACATCACGCCGCGCACGGTCTGGCTGACGATGCCGGTGACCGCTTCGGCTTCCTCGCCCATGATGCGGCGCATGGCAGCGGCGATGACGGTGAACAGGGCCGCGCCGTCGCGGTAAAAGAAGAAGCTGACGAAGGCGGCAAGACTCATCTGCACCACGCCGGTGCCGAGCATCAGGCCGCCGGCCAGCAGGGTGCGGCGCGCCGGCTCGACCAGGCGCTGGGCCAGTTCCATCATGCTTTCGCGGCTGGCCACCAATTGGCGCAGGTAGGTGTCGATCTGGTCGCCGAGCAGCGGGATCTCGCGGATCCATCCGGGCGGCAGCAGTTCGCCGTGGCTGAGCGCGGCCTTGATCTGCTCGAAGGCGCTGGCGATGTTGTCGGCCAGGTTCCAGGCGACCAGCGCCAGCGGGATGATCACCACCAGCGTCAGGCTCAGCGTCATGGTGAGCGCGGCCAGGGTGCGGCGGCCGCGCATGTGGCGCAGCAGTTTCAGGTACAGCGGCCAGGACGAGATGACGACGGCGGCCGCGAACAGGATCGCGGCCAGGAAGGGCCGCAGCACGTACAGGCAGCCCAGCGTCAGCAGGAGGATGGCGGCGGCGCGGGTGTAGTTGCGTCCCTGGCCAGTGGTCTGTCGTGGGTCCATGCGGCGCGGATCATCTTAACAACTGACGGATGTCGTGGACGATAGGATCGGCGCCGCCGGCGTGGCGGATGAACAGGCGCGGACGGCCTGCGCGGTCGAACACGTAGCTGCCGGCGGTGTGGTCGATGGTGTAGCTGCCGGGCTCCTTGCCCGGCACCTTGGCGTAGAACACCTTGAAGTCCTTGGCCACTTTCGCGGTCTGTTCCGGCGTGCCGCGCAGGCCGATGAAGCGTTTGTCGAAGGCCGGCACATAGGCCGCCAGCAGTTCCCGGGTATCGCGCTCGGGGTCGAGGGTGACGAACAGCACCTGCACCTGGTCCGCCTGCGGGCCCAGCTTCTGCATCACGCCGGCCATCTCGGCCATCGTGGTCGGGCACACGTCCGGGCACTGGGTATAGCCGAAGAACATGACCACCACCTTGCCCTTGAAGTCGGCCAGGGTGCGCGGCTTGCCGGTGTGATCCAGCAGCGTGAAGTCTTTCGCGTAGTCGATGCCGGTGATGTCGGTGTTCTGGAAGGTCTGTGCCGCCGCCGCGCCCGGCGGCTTGCCCGGCATCTTGTCGCACGCAGTGAGGGATACAGCGAGGGTGCAGGCAAGGAGCGCGGCGGGCAGCAGTTTTTTCATTTTCAGAAGCTCAGGTAGTGTTTCAGGTAGTGGTCGACCAGCAGCGCCGCGAACAGCAGCGACAGGTAGACGATCGACCAGGCGAACGCCTTGCGCGCGACCCGGTCGCTGTAGTGCTTGTGGACCAGCCAGCCGTGGCGCAGGAACACGGCATTCAGGCCGATGGCCGCCACCAGGTAAAAGATGCCGCTCATGCCCACCGCGAACGGCAGCAGCGTGCAGGCGGCCAGCGCGATCGAGTACAGCCAGACCTGCAGGCCGGTGTAGGCCATGCCATGGGTAACCGGCATCATCGGCAGGCCGGAGCGCACGTAGTCGTCGCGCCGGTACATGGCCAGCGCCCAGAAGTGCGGCGGGGTCCACACGAAGATGATCAGGACCAGCAGCCAGGCTTCCATCGGCACCGTGTTCGCGACCGCGGCCCAGCCCAGCGCCGGCGGCATGGCGCCGGACAGGCCGCCGATGACGATGTTCTGCGGCGTATTCGGCTTTAACAGGATGGTGTAGATCAGCGCGTAGCCGACGAAGGTGACGAAGGTCAGCCACATCGTCAGCGGGTTGACCATGGTGTACAGCACGCCCATGCCGAGGCCGCCGATGATGGCGGAGAAGATCAGGGTCTGCGTGGTGGAGAGCTCGCCCATGGCGGTGGCGCGGCGCGCGGTGCGGGCCATGCGGGCGTCGATCTCGGCTTCGATCAGGCAGTTGACGGCAAAGGCGGCGCCGGCCAGCAGCCAGATGCCGATCGTGCCCCAGACCAGCACGTGCCAGCCGGGGAAGCCGTCGGTGGCCAGGAACATGCCGATCACGGCGCAAAAGACGGCCAGCTGGGTGACGCGCGGCTTGGTCAGCGCCCAGTATTGGGCGATCCGGTTGGGTGATTTGTGGGTGGCGGTCTGGGTAATCATGAATGGCTCGCAGGCGCCGGGGCGTGTCGATGATTCTGCTCATCGGGCAAGCGCGGCGCCAGATCGAGTTGATGCTGTACCTTGTAGTTTAACATGGTCACCAGCACGACGAGCAGCGCCGCACCGGCGTTGTGCAACACCGCGATCGCCAGCGGGAAGTCCAGGAACACGGTGGCGATGCCGGTCAGCGCCTGGGCGACGACCACCAGCACGATGTTGCGCGCGGTCTGGTGCAGGCCGGGCAGGCGCCAGGCGCGCCAGGCCGTGAAGCACAGCACCAGCACCACCACGGCCGCGAAATTGCGGTGCACCCAGTGGATCGCGGTCAGCGCCGAGAACGGGATGTAGTGGCCGGCGGCGGTCTTGCCGAGCTCGCGCCACAAGGTAAAACCGTGTTCGAAGTCCATCTCCGGCACCAATTGGCCGTTACACAGCGGGAAGTCGCTGCAGGCCAGCGTGGCGTAATTGGTGCTGACCCAGCCGCCCAGCGCCAGCTGCAGCAGCAGCACGGCGCCCGACAGCCAGGCCAGCAGGCGCAGGCGGCGCAGCGTGTGCAGCGCGCTGGCTGTGCTGGCGGCTGGCGCCGCCAGCAGCCTGTCTTCCCTGCCGCCGAGCCAGACCGCCATGGCCAGCATGGTCATCCCGAACAGCAGGTGCAGGGTGACGATCACCGGTTGCAGTTTCAGGGTCACGGTCCAGGCGCCGAACGCGCCTTGCACGCAGACCCACAGCAGCAGCACGGTCGGCAGCGCCGGACCGTGAATTGGCCCATGAGTTGGCCCACGCGCCGCGCCACGCGTTGGGGCCTGCTGAGCAGCAGCGGCCGCCCTGCCATTGCGCGCACGCGCCCACTGGCGCCAGGACGCCACCACCAGCACGATGATCAGGAAGCCGATGCCCATCGCCAGGAAGCGGTGGATCATCTCGATCCAGGCTTTCATCTTCGTTACCGGGCCGGTCGGCATCAGGGCTTCGGCGGCGGCGATGTGCTCGTGCGCGAGGAAGGGATTGGCTTCGCCGTAGCAGCCGGGCCAGTCCGGGCAGCCGAGGCCCGAATCCGTAAGGCGCGTAAAACCGCCGAACACGATCAGATCGAAGGTGATGAAGGCGATCACCCAGGCCAGCTTGCGGTATTTGTTGACACCGGTCGCGGTCCAGACGAGGGCCAGCGGCACCGTGGCCGCCAGGAAGCCGGTCAGCGCCAGCAATACGAAATTGGATACTTGCATGTTGCCTGATACAGTGAGTGACTCAGCCGACGGCGGATGCCTTCAGCAGTTTATAGATATCCTTGTGCACCTTGCGCGGTTCGGGGTTGGCCGGAAAGCGCATCATCAGGTGGCCGAGCGGGTCGATCATGTAGATGTGACGGTCGGTGCTGTCGCCGTTGCCTGAGACAGCACTGCTGTCGAGCGGCAGCCAGGCTTTCAGCGCAGCCGAATCGGCCTCGCTCGCGGCGCGCAGCATGTGGGTGCCGTCGAATTCGCGGATGACCAGGGTGTCCAGCGGCTCGCGGTCGGTGATCAGCCACACGCGCTCGATGCGGTCCATCTCCTTGCCCTGCATCAGGCGCAGCTGGCGCATCGCGAACAGCTGCTGCCGGCAGTCCTCGGCGCAGGCACCGGAACCGGTCATCAGCATCACCCACTTGCCCTTGAACTGCTGCAGCGTCACCGGGCGGCCGTCCAGGGTGGTGGTGGCCATGGCGGGTACCGGGTGGGCGCGCTGGTCGATCAGGGTGCCGTAGTTGTTGCGCTTTTCCGGCTTGAGCACGTAAAAGGTGAAATACGACGCGATCAGCGGCGCAGCGCATACCAGCAGCACCAGCCCCAGCATCCAGCGCCCGCGTCCGCGCTTCTTCGCGCCTTCAGCTGGCGGATCTTGTGTCAACTGCGGTTCCACTTTTGCTTCCACTTCGGTACCCCGTTATCACAAAAAACAGAAAGGCCATGGCGGCCAGCGCGTACCACTGGAAGGCGTAGCCCTTGTGGCGGTCGACGTCGATGCCGGGCGCCGGCCACTTGCGCACCAGGGCCTCGCCCGGCAGATTCGGCCCGGTCTGCTCCAGCAGGAAGGGCTGCAGGTCCAGGCCGCTGGCGCGCGCCAGGTCGCCGACCTCGAGATTCTGCACGATGGCGCCGGGTGCCAGCGTCGGCGGCGTCCCCAGCTGCATCACGCGCGCGGGACGCCGCACCGCGATGCCTTCGATGGTGACGCGGCCGGCCGGCGTATCGATCTGCGGCACCCGCGCGGCGCCGGACGGATCGCGCGCCAGCCAGCCGCGCGCGACCAGCACCTGCCTGCGCGATCCCGCTATTGTAAACGGCATCAGCAAAACGAAGCCGCTGCGGCCCTCGATCGGGCGGTTGTCGAGGAATACCGGCCAGTCGGGGACGAACTCGCCGCGCACAATGACACGGCGGTACTCCACCGCCGCCGGATCCTGGAGTGCAGCGCCCAGCACCAGCGGCGCCGCGGCGGTGCGCTCGGTGAGCCGGTGCTGCAGGACGGTTTTCTCGGCCGCGCGCCGCGTCTGCCAGTTGCCGAGCAGCGTGCCGATGGCCACCAGCACCAGCATCGCCAGGAAGGGAATGACTCTAAAACGGAAGCGCAATCGCATTACAATAAAGTCTTGATAATTCCATATCAGGGCAAGCCATGAAGATCGTCGTCGCCGTCGCTTTCGTGCTCATCATCGGCAGCCTGGCCTCTGCCTTGTTCTTCCTCATGCGCGACAAGGGGCGCAGCAACCGCACGGTGCAGGCGCTGGCGATGCGGGTGGGTTTGTCGATTACCCTGTTCTTGCTGGTGCTGTTTTCGTACAAGATGGGGTGGATTCAGCCGACTGGGTTGCGTTAGCAACCCAGTCGCCCCTGCGCAGGCAGGGGCCCAAGTTTTCAGCTAAGCCACGAACTTGGGTCCCTGCCTACGCAGGGACGACGTGCTGAGGTTAGCTCTTATAACCAGTACACCACCACATACAGCCCCAACCACACCACGTCCACAAAGTGCCAATACCACGCAGCCCCTTCGAACCCGAAGTGGTTATCGGCCGTGAAATGCCCGCGCAGCACCCGGTACAGCACCACCGACAGCATGATCGCCCCCATGGTCACATGGAAGCCGTGGAAGCCGGTCAGCATGAAGAAGGTCGAGCCGTAGATGCCGGAGCTGAGTTTCAGGTTCAGCTCACTATAGGCATGGTGGTACTCGTAGGCCTGGAAGCCCATGAAGACCGCGCCCAGCAGGATGGTGCAGAACAGCCAGAACGCGGTCTTGCTGCGATGGCCGAGACGCAGCGCGTGGTGGGCAATGGTCAGCGTCACGCCCGAAGTCAGCAGCAGCGCGGTGTTGATGGTCGGGATCGGGAACGGGCCCATGGTGTTGAAGCCTTCCACGGTGCCGGCCGGGCCGACGTTGCCCCAGTGGCCGGCGAAATCGGGCCAGATCACCTTGTGGTCGAGATCGGCCAGCCAGGGCATGCTGATCGCCCGCGCATAGAACAGCGCGCCGAAGAAGGCGGCAAAGAACATCACTTCCGAGAAGATGAACCAGCTCATCGACCAGCGGTAAGAGAGGTCGATGCGGGCGCCGTACTTGCCGGCTTCCGATTCGCCGATGGCGTCGCCGAACCAGAAATACAGCACCACCAGCATCGCCAGGATGCCGGCGCCGCACACGCCCGGCCCCCAGCCGGCGCCGTTGACCCAGCCGGACGCGCCGGCCATCGTGGTCAGCATCGAGAGCCCGGCGATCATCGGCCAGCGCGAGGGTCCGGGGACGAAGTAGTACGGCGCGCTGGCGGCCACGCCTTGCAGCGTGCTTTCTATCGCGCCATGGGCTGCGCCGTGTGCGACGCTGTGTGCCTCGTTGTGTGGCGAACTCATTCTGCTCTCCTCCATCAAACCTGTTGATATTGTCGACTCGTTTTGTTCATGCCCTGGCGACCACCACCCGCACCACCAGCATCAGGATGCCGATGAATACCAGCACCCCGATCAGGCCGCCCACGATCACGTGGACCGGGTTCAGGTTGGCCGCATCGTGTTCGTAATCCTTGCGCTTGCGCACGCCGAAGAAGGACCAGAACACCGCCTTCATCGTGGCGCCGAACGACGCCTGGGGCCGTTCCCGATCCGGTTCCATCCCCTACTCCTTGCTGGCGACTTTTTGCGCCGCCACCGCCCCGCCGATCTCGAAGAAGGTGTACGACAGCGTGATGTTCTTCACTTCGCGCGGCAGCGCCGGGTCGATGAAGAATACCACCGGCATCTGGCGCGCCTCGTTCGGTCCGAGCACCTGCTCCTGGAAGCAGAAGCACTCGACCTTTTTAAAATGCGGCATGGCCGACTGTGGCGCGTAGCTCGGAATCGCCTGCGCCTTGACCGTGCGTGCCTGCGTGTTCACGACTTCGTACACCACCGTCGTCATTTCGCCCGGATGCACGTCGACGCTGCGCTGGGTCGGGCGGAAGCGCCACGGTCCCTGCGCATTGCCATCCAGTTCGATGGTGACGGTGCGCGCCAGGTCGACCTGGGTGTTCACGGGCGGCGCCACGGTGCCATCCTTCTGCGTCAGCACGTTGATGCCGAGCGCCTCGCACACCTGGCGGTAGACCGGCACCAGCGCGTAGGCGAAGCCGAACATGACGACGGCGATCACCACCAGCTTCAGCAGCACGGTGCGGTTGAGAACGCGCTCGTTCTGTCGGGCGTGTGCAGGCATGCGGTATCAGCCCAGCCAGAGCCGCTTGACGA
>Ga0265780_10001449_pt1 | contig 33251 bp, 42 predicted proteins | sample P1T30metagenome_FD_192432 | JGI IMG/M metagenome (GOLD analysis project Ga0265780, IMG submission 192432) | Plant litter microbial communities from East Loma Ridge, Irvine, California - P1 T30 | ecosystem: Environmental > Terrestrial > Plant litter > Unclassified | place: USA: California...
AAGCATCGACCACGATACGCGCACCATCAAGCTTGGGGCTTTTGAGACGATCAAGTTTTCCCAGAAAGGGTTATCTGAGACGCAGATAAGGGAGCAGGAATTCGACATCATGCGAAGAATACACGAACTTTCCGAGCGCAAGAGGCGGTATGTGTACACTAATTAATTCTCTATGCTTTGCTAATAGCGTTGTCCTTCAGATACACCTCGCTTGCCACATCTGCGCTAGCAGCCTTGCTTTTATGGTTTATTGGCGCCTTGGTGTTCTTCCACTCGGAGAAGTCCCAGGGATATTCATACTTTGTGTGGCTCTATTTCAGCTATACTTCCCTGTTGACGATTGGCTACGGAGACTTGACGATCTATTCGAATGCAAGCAAGGCGTTCTTCGTCTTCTGGAGTCTGCTAGCCGTGCCAACTCTTACTATTCTCATCAGTAACATGGGAGACACAATAATCAAGGCGTTCAAAGACTTCACGATCTGGATCGGCTCTTTCACGGTATTGCCGGACCAGGAAGGCTTCCTCCCCAAGCTCAGGAATGGACTGAAGAGAATGAAATCTGGAAAGATGCTGAAAGACCAAGACCACGATCATAAAGGAGCATCAGGGGCATCAGAACAGCGGGGACTTGCCCGTCTCGCCGAGCACATCGAAGAGGAAGAGCTTGGCGAGGCAGAAGAAGCTGGCGAACATGGCAACTACCTCGATCGCGATATTCATTTTTACCACTTCATCCTTGCGAAGGAGATACGGCAGATGCTCAAGGATGCCAATGATTCACCGCCACGGCAATATACCTACGACGAGTGGTACTACTATCTGAAGCTTATAGGTCAGGATGAGGCCGATTCGTCGGCCCACCGAAGGCCAGAAGATCAGGTCCAACACAATGAAGGAGACGCTCCTGACATAGGAACAGCCGACGATAACGATACAGTTACCTGGAGCTGGCTCGGCATTCGCAGCCCTCTAATGGGCAACACGAACGAGCCTGAATGGTTGCTTCAACGTTTGACAGCTACGTTGGAGGCCGAAATGCGTAAGATGAGCTCGCCAGACCCAAACAAGAAGAAAAAAAAGCCTCCAATCTCGATGGCGGAAATGAAACACAGAGACAAGAACGCGGATTCGAAAGACGCTGGCAAGCTAGAAAAGAACATTGATACGGCTGAGCTGAAGAAAGAAGAGCACAGCCCCGTTTGACGCGTGAAGAGGCTTTGTAAACGCGGTTCCGATGTGTGATAAAGAACGCAAACGTTGAAGTCATCATCGGCCGCCGATCGAGGTCGCATGTGAAGAGATAATCTCCGGGCATATAAGTACACACTGCCAGCCAAGCTGAACAAACCATGTCCACCAAGCTCTAGCTTTTTGCACAGTCTTGATAGGCACTCTCCTATCTAATGCGCACCAGCCATGTCTTCAATACAGCCTTCCCTTCCTACCGGCTGGCTCGTCCAACCACCGGCCCTTCTACCTTCGACCAACCACAACAAGATCGAGCCAGTTCCCATCGCCATCACGTTAACGCTGGCATTCATCGTCGGTGCCATACTCGTTCTCTTCATTACTCGCAAGGGTAAAGACGTGTTTCTTGAAGATCGGATAGTGCATGACCCCGAGACCGCAGACGCAGCCTCTCCTGCCCAATACGGTGACTTTGGCAGCACAGAAAGATCCGCTACTTCAATACCCCTGATACAGCGTCTAGCTCGCTCCGTCACGAACCCTGCGGCCCAGCGACCCGAATACGAGCAAGCGCCAAAGGCGATCGCGACGCTTGATGTCGGCGCACACGATCGGCAACCTGAGATCTCATACGGCGATGCCGATGAAGCTCCACGCGCTCAAGGCCACAGGCAGTACTACGATCCGGAGTATGATTCCGACGAGGCGACTTTACATGACTACAAGAGGGATTCTGAGAGGGATTTTAAGAGGGATTCCAGAGTCTGGCCACTTCTACCCAGCAATGTAAGCAATTTGGAGGAAGAGGGTATGCGTCAGTATGCAGATTCTAGTCGCCCGCAGTCATACCAAGACGGCTCGGTCAGGCGGAGTCCTTTCGGTGTGGCGAGCAGTGTTCCCCCTGGAGACGCATATTGAGATGTGAAGAGCACAGGAGTCGCTTCAGGATTGGTTCGGGCAGTCGTATGGGGGGGAGGCGCAGTGAGGATTACCGAATTGTTCTACCGATGGACAGCAATCCTCAGCATGTCTGAAGGTTGCACTCATACTCTTTATGTATTTGGCCAGCGTTCTTTCTTCATGATACCCAATTCCCGTCATGATTCGTATTGTTAACCTTTCTTCCGCCTTCATTTTACGACCATGAACTGGGGTTGCGTCCTTGATACCCTCCTCGCAATACTCAGCGGTGGGAACAAGCAAGCAGCCTCCGTCTTCGCGTCGATCTGCTATCACATCTCATTGAAAGAAATGATGTCAAGTTTTCCGAGCTTCCCATCAGGTTCTAGCCCGCTCCAGTGTTTGTTTCCTTCAATCTCAGTACTGACTTATCTTGTCGTACTGTGTCGCACAAAATCAAAGCCACCACCGGCCAGATGATGGCCGCCTACTTTCAGGTTGCATGGTGTCTTAGTTTCCAGCCTCATTACCTCATTGTTTTCGACTCCCTTGCGGACACTTGAGACACCAATATACTAGCTGCTGTATAGCTCGTATCTGCCAGCACCGCAATGCTCGCGATCCCACGATTCCTAAGCAAACATGTCGCCAAAATTGAGCAGCATCAGCAAAGCGCAAGGCATCTCCTCGAACAGTGGACCCGGCGTGGTAAGTTTGGTCACCCATAAAGATCATACGTACATAGGCTGAGTTTGTATGTGGCCGCAGGAGAAGTACGAACTACAGTACACCTACGAAGGCGCAGCTTGCACCAGTCTGAGGGACTTCCCGAACTTGCATTGTAGCAAGGATGGAAGTACGATGATATGATCCAGCGATGTTAGGTGCTCGAATGGAGCGTCGTCGTACCAGTCCAACTTCACGTTCACGCAGAACGAACCCGATCCATGGTCCCCAACTTGGCAGAACGAGCCGGACAACCTAGTGCAGCAACAGCAGCGCATTACGTTGCCCGACTGCACAAGACTGCTGCTCAAGAGTGATGGGACAAAGAGAGGGACAACGATCAATAATGAAGGACTGGCGAACGAGCGAACATGCCCCGATACTCTTGCTACGCAGTCAGCGGCGGCTAGCTCCGATGGCGCAGAGAGCTTCAGTTCAACTTCACGGCCCAAACCAGTTGCAACAAATGCAGTACAGGTTCAGTTGAGCAACAAAAGTCCAAGAAAGAATTCCCCGAACGTCTTTGTGGTCATCACGTACCTCCTTTGCTTTGCTCTATGGCTACCAGCGGTCTCAGCATTATCCGGACCCCAGAAAGGAGATGAAGTCGCGAGCGAGTGAAGTTGCGTATCCGAGATGCTAGCGAAAGCGTCAAAACATTTGCTCAGAGCTTCAACAGCAATCTTGCAGCAAAATTCGACACTCACGACTTGGAGGGAGCGACGCTTGCACACAATCTGGTCGCTGTTGTTATATCCTCGGTATGCAAAGCGCATTCTGCTGGCACGGCTCCTAGCGCCTTCACGCCTTCAGTCCTTCAAGATTGTATCAAGGCCGTGTACGATGGAAAGCAGATACAATCACCGTCGGAAAGATTCGTCGCTACGTTTGGCGCCAGCATCTTATGCAGCTATGTTGTCAGCGAAGCATATCCTGCTGCTAAAGGCTTTGCTGTAGTCGGTTGCGAGGAGCTTCGGGAACTGATGTCAACCACGGCAACGAAGAGCTCCGTTGCTGCTACGAACACTGGAACTTCCGTCCGGTTGATGTTCTTCGAGTCTCCTACAAGTCAGCTTACCGGTGAAGAGACGGCGGCTACGCTTCAAATGTCAACAACATCCGCGCCCAAGGCTGCTCAGTCTTCAGTACCTTCTGCGAGCATTGCTCTATCAACAATCTCCAAAGAGCCAGAATCCGGCAGTAGCATCAAAACCGGGACAGATCGAAGTATCATAAAGCTTCAGTTTCCAGCGTCGAGCGACTTGAGTTCTCCCATCGGCATTCATTCTTTCACTCAAACACCGAGGTCGCTCGCGGCGCAGCAGACGTCGAATGGTGTTTGAATCGGGACAAAGACTTCGCGTGGTCTGGAGCCAGTCTCACGCAGCCAAAATGACAACAAAATTACTGCAACTAAGCAAGATCAGCCAAGTACTACGCCACGGCTCAGGCTGAAAGGCAGCTCAGTAAGTTCTCAAATCGTGTTCGACAGCCAGATATCGAGTTCAAGCTTGCTGTCGAGCATCTCCATGGCAGATACCAAGTCTTTTGAACCGACGATACAACCTACCATTTTGAGGCTCAGTACCTCGCCCTTGACTTTTGATCCTCTCTATTCTTCCGCGCTAGATTTGTCTCGTTCTACTCCACAACCATCGAAGTCGAACCCGTTCTTCTCTATATCCACGCCGATCCACCAAGAGATGTCTTCCCCAGCGAAGTCGCGCGATGCTAGCGTACCATCCAATGTGGGAAGTTTCACAAGTCTGGGAAGCTCGAGTGAATACCAACATTCGCTTCAATCTTCGCCAACTGCTTTCCTACCTATGTTCTCGATAGCAACGACAATTGCTCCATCGGCGAGCACAATCCCCAGCTCCAATTTACTAATGACATCGATCCGATCATCGCCTCGATATATAATCACTTCAGAAACATCTCCAGCGGCCTCTTCCGCTTCCGCTGCAGTCTTTGAGACACAATCCATGCGCCGCTCTTCACGGTCAATAGACGTCCGCTCGCCCAGCGCTGCCGATAGTACTTCGGAAACTTCTCGTGCCACCTCGCACAATCTATCTTCTGTTTCGAGTCTTCAAAACCGCCCCGATGGGCTTGTTTCCACTATCAGCTTGAGTACAAGTTTGTTCGTACCAACGACAACTGATGAAAGCTCTCACTCGGTGGTCATCTCATCGGGTAGTGTACTTCGCACAAGTCTCTCGAGCTCAATCGCGATCATTCCTCCAGTGACGAGCTCTGAATCGTGGCCCTCACAGAAGCTCATCAACAAGACGTTGCTCGTTATACCCTCCACTCCGAACAAAGAGCACACGTCGACAGCGGTCGAACCTACACTAGACCGACAGGCTTCCAAATTCTTCGAACAGTCGACATCATCCACGAAAGGTTCTTCCCCATCTCCATACTCGACGTCCAGCAGTTACGCAAGTGTTTTGACCACGACAAGTACTCACATCTATTCAATGTCTGCATCTATTTTAGGCTTTTCGTTTACGCCATCTGGATCTTCGAGCAGTTTCTTCGCGGCTGAGCCGCCAACAAGCATAATATGTCCCATCTCATTGCCAATGGCATGTAATGGCGCATGTATCGACAATCAGGTTGATGTTGACAATTGTGGGAGATGCGGAAACGCCTGCGGTTCAGGCTGGGCCTGCCTCGAGGGTCAATGTTGGAAGATTTGGGCATTTGCAGCGCGCCCAACTCGCACCACAGTAAAGGGTGAATCAAAGTTCGCACCGTCTTCAAGGCCGACGCCAAATTTGGGTTGGTCTTCTGTGACGAGTCAAACTTCGACACCTACAGTAAAGGGTGCTGGACGGTTTATTGCCAAGGGACTTGATGGTTTATGGTAGTACGCCCGAGATTTTTGACTGTATAATCGCTTCGCGGTCTTTTTGAGATGAGCTACAATAGAATACAATGGTGTCTGAGAATGCGTCCGGTTCTTCAGTCGCGAGTAACTTGCAGTATATGACGCATCACTACAACTTTAAGGCAGATAAATACGAGTGGTAAAGATCTACTTGATCGACCTTTTCTCGCCATTCCCAGGCACAGTTTGTGATCACCTGGATAAAATGGGGTAATGTTGAAGCTGTCGCAACAACGGAGCTTGAAAGTCTCAGCAGATTGCGCCGCTTCCACCGTACACTGTGCTGGACAACTGCCTTGTATGCTCCTAGGGCCACGAAGGAATACATCCGGCATCTGCGGAAGATCGAGGTCATGATCTGTAGGCCCATGTCTCGACAGCCCAGGGGTGGAGATCGAGCGCACGACCATCTGCGCTCCTCGACATCAAGTCCACCCCTTTCTACATGTTGTACAGCGAGGCTATCTAACCACAAACATGGAAGCGAATATTGCGTCGTGTAGGTCGGTTCATTATAGCCCGAACATGCAAATTCTGATCAGCAAGGATGGGGCAAGTAGTCTCGATGGTCTATCTGTTGGTAAATGCTCACCGCACTATTCAACACCTCACGAACTCCACCTCAATACTCAGGTATCTGAGCCGACTTCCGATATGTAACCTACATTAGTGCTCAAGGTTCCTTCCCGCTGCTGCAGCAGTCGTTCCGTATTCGGGATGGAAGTACGCTTCCTTCGGAGCAGGTCTCCGCGGTGCTTGATCCAATTGTACTTCAGCCCACACCCTCATTCAGCCTCATTCTCCATGACTGCGTGATCCTAATTCTTGTTGTCTTGTCGATCAGTACACCTCATCCACTACTTTAGTCTGGTATTGGCAAACAGGCAGTCAATACGAGAGAACTACAGGAACCTGGGCCACAACGCGCGTCTTCAATGGCGTGGCTGGGAAATTCATGCACAGCCCTCTGTGAAGACTCAAGAGTCTCAACCACCCACGCCGTTGTAACGGCGGCTAGCGACCTGACAGTAGTGGCGCCGAGAGAGGAACCGAATCTACTACGTGGTGCGGCAATTTAGCTGCAGGGCCACGAGACGGAGAAATGCATGCATTGGTGCCCGAAAGTAGGTATCCGTGCGTTTATACGTCAACAGAAGCTCGCTTCAAATGTTCTTTGTTTGAGAATTAGTGTTGTAGATTTGTTAGGCACTTGCAACCATACGGCCAGCCCCTGCATATGTCCAGATTTCTCAGACCAAACATCTTACGGGCATGTACTGCTGCAAGACTATGCAGGTTCGGTTCTTGCTCCCACGATCCATTCCCCTGGAAGTCATCCTTGTGAAAGCAACGTGCTCGTACATGCGCGGTCAACGGCATGTCCCTTGAGACACCACGAGAAGGAATGATCATCTCATGATTGTCGTTTCACTCAATGCGGCATCCATGCAAGAGCCATGATATTGCAAGTTAGTACTTTGGGCATGTGGAGGGAGGGCACCAACAAAATGCCTCTCAGATCTCGTCCTAATCCAACACAAGTTAAGTCACTATGAACAGCATGGATTTGTTGCCACTAGCATATCGCTCGTGACATGTACCATCAGAATTTGAGGTGGAATGGGAAATCCATGCCATCTGAGATTTGCCAAGGTCGATGCAGTGGGAGACGCCCATGCAAAATCTACAGTTCCGATAGCTCATGATGTTGGTAGAGTCTAGTGCGCGGCGATTACCGTCGATTCGTTGTCACACAGCCAGCCTTCGACTGTGCTGAACGTGTTGTCTCATGGTAGTCCTTGTAGAACCAATGATGTTAGATGAAGCTTACGCCAAATCACCACACCAAGAAGCTGTGTACACCACATGAGACTGAATAAGACGGAAAATCAAGGCTCCACCGTCCGGTAGTGACCATCCAAGATTTGGCGACAAGGTGTCAGGGCTGAGTGAAGACACTCGCTAGATGAGTATGCCAACCTCGCGAACCTCGACTAATCCGTCCAGAAGTCACGCTGTCGATCTTGGTCCTTGTCAAAGCTGCGGTTGACGAGTGAGCCTGGTGTCAAAAATCCGGGGCTCGGTTTGATCCGACCGCTCCCCAGCTAGTCTGTGTATTTAACGCGCCCGACACCACGGACAACCATGTTACATCAAACACGGACCCAACAATGAGAGCCAAGGAAATTGGCACCACTTTGGCAAACGTTCGTTCGCCGGCGAAGTATGTGCACAGTCGGCGACGAGGAAACGACTGTTTCGATGAGAGCTTCGAGAACTTATTAGAATTGCGCGTTGCTGCTAGGTAAGTGCTTAGGCGCACTGTGCTGTACGTGGCGTAGTTGGAACACTAACACCACCCGACTGGCGATGAGATGACAGCCGCATCTGGTGTTGAGATGATTCGTGTCCGAAGGCTGAGCCCGCGTCATTCCGAACCGTTCAGTCGTTCGTGAAGCCGTGAATCTTTCCGGTCGCCCGATGCGGACTGGTGGCGCATGCAAACGATTTGGGCACAGTTGCTGTCTCAAGCCGGTGTAGGCAGAGGACAGACTTTCAATCGCTTTCGGATAGTCTCCAAGGTGTCGTGCATGAAGAAATCTGGTGGCTTACAGGCGCAGACGTCAGAGAAGTCGTTGACGGCTCACATTGGACGGGCAAGCTTTCCGCCGCTATCTTGACTTATGCAACCCTAAGACACGCGGAGAATCATCATGCTCTGGTTCCATTCCAAAGCAGGAACATCACAAATAACGCTTTTCAACGCCCCAAGTCATGGGCTGATGGTCCCTGCAGACAAAGATCTGCCCATGTAAGAAAGCTTAGTACCGTCAGGGTGTTTTTCGCAACGAAGAGCATCCCGGTCGCCCAGCTGTCAGATGCGTCCTTTGCCATCTCCACACGTGGGAGGTAAGTTACGCGAACATTTGATACAGACGACAGGGACATAGTGAGGCGAACAAACCCAAGAGAAAGACGCGTGGCTTCACTTTTGAAACGATGGGAAGGGTCAGTGAAAGGATGTATTCACAATGAACTTTTGAGAGAATCTAAGTTTTAAGCGTAGTTATACGCCATGTTTGGAGTCGATCTGACCTTCACTGCATCATGCGTGCTCATCACTCAATAACAATGCGTTTCAAGGCTACCTAGAGTTGCGATGAACTCAAAAGACTTGTTTCATTTCGATTGCAGGCTAATGTGTTGAGTGTATGATCGGGTTCTGGGCATATAGCTCCTTGGAAAGTTTCCTAACCATAAACCATCCGCCCAGGTATATTCCTGAACTTCTTCGTCCTAGACGCTGACGTGTAAGGCAATTCAGCCTTGTCGTAAACATTAGGTTTGACTAGCCGCGACTGCTGCCGGAGTCAATGCGATTGAGGTCGATGTAAACCGCTGACATGGTGGCTCCTTGATATGAATATTCTTGGCGGTAGTCTCCTTGGCTCTGGGTCCAGTATGCGTAGTGTGACGGGGCTTAGCGGTCCACGCAATCGACTCTTTCTCATCTCTTCAGAGACGATGCTGGACGCGATCCCCCGGTCGAGAGCCTTGTCTAACCTGTGGGAGTACAGTCCGTCTACGGAGGGTTTTGTTATACTCCAGGAGCACGGCCAATTTCGATGCTCGTGTACAGGAACTCGGATACCCACGCGGTTCAATTATTAAGCGGAGCCTGGGCGTAACTTCGGACGAACGCACTGAATATGGTCTAAGATTGCTATCGATCAGTCGATCCCCCAGTGCACGACAAAGCGCGCAAAACGCCTCAAGTATAGTTTGCTGCCTGTATATTCGCTCTGTGAACAATTGGTCCTCCGCACTATCCTCAATTATGGAACGGCTCGGTTTCGGTTCCGTTTTCAGTAGTCTTCCCAGATCTTTAACATGTTGCTTTACGTCAAGGTTTGAACATCATCGAGGGGTCAACCGGATAGCCTTGGATGTTGAATCTGGGATCGTATGACGTGGGAGCAACTCCTATGTGATGCGACTGCAGATGACTATGCTGCGGGTGAGACGAAGGTAGTGTTACGGAAGATGGCGGGAGAAGCTGTGAGCTTCGCTGTGGCAATGAAGCCTCGTATGGTCCAGGAGTAGTGGAGTTGCTCCTGGGCGCAGATCCTGAAGAGTGAGGTGTGCTGTGTGCAGCGTTGTACATGGATATGTCCTCGACGTGACTCGTGGGTGCCTGGATCATGCTTTGCTGAGATGTATTGAAAGGGAGCTGAGCCCCTGTCTGAGCAGCCAGCCTGCGAATCAACTCGCTCGATGGATACGAATGAGATGTGGTCGAAGACATCGCCGAGTAATCGTCCGTCATATTCGAAGGAACCGTCCCTGATATGCCGATCGTAGCGGCAGGGTGTTGGTGTTGGGAGAGATTCAGGGACCGGGGTAGCGGTAGGTTGGGCAGAACTTCGGAAAGCTTAGCGAGCAAAAGAGGAATGTACCGGGATTGTCCACCGCGCAGGGTGGAGATCAAGGTCAAGAACCGTGACACGTAATCTCTAGGGCCAAGTGCAAATGCATCAGGCGAGAATGATGTTACAGCAACCACGTCCGCTAAGCAGCAAGCGATGTCGAAGAGTTTCTCAATCTACCATGATGTCAGCACAAAATCGCTCAGTAGAGAATTGTGAAATTGGGAGGGACGGTTTAGCGAAAAGTTGGGTGTCGAATGAGAGAAGTCTGCAAGTGGGTCGTCGGACAGGGGTTGTTTGTTCGGGTTTTGTCGTGTTGCAGATCCATTTCAACCGGTACTGGAAAACGACGCGGATCGAAAGAGACTGAACGTGACTTACCAGCTCTGCGCCATGGACTTCCATCGCTTGCGGGGAAAATTGATGTGTCATAGTCAGAAGGTCCCTGCTAATTTCGATTGGGTACTTGAAGGTCATGCAGTTTTCGTTGGTGACACTGCTCACAACGCCCTGGCATACGCATAGCTGCCATGCTATGGCCTTAAGCCACTGTTGTGTGATACGAATCTCAACTGCCTGGGCTTCCGTGCATTCCAAGTAAGCCGGTACTGCTTCCGAGAGGTGTGATTGAACTTGTGCGAACCATGCAGGATTGGCGGCACTTGCGTGTACTTGATTCCAAAGATTGACAAACGTGTCATCGATGATTTTGTACAGAGTTATGAGAGCCTCAAGCCCAGCGGCAATTGGTCGATCCGAGGGCACTTCGTCTAGAGATGGAGGGTGTATCGTCGGGTACAAGGAAATCGGTCGGTGTTTGTGCAACGCGAATGTTCTGTCAAACATGTCAATATTCGTAAGATTGATGCAGATCTCGATTTGAGCATAGCTGATCACGTACCTTTCTGCTATAAACAGAAGCCAGTATAACACTCGCTTGCGAGAAATGTCGAGTGGATCGTGTTTGTAAGTTTCTTCATCGTGCATTCCAAGGAGCTGAGCTTGCGTGGTAGCCTCCCGCAGATAGGCCCATGCTGTGTTCTCCCGACCCAAGCCAAAATAGCACCCGCAATAGAACCACGATGTGAGAACTGTGACATGCGTGGGGTTTTCGCGGTAGTCGTAACCGTTTCGTACGCGGACCGACTCTTCCAGAAGAGCGTGACCGAGTGTCAAGTTGGACATCTGGGAAACTTCAGGTCGCGATAGCATGATTGTAGGCACCTTCATGTTTGCTCGTATCATGACGTACGCGCAGAGCGCGACAATCATGCAATAGGCCTCCGTAGAACGTTCCATGTTCACAGCTGCTTCCTGTGCTTTCTGCCGATGTAGGACGGGCTCTGATGGGTAGACGTTGGCGAAGAAGAAGTCCAAGCAGCTTTCAACTAGTCCGGAAGGTAGGAGGCCTTGCGCGCGCGCAAAGGTCGAAGAGAGGGTACGTCCATCGAAGCTCAGATCTTGCGGGAAACCGGCAGCAAGTTGGGCATTGCGCTGATTTTCGCGAAGCTCAGAAAGGACCTTTGCTCGACTTCCTTTGGGTCCTTTCTTCTGTGGGATGGCATTGTATGTGCAAGCGAGTCCTGCAGATACACAATTCTTGCATGGGTTGGTACCTTCACCAATGCATTTCACCTTGCGTCGGTGACAACTGTAGAGGGCGACGTGAGAGAAGGTCTCATGTTGCGCCGCGAATGCGTACGTACCTATCGCAAGCTCGCTTGACTGGAGCAGTGGGTGATATGCTGGACGACATGTTGAGTAAACGAGCGATTGGGTAAAAGTCTGGACCTCGCGTGGAGAAGAGGACGCGGCTCCGCTGGTACTATTAGTATCATTGACATGTCGCGCCTGCAGTCAAGAGATGCGTTGGAGAGTCCCTTGTGTCATTGAGCTGGTAAGAACGCCCATCCGCACCTGGTAGACCTGGTCGATCGAACAACCAAGCGTTCAGGCCGCATTTTAGACTCAGCTAGCAAGTTCCGCTTGATCAACCAGGATGGTATGCGAGTGCACAAATACAATAACATAACGCGGAGAAAGAACCGTGGCCCCTGATTCAACGGCTGGGTGAAGAAACCTGCAGGGAAGCGCGCTGGTAACAGCTCAAACGCCCACCACAAGGTTGCGAGCCACGGTGCTTGGGCGGTCTGCCTGGCCAAAGCAGGCTTGTCCTAGACCGGCTGGTATGCGTGAGTAAGTCGACAACGATGGCACGGCTCCAAAGCGGGAGCTTCGTCTAGGGCGCCGAAGTTGATCCGATTGAGCGCGTGGATGGCAGCGGGAGAAGATCAACGTAGATTCGGCAAGTGTAACGATCCAATTTTCCGACTGTTCTCTGACCGCTACACGAGGCTTGTTAAGAAGTGCCTGCCCAAGCAGCCCAAGCAGTTCATACAATCTCGCGTTTCTATCGCGGGACATTGCACCCGACTGTACACGTCCTCTTCTTGCGCGATTCGATCCATAATCGTGCTGGATGTCGTCATAAAAACCCACTAGTTGAGTATTTTTCAAAATCGTGCAGCTCAGCTCATGGTAAGAGCACGAGACGACCAGATTGCACTTCACCACCTCAGTCCGATATTCTTGTCTGGAAAACATCGTGTTCAGGCGAGGCGCACGGTGCGATGCAACGGATCCGGCCGCGGTGGGCATAGCGAAAGCCGCCTCTTCCGTCACGAGGCGGCCGGGCGACGGGGCATGGCAATGCAGATGGAATACGGATACACGAAACCGAACCCCGTTGAGGATGCAGCGACATCCTCGTGCTTTTATCCTTTGTAAGAAAGGCCCTTTTGCGGCTTCGTCCGTTGTGACTTGTTCCGGAGCTCGCTGCCCGTCGCAACACGATGGGATGGAAGCAAGACGCGATGTCCAACTTGCAAGTGCCAATTAGAGGACAAGGAGGTGGTTCCTGATGTAGTCTGTTCCGGCCGGACTTGTACGCGCCACTGCTAGGTCGTCGCGCAACAGTCGCAAATCATGCTAGGCGCGTAGAGTGTGAGTTGTAGGTCGCTGCTAGAGGTATGAGGGCTGCAGTGTGGTGTTGAGGCTCGAAACGAGAATGGATCTGAGTACAACTGCCAAGCACCCAGAATCGCGGATCGTGTAGGGCTGAGGCGTACACTAGCAGGCATGGATAGAATGCTCACTCCGCGGAGCGCAACGTCAGTCCTTCACGCAAATAATCAGGAATAGGTGTCGCGAAGGCAGTCTTAGGAGAGGAGAGCTATAATGGTACATATAGCAGTTCAATTGCACTGATTATTTCTGGGTATCTTGCCATTAGCAACAGTGGAAAGGAGACAGAGCGTACAAAAAGAGCAGAGATAAGTGCAAACAAACCGAGACTTTGCGCGAGAGACAAGAAACCAACGACCAGTGGTTGTACATCAACTGAATCCGATTCTATCTCATGAGCAGAGAAAAATCTCACTGTCCTCAAGTCGAACAAGATTGCGTAAGAGCAGGACCATCAAAAGTCATGTAGAACTTCTGAGAAGACGCATCACCAGTGCATCAATTTGCAAGAAGATGAGCCTGGAATTCTCAAGCACAAACCATACCCAGAAGTAATAGAAACACGAGTCCTTAAATCTGATTCTTCACCCGTAAAGTATGCCCTACCCATAGAGTATGCCCCACCCATAAAAGTATCCCCTTCCCATAAAACATCACCTGCCCCTAAAGTATTCCGAACAGCGACCCACCAAGTATCCCGGAACCCATGAATTGTCCCCTACTAAGTTATACACAAACCCCCTGTATCTCTAAACTCCACCCAAACGCAAGACTCCCACCCCAAAAGACAAGGGATCCACATCCCAACAAACGAGTTCCAATCTCCAAACCTTTGGAAACCTTCAGGACAACTCCAAGCAGCTTTTGAGAAGCTCTTCCCCGATTTGTGCACCAGAACATAAGAAACCGCAATTGAACGCGTCTAGAGCACGAATTCGACATTACGTCACTCCAGCATCAGCAGAACGCAAGCAAGCCTAACCAAAAACACCGTATGTATTCATACAATAACTCGCTATCAATATCTACAAACAGGCGACTAAGCAACCTGCTTCACAAGGCGCGACTGACGAAAGCTAACCTACATCCCCCAAAGCGCCGCAGAAATGCCAAAAAAGCAACCCCATCCTTTTGTCATAACCATTCATTACGAGAACTCAACACGGCTTCCACCTGACCTCGCCGCCTTAGCCTGCGCCCTTTCCGCCCTCCTCCTCCTCCGATTATTATCGTAGGCGCTGATATCGGTTCCTGTATCGTTAACTTGCGTGCCGAGCGGACTGCTCAGAATGCTATTTGCCGCAGCCGGCATAGGCGGTGGCGGAGGTAGTGGGATGTTTCCCGGCCTCGCGAAGTTTGGCGGTGGGCCGGCGGGAGGTGGTGGGATCGTGGGCTCGGGCATGCGGATGGGGCCACCGGGTGGTGGACCTAGGGGTGGAGGTGGGAGTGAATTGCTTCCGCCTTGTGCCATTTCTTGGGCTTGCTGTGCTTCTAGGGCTGCCGTTCTGCGCCAACGGTCGTTGTTGAGTTCACCGAGGGAACTTCGGCTTTCGTCGCGGTTCCTGCGCTGCCTCTCCTTGCGTCTTGCTTCTCGCTCGGCGGCGGCTTCTTCTTCGTTCAGTCTTCGTAAGGTAACGTGTCGTCCGTCGTTGTGCATCTTGACCTTGACGGAAACGGGTGGTGAAGCAACACTGCCTTCTCGACTACTTCTTCGTTGGCTGTGGTCTCGTTTTGATGGTGAGCCTGTAGAAACGGCAGTCGCTGCGGCTGCACCGGCTAGTGCAGGTCCCAGCAAGTCGCCAGAACTATGGTGGCGGCGATGTGAGCGGCCGCTGGGTGACGTGTATACCTCTGATCCAGATTCAATTTCAGAGAACATGTCGGCCCCATGGCGATGAGGTGGTCGGTTAAGCGGCGCTGAAGCTCCTCCTGTCGAGTCCATTGGTGGTCTGGGTCGTGCCAACGAAGGTGTGACACCTGTGATGTCGCTGCTGAGGTCGGTGTAGTCGGTAGATGCACGCCTGTTGCGTCGAGGAGGCGCGCCATCCCCGGTGAACTTGCGTCGGCCACTGTTCGCTCGCGCTATACGCTCCTCTTCCAGATCGTGTTGCCTTAATTCTTCAGCTCGCTGGTCCTCCTTCTTCGTTTTGCGCTTGCCCATCGAGTGCTTGAGGAAGCCTAGCACGCCAAGTGTTGCTATACCGTCTCTTAGTCCATATGACCGCTCTTGTATTCGTGTATCGCGCTCGTCACTGAAACTCGTCCGGCTGTCGAAAGAGTCCATTGACGCTCCGCTTCTAGGAGGACGGTGACCCTGACGAAGAGGGCTTCCAGCCATTGCGGCCGCCTGAGCAGCTTCCCTTTCTTCCACGCGCCGCCAATCATCACGGCGGTTTGCTGGCGATTCTGGTGCCATTCCTTCCTCCAACCGACTGAGATCTGTCTGGGTGACTTCCGACCGTCCCAAGGGGCGTGCATAGCTGACGTCGCTTCCAGTCTCAGTGGGCGCGCGATGCTTCTTGTTCCGATTGAAGAGTGACTTCACAGCGAATATTCCTCCGGCAGCCGCACCAGCTCCAAGCAGGCGACTTTTCCAGGTGCCACCCTTCTTCGCGTTGCCGGCATATTTCTCATCGCTTAAGTAAGAGTCGGTAAATCGCGACTCCACGCGAGAGCGAGAGTCATGCCGCGAACTGAGCACTTCTTGCCGGCTCCCATTGCGTCTACTACGGCTGTGACTACGACTTCGTGATCGTCGCCTCAATGCAGCTAGGCCAGCACCGGCAGCTCCAGCTGTTGCAAGTGCTCCAAGTCCGTGGCCTCTTCTGCTCTGTCTGCTACGGGTGCTTCTTGTTCGGTCGGTGATGAAAGTTGTGCCGTCGTCGAAACCCATCTCAGGCTGGTTGATGTACGACAGGATGAAGTACAGCACTAGAAGTGCGAATGCTGAGAGCGCATAGAGGATGAATAATACCTTAGGCGAGCCATACAGTGTCAGACCCAGTGGAATCTGTACAATCCCCAAGATTGCAATAAGTCGACCGAGCCATTGGTGAATCTGTACCTGTTAGCTTAGGTCGGGTGTCTTCATGTGGTATCATACCATAAGTTTGAGCGGAATCTTGAATCGCTCCTTGTTCTTCTCCCATCGGTGTATTACAGAGCCTCCTATCGCCTGGATCAACACAAGGGTGTAGAGAGCGACTCCAATGCCGTGATGTGGGTTGGTCAGGGATCGTGGCAGGCCAACAGCTTGAAAAGCCAGTATGAAAGAAGCGGTGGACAGGATTACAGTCAATATCTGCAGCCAGATATGGAACCTCAACGCGGTACGAGGATTGCGGTGGTAGAAGCGAGCCATGAAGATGGCCGCAGGAACGACGAAAAGGAAGGTTATCGTAGCGAGAATAGCGTGGGCGGTGACATATGTCTTGTAGTTTGGCATGCTGCGAAATCGATTTCCCATGCCTAATAGAGTCAGTACAGAGCAATCAGCCAGTTGCCAGCGATCTCACCATTGTAGCGCATAGTCTCAAAGTTCAAGCCGACCAGATTTGGTAGCAAGAATGTATTGCGCTCCGAGTTCCACGTGCCATCGCCGACATACATCGAGTCGGACTTGTATTCGCTTGAGCCCGGAGGGGAAAGCCCTTGACCGGACATGGTGGTTGTGATTGGAGGTCGTCCTCAGCCGTTTCGTCGTCGGAATGCAGTCTGGGTGTATAAATTGCGCCTCGCGCACGCAGAGATGGAAGCTGATGGTCCACAAGAACACCAAGATGAATTACGCAAGAACAAAAAGTAGGTCGTAAATTCGTGAAGAGCGTAGAAATAGCGAGAGAGGCCGCTGGAGGGTCGAGTCCTCAGCGATGCGCAAGAACAGTGAGCTTGTCCGACGCTGCGGACAGCTCTGGTGGGGGGACGTCAATCAGATCGTAGACGGTCGATATGGTCTCTAGCGATATGGTGCTGATCGTTCGATATGCGCGTGGGTGGTGGAAGGTGATTCAGATTTCCTCGACTTTGAAGTTGGCAGTGACTACCGGTGACCAGCTCATCTAGCCCGGGAAGGGACCCACTTGTGCCAGCTGTGTTTACCCACTGGCGCACTTCTCGTCAACGAGGCAACGCAACCGATACGGTGTGGCGGAACTAGCCAATCACTGCACGGCCGCCACCGCTTCAGCTGGCATGACCTGGAGATCGTGCATCTTGCCTCCCCACAACCCGCAGAACCATACTGATTCTGGAGTGGCGGGAGTGGTGGTCGAGTGAAAAGGAAAAGCGACAACTATGCAAAGATGTACTAACACACCGCAACGTGCCTCGCCTTGATCTACCGTCTTGAGTGACTACTGAATTATAGTCGTTATTGCATCGATGATAGGGTGGATTCGTCGTTTTAGTTGCTTCGACGAAGTTAAAATTGACAAGAAAGAGCCATAACAAGCAGTGGTATCACAAGAAGTCCTTTCCATCCCGTAACGCCATCTGAACAGAACAGCGCAGTCTCGCCATCCTCAGACCTCCAACATCTCCTTCAAAGCAGTCTCGGACGCCCTCAGCCATCGACCTCTCTCCTCCAGCTCATCGCCAATACCGCCACCCTCTTCTTTCCTCCTTCGTGCCTCCTTTGCGGCCGCAACCGTCCCATTCTTCAGCGTCTCCAGCGGCTTCAGCTCGCGCTCTAGCTTCTCGAGTTCCCTCGCTCGGTTCGGCAGTGTGGCTTGTAGACTCGCAATCTGCGCATTCAGAGCCGCCAGCTCGGCCTCCCTCTCGCTTAGTATGCGAGTCGTCTCTGGTAGTGGCAGAGAGAGCTCTGGATTGTCGGACGTTGGTGTCTGCTCTTGCTTCAGCTGCTCGATTTTCGATTCCAGGCCCTCAATCTCGACAGGTAGGGCTTCCAGCTGTTGTGTTCGCAGCTGCAGGCCTTCGTACCGCAGCGAAAGCTCCTTGCCCTTCTCCTCCAATTGTTTGAGAATCTCAGCGACTTCAAGCTTGCGCTCCTTGAGGCTAGCCTTTGTGGCTAGGATTTCTTCCTCCTTCACAGCGTTTTCAGGCGCTTCGACGAGGCGTGGCGGGTTCTCGGTGATGCTGCGAAGAAACTTCTCCTTCGTGACTTGCTCGACATAGCTGAAGCGCAGTTTGCTGAACAGCTCTTTGTAGTGCTGTAGGTCTGCTTCTAGCGCGGCAGGGTGTGTATCGCCATTCTGTTCGCTGTCCTCTGACGCTGCGGAGTTGCGCTTCTTCGCAGACTGGGGAAGGTCTTTGGGTGCGAGTGTCTCGGCGATGGACAGCAGCTTGAGTGATTGATTTTGCTGCAATTGCTCGAGAGCCGATTGTGGCGTTGGCGGACCAGACTTTCGTTTCGGTGCCATGGTCGAATATCGTCGAGAGGGACGTCAGAGCAGTGTAGAGTTTGGAGGGGTGTTTGTTTTGTTGATGCTCAGAGGGGAAGCGCCTGGCCGCGGTAGTTACCATATCGGGAGCTAGCGCGGCTCGCCCTCAAGTGCTGCATGGTGGATTCGAGGTCATCGCTCCCTTCCTCTCAGCAACTCTCTACGCAGCCTTCACCATTACTGTTGCGCTCTCACCATGGCCAACAACATTCACGATGACGAACACATTGCGGAACTCCTCAAACAAGACGCGAAGAATGCAAAGAAGAAGTACGAGCTTGTCGGCATCGACGCTTTCAATCCCAAGAGGTGCGTCTCTTCGACCTATATTAGTCGCTCAAGTGGTAGAAGTACGACTTCGCTTCTGCACGCTGTTGCATTATACTAATCAGATCCAGGGAGAAGTCCGGTGCGCCGAAACCCAATACAAACTTCCTGCGAAACATCATCCGCCAGACAGACAGTCACAATGCAGCGCTGCTGGCAAGGGAGGCCGAAGAGTCAAAATCCCGGCTCAAGGATATGAATCGCGAACGTATACGAGCCGAGAAGGACGATGAGATCAGGAAAGAAAGGAAGGCAGACGGGAGACTGACACCGGTACTCAGTGATGAGGAGGCGCAAAACGCATCAGCACGGGGACGAGCAGATCGTGGCAGTGGAGGAAGTAAGCGCAAGCGATCCGTGGAGCTGTACTCTCGCAGACGTCGAAGCAGAAGCCGTGAGCCGCGTCGTGAGAAGAGAAAGCGCGGAGACAGCGACGACGAACGGTCAGACCGACGGACGAAAAGATCGAATCATCACCGTAGGCGCCACGGAGACGACTACATAAGCGAAGACGAAGAGAGTCGATCCCGAAGGAAACACAAGTCGAGTCGAAGAAGACGACGGTCAAGCTCACAGTCTCGGTCACGGTCACGATCACCTCGTGAAGAACGAGCCGGAAAGACACGCCGAAACCGGGACCGATCACCCTCGCCCAAACATTCATCACGACGCAAACCCGAGAAGGCCAGGCGATTATTTCCAGGCCCAGCTTCAGATTCCGACCCCCTCGAAGCAATAGTCGGCCCCCTCCCACCCAACGTCGAACCCCACGTACGCTCACGCGGTCGCGGCGCCCACAAAGCAAACTCAATGGGCATGGACTCCCGTTTCTCCTCCACCTACGACCCCGCCGTTGACGCCAGACCACCATCTGATGCCGAAGACGACTGGGGCGAATCTGTCGAGGCGTTCCGAGACCGTCAGCGGTGGAAGCAGCAGGGCGCCGAGAGATTGAAGGCTGCTGGCTTCACGAACGAGCAGGTGAAAAAGTGGGAGAAGGGCGATAATAAGGACGAGGAGGATGTAACGTGGACGAAGAAAGGGCAGGCTAGGGAGTGGGATCGGGGGAAGGTTGTGGATGAGGATGGGGATGTTGAGTTGAAGGCGGAGTGGGGGAGGTTGAAGTGAAGTTGGTGTAGCTATAGCCAGCTTTACTTGTCGCTTGTGGTTTAGTCTTGGAGAAGATTTCGCAACGATCTGAACTGGATATTGCTCTTTGCGCCCCGTATTCCCTTGCCATCCGTGCGTGCGTCGAAGCTCAGCGTTACAGCATCCAGCCTACAACATCACAAGTATCACAGCACCTCAAGTAGACAAATCAACAATGTCTTCCATTGTCTGCTGTTTCTATCCAAGACGTACTACCAAGCGTAATACAGTGCGACCAGGCACAGCAATATCCTATGCCGCTGAACAGAACAACAAGCGCCTTAGCGCCCACGAACCAAGAAACGATGCCTGAGTGATTTTCCTCAGCAAGAAAAGAAAGCAAGGAGATGGACGGTGCTGGTGATGTAGCGGCGGGTGAGCGATACGCATATTCGACCCAAAAGGGGCATTATACAGTGTACGGGTCCAGCCTGGGGAAGACTAAAGAGGATATCGTGAGGATGTGTGGGTAGTCGAATGGTGAGAAAGAGGTTAGTTTGTGGCTCTGCTCTAGACGTCAGCACGAGTCACGTAAGAGAGACGCCAGAAGTATTACCTACGGTGCCTTTGGCCTTGTAACAACCACAACAGCCACGATGATCGCAATGATGATGATGAGGATGATGCAGATGAGCAGGCACCACCACTTCTTCCTGTTGCGGGCGCGCGCGCTATTGATGGCGGTGCCAATCTCCTCGTTGCCCTTTGTGACGTTGTCGTGGACTTCTTCGCCCTTACGCTCGATGTCCTGCACCAGCGGCTCCTGCTCTTGCACGATGCGGTCCAGGTCCTGGAAGAGCTCGGCGAGCTCGACCATCTGGCGCTCGATGTTCTGGATGGCTTCGTGGCGCTCCTTGACGTTGCGTAGGGTCGAGTTGGCTTGGCCGCGGCGGTCGGAACTGAGGAGCTGGGGGGTTGTGAGTATACGTGCTGGTGTCATTTCATGGTAGAATTACTTACGGCTTGCTGGAAGATGGGCGCGTTGGGGTCGGAAACGGCTTCCCTGACCTCTGCGTCTGTGGCGTCGGGGCGCACAATGCGGTACTGGCGCTCGGCGGCCTGCTGCGACTCTTTCCTGAAGGTGGACTCGAGGGTCTGGTACTTCTGGATCGTCTGCTTGAGCCTGCGGTCTGCCTTGGACACGTGGTTCGCACACTGTGGGTTGCTAGCCTCGCGCTTCGATTTGAGGAACTTCATGCGGCTGACGAGCCCGCGGTAGGTGGCCATGATTTGTGCGCTGAGGTTGTCGATCTCGTGGGAGGGCATGTCTGGCCGCGAGAGCGACTGCCTGAAGACGCGGTCGAGGTCGCTGAGCTGGCCATCGAGCTGGTCGATTTCGCGCTCGATGGTTATGCAGTCGTTGCGGATGTCGGCGGCGCTCATGCCAGCATTGCGGTCGCTGTATTCGTCCATCTCTACGTTCTGGCCGCCTGTGGTGGGTGTGAGAAAGAGTGGTGGCATGGTGTGTCAAGGAGAGCTGTACGTACGCTGGTCGTATGTCTGGTACGGCTGGCTGTTGTAACTGCTATCTTGCTGCTCGAACGGATTCTCACCGACTTGGCGGTAGTTTTTGTTGTTGCCGAACTGTTCGCTCATGTTGGTTAGTCAATTGATGTGAATGGGAAGAAGTCATGCAAGGGAGCAAACGGCAGCGGCCACAAAGAAGGTAAGGGCGACCTACACTCATGATGAAACAGGCTCTGTATGGTATGTGGATTCGTGAGATCTCCTGAGACAAACGGCGCTTGCAAACGGTCCTCGAACACCCGGGAATTCACTGAATTGTGAGAAAGTATGTTGGACCCAAACTGTGTACTATTCGATGCAAAAAGAAGAGCTGCAGAGGACAGGAATATGAAGTATCAGCAAATGCGGCGTCTCCTGGGGCTGAGAACGCGAAGAACGCCCCATCAAGCGCAGTTGGCGTCCCATGTGGGCCGCGCTAACCCGCTCTCGCCTGTGGGCTTGCGGTTGGAGGGCTCGCCGCAGCCGCTCACACGCATGTCTCTAAATTTGGTTCTGACGACTGGCTTAGAGGTCCACGTCTTTTCTGAGCATGGGGCGACTGCAGAGACGTTTTGCTGGCCTTGAATGCTCCATCATCACTTTGCCGCACAACTGCAGCTTCCCTTGGCTGACACCTGACGGCCCCAACTGTTTCGCTGACATTCGGTCCTGTCTGAAATCCAGGGTCTCACGCTAGCTTCAGCCTTGCGGAGAACATTTCAGCTTGAAAACGCCTCCGTCTTTCAATTGGGTATCATTACTCTTTGCCATTCCCATACATACCGTGTATACACAAAGTCCGTCCAGCTCCTACTGCAGCGAGTGCAGCATCACTACTTGGTGGCTGGCTGCCCACTGCTACCCCACCGCGTCTTCTCGTCCCCACCAGCCCACTCCTTCTCCGTGTAGCCAAGCCGTTGCTTGACTTCTTGGACGGTCGCCTTGTCGCCGGTATTCTTGCCGATGTTGTCGCTGATCTTGACAGCGTGCCGGCCCGACGCGGACGCGATCTTGATTACAATATTGAGTGGCACTGACTTGTTGCCGGTCGATTCTTCTACGAAGTCGTCTATCACTGTCAGCTTCATGAACCTCTAGATTGGACTACTGTAGTTACTGGTCAAGAATGTGCCAACACCAAATGAAGGCTGGAAACCCTGTTTCTCGGCTGCGGCTTTGTACTTGAAGCACAGATCGATGTTCAGCGAGTCGGAGAACACGATGGTCTTCTTGCCTTGGATGCCCTCCTCGTCGTAGAACTTGCGCATAACCTTGACGAACTCCAGCGGATCTCCAGAGTCTTGACGAACACCCGTAAATGCCTCTGCGTACGACTTGCGTGGGCCTGCAGCTTGGTCGATTGGAGCTTGGATGGGCGCCTTTGTGGATGCCATAGTCTGAACCGAATCAGTGTTTGTCGTTGCTACGGCCGATGCCATGGTAGTGCCGCCTCCGGGTATCGCTGTTGTAACGGCAGGGCTCTGCTTCTTGAAAGCCTTCAGGAATGTCGGGGTGCCGAAGGTGTCAGTCAGTGCAATAGCCAGCACACCCTCCCCAAAGGTCGCAGTCCAATACTCGAGCGCAATCTCGTTGGCAGACTCGTAGTTGTTCGTGATTGCCGCGACTCCCATGAACCACTCGTGCGCGACAGTGCCTATGGGCAGAACATCGTGCTTCATGGCGAAGTGAACATTACTCGTTCCGGTGAGCTTGCCCGGCCATCCAGCCTTCTGACCTTCGTCTGAGGCACGGCGCAGTCCTTGTAGCACAAGGTCGTGTGTATGATAGTCCCGCCGCCGCCGCGAACCGAACTCGGAGACTATGCAGCCACCCTCCAGCAGTGTGCGGCCCTTCTGGTATGCCTTCTCGACCTGACCTGCATATGTCCAGTCCGTCTCGACAAACTTGAAGTATGCCTCGCTTACTAGGGCGAGCAGAGGGATCTCGTACAGGATGGTGTCGAGCCACAGGCCTTCAGTGTGTATGCGAAAGTCGCCGAGGTCGTCGTCGGAGCCTGTGTCGTTGGTGGGAGTGAAGACCAGCTTCAACTGCTTGGAAGGTTGGAGGCGGAATGTGGAGAGGAAGTGCAAGTACTGCGCATTCAGATATGGGCATGTCTTCTTGAGGAAGTTGAGCTCGTCGTCGGTCACTCGGAGGCTGCCCAGTTCTAGGATTGTTAGCGCATGATTAGCTTATGAATGTGTTTGACTTACTCTCGACTTGGGCCTGCAACCATTGGAAGGCGGCGCGGTTGAGCTTCTTGTCTGGCGTGCGGTTGGTGAAGCCGTAAGTCACAGACACGTCGGGGAAAAACTTGAGGATGCAACATTGCATAGTCAGCTTGTAGAGGTCCGTATCCAGGAGAGAGTACACGCCCTCGCGCACGTTGGTGCTATCGGTAGCCATGTTGGGAGTTCTGGAAGTTGCGCGCCAAAAAAGTTGCAGTTCAAGGTTAAAGCTTCCGGATACGGTTGAGGAGTGGGTGAGTGGGGCTTATAAGATCGTGGGGGGCTTCAGTAGATGCGTCCCGTGGTGTAGAGCAGGCTCCCGGCCACGGATGAAAGGCGTTTTTTCACCAATTCCCAATCACCTTTCCGCCCAGACATGAGGCTCGTGGAGACCGCGTGATGACTGCATGGACACCGCGCGTGAGGTCATGGCAGCCTTAGCGCTGCCTACGTTCAGCCCTACCATGCACAGATGCAAGGATCGCTTAGATCTATCTAAGCGGCGGCATCTGATCTTGCGCCTCAGGGTCCATGTTCCTCCTGTTCTTCCTTCAACCACGACCAAGCGATGCTCTTTGCGGTTTCTATAATCGCCATATCGCTGTCGTATCTGGTATACCACCACCCGCCGTCGACATGGCCGTCACTGTATGCGCGGGCGAGAGATGGGGCGGCACGCACGAAGGTCGACGAGTCTCAGAGCGCAACCCAGGAACCCTCCACCCCAGATGAACAGCGACAGGTTGAGTTGCAGGATCAAGACACCAAGCACGAGTCCCCCGTAGAGGCATCACCACAGACCACACCAAAAGCTACTCCACAAGATGCGACATCTCCGAGTGCTGTGCCCACGTTCACGCTCGATGCGCATCAGAGTTCAGATGAAGATGAGAGTGATGAGGACAGTCTGCCGCCTCCCTCGTTTCCAGCCATGAATTCAGCACAAAGAGCCGGTGGACGAGTCTCAACGCCCACAACAATGGCCCCACCACCAAAGCCCAACCCCATGGCCCCGCCCTTGAAACCCGCTTCGTCATCGTTGATGCCGCCTCCGCGCGTCGCAGCATCGAACCTTCGAGCCCTGCCAAACACGACGCAATCGATGCGCGTGCCCACTACAGGGCCTTTGCCAAACCGCGGCCCGATACCAAACCGTAAGCCACCCTCGTCGAATAGTAGTCTGGGCCTTCCACCCTCAGGTCGACCAGTCGTGAACACTCCAAACGCAAGAGGCAAGGTGCTCCTTTCACCAGGACACTCGCCACTCGACTGGGCAACGCTACAAAAATCCGGGAAGAATCTCTCAGGCGTAGACACATTGGTGCGGGTAACACCCACAATGCTGAAAGAGAAGAACGGTCGGAAAGGCAAGCCTGCGTGGTCCAGCTACCAGGGCAAGGTGTACAACATCTCACCATACCTACCCTTTCATCCTGGTGGCGAGGGCGAACTGAGGAGGGCGGCAGGCAAGGACGGCACGAAGCTGTTCATGGAAGTGCATCCTTGGGTGAACTGGGAGAACATGATGGGCGAATGCATGGTGGGCATTATGGTCAGCGAGGAGCCAGCACCTACGATTGTCGCTGGAGGCAGCTTGGAAGATATGGACTGAAGAATGATACCCCAATGAGATCACATTGCGAGAGCACAAGTCTCTAGCCTAAGAACCAATATTTCTACAGCATGTGCAGCACTGCATACTTCATACTTTCCGAAATATGAGTTGTGCAAATATACTGCTGAATGTTCCTCGTGTACTCCTGCGGCACAGCATGACTGCCCCCGCGCCAAGCTCCGTCCCATCTTTCGGTTCCAAACTTCAAATGCCCATCACGGCACTCTTTTCTGCCCGCTGCGGGAGCTAGCAGTAATGCGTCTTTTAGCGCGCGACACCGACAGCAAGCTCATTCTGACACCAGACCTCCATGACAAAACGAAAATACCTCTATACGCGATACTTTCACATACCTGGGAGACTGGTCAGGAAGTGACCTTTGAGGACGTGCAAAACCACACCGCTGCCGGTAGACAAAAGTCTGGCTTCCAGAAAATCGAATTTTGCCTAGCACAGGCGGAGCGCGATGGTATACAACATGTTTGGATTGATACGTGCTGTATTTGCAAGGCGGATCACAGCGAGCTTCAGACGGCGCTGAACTCGATGTTTCGGTGGTATAGAGACGCAGTCGTGTGTTATGTCTACTTGTCGGATGTGTCTGTAGAGGATGGTGAGTCCCAAAGCGAATGGGAGCCAGCCTTTCGCGCAAGTAGGTGGTTCACCAGAGGCTGGACTTTACAGGAGCTGTTGGCACCCTCCAAAGTCCTGTTCTATTCGCAGGAGGGCACATTTCTAGGCGATAAGGGTACACTGGAGCGACAAATCCACGAGGTTACTGGAATAGCATTGCCTGCTCTTCGAGGAGATCTTCTGTCAACATTCAGTGTTGATGAAAGACTGTCGTGGATTCAAGGCCGGCAAACTACACGCGAAGAGGACAAAGCTTATGCACTCTTTGGGTTGTTTGGTGTGCTCATGTCATTAAGATACGGCGAGGGTGAAGAGGAAGCGTTCAAACGGCTTCGTAAGAAGATCGAAAAGTAAGACACCGACAACGCTCCAAGATATATGGACTCACTTCGACTAGGAAACTTGGACGGACCCTTTCTCGGCATGTGCAGCATGGTTCATCAGGTTGGTGTTGTGTTCAATACTTGCGAACGAGCATGAGCTTCGATGCTGACATCGGTACAGCGCCGTCATCTTGGCTCGTACCCTTTCCAAGACCTAGATTCTTCGTTGGTCGTAAGGCACAGGTTGAACAAATCAACGCACATGTCTCAGCGGACGGTGGCCAAAGACTTGCTATCTACGGTTTGGGTGGATGTGGGAAGACAGCTCTTGCCCTTGAATCTGTGTATCACGCAAGGCGGCTTCACCCCAGACACGCTATCTTCTGGGTCTCTGCTGTCAGTCGCGACAGCTTTGAGGAAGGATATCAACAGATCGCCTCTCTTCTGGGCATCGTTAGCGTCGCGGACGGCAACGGTGGGGACAAGAAGATGGACGTCAAGCAGCAAGTCAAGGAGAGACTAAACGACGAATCGTTCGGACCTTGGCTGTTAATCGTAGACAATGCCGACGATGCTGATGTTCTGCTAGGGCCATCAGAAAAACGAAGCGGAACTGTGCAGCTCATAGATTACCTCCCGGTCAGTAGCAAGGGCTCGATTCTCTTCACGACACGGACACGAGCGACAGCGATCAAGCTGGCCGAAAGCAATGTCATTGCATTAAGTCAGCTCGACAAAGCAGAGGCTGAAGAAGTATTGGATATGCGTCTGCTCAACCAGAAACAGCCCCACGAGCAAGAAACGGTCGCAGAATTCCTCGAAATGCTTTCATACCTCGCGCTCGCTATAGTACAGGCAGTTGCTTACATAAACACTAACGATATCACGCTCGCGGAGTACATCAGGCGTTATAGAAGTAGCGAGAAGGACGCCATTGAGCTTCTGAGCGAAGATTTCGAAGACCATGGCAGGTATCGGAGTATGGAGAACTCCATCGCAACGACATGGTTTATGTCCTTTGAGGAGATTCAGAAACACAATCCGGCAGCTGTTGACTGCCTGTCATTCATGGCTTGTGTAGCTCACAACGGTACGTAAATCTGGCTTCGTTGGTTCATCGAGCACTCTCTTCGCCCTTGTCCGTTTTCCAGGACTCGTGTAAAGTGTAGCAAACGTCATGGCTTTTATTCTAGACGCGGATTCTGCACAAGCAAGTCAGAACACATTGCTAACTGAAGCATGTTCATTAGACATACCGGCCCAAATGATACCAACATGTTCCTCCAAATGGGAGCAAGAAAACGCGATCAGTACACTAAAATCGTATGCATTCATCGCCGAGCAAACGCCTCAGGGCCTACAAGAGGACCAATCACTATCTCCGGTGGAGATGTACAATGTCCACCCCCTTGTACACTTGTCGATACGCAAGTGGATACAAGCTCATGGAAAGTGGTCTTATTGGAACGAACAAGCAGTGGCACGACTACTTCACCTAATGCCACACGGAAGCGTATTCAGCAAAGAGATATGGGCACCATATGTCTCGCATGCAACGCACATCGTGCAAGCACAAGACAACCGCCATATCAAGGGTCGTATTTGGCTTCTTGAGGTACTGGGAGAGCGAGAATGGACGCTGCACCATATCTCCTCATCCAATCACTGGCTCCGCCTAGCTGCTGAGCAAGGCGAAGAACTTCTGGGCGATGAATACTCAGACGCCACAAGCGTGAGTACGCAAGCCAAGGTCATGATTTTCCAATCGGCGACGACGAAGGCAATTGGAGTGCTTCAAGAAGCGATTGCTGCCGAAAATACAGCGCATGGAGGCGTAGCTAAACCCCCTCTTTTGATTTGCATTATTTACCTTGGAGCAGCTTGGAACAGTCTAGGTAAATTTAGGAGTGCAGAAAGGATTCTTCGGGGGCAATTGGCCCGGGAAGATAAAGGGCATGGAACATTGCCGCCACAAATATTAGTGTTGGCAATGGCGCATCTGTGAGCCAAGACCCTTCAAACCAAGTATGAGAGCTGATGAGTCGTGATAGGGGCATGACACTGCGTGGACAGAGCAGATGGGATGATGCCGAACCAATGCTTCGAAAAGCCATACAACTAGACGAGCAATACTTCTCCAAATCGGGAAGTATCTTGGAAAGTATGGGCCACACAGGTCGAACTCTATACGAGCACTCTAAAGAAATGGAAGCCGAAGCCACTCTTCGACGCGAACTCGCTCTCAGACGGGAAAAGGCAGGAATCGAAAACGCGCAGACGCTGTCCACGATGTACAACCTCGTAACGTGCCTCTCGCGCCAGGGAAAGCTTAGAGAAGCAGAGCAGATACACAAGGAAATGCACGTGCTCAACGAGAAAGTGCTGGGAAGAACACACGAGGATGCTTTGCACCAGCGCACGGATTACGCGATCATCTTATCGCGCCTTGACAAGAATGAAGAAGCAGTGCGGCTCGAGCAAGAGACGCTTGCGCTGAAGAACCAAGTCCTAGGGCCGCAGCACGCAGACACACTCCGGAGTGTTACGTCTCTGATAAACTTCCTCGAAGCGCTGGAACGTTTTGAAGATTGTTTGCCGCTGCATGAGCGGGCTTATAAGGCGTATCTGGCCACGCGTGGGCCGGATCATCCGATGACGCGAGAACGTTGTATGTATTATGAGTGTATGCAAGAGACTGTGGAGAATGAGAAGTCAAAAGCGGAGGCGAAGGTGAAGAAAAGGGTTGAGGTTGAGGGGTCAAAGAAGACGAGTGGGGAGACTACAAGTGTTGCGTCTGAGACGGCTGGGACGGTTGTGAATACTCGGAGGTTCGGTGTTAGGACGTGGAGAGCTGCGAAAGATTCTTTAAGAGATTTAGTGAGTAGGAAGAGATATGTGTAATTGTGCATCGTGGTCTGGATCATTGCCGCTCTAAGCAACATATATCGACAAGTCCGTTCCTCACGGAGACGTAGCAAGCAAAACGATTGGGGGACAGCAAAAGCTCTCGAAACATGCGGATTACTAACATGTTACGAACACATTACTATGGAAAGTACTACAGAATTCAAAACGCATACAGTCCCAAAGTAAAAACCCACGCGAAGCACGTCACCCTGCTCCACACACGCGACTTCTGTCCTTCGCCCGTAAATACAGGCCCATCTGGCCCCGTCCCAGTCGCGCATGTACAATTCCCCACACTGGCTTCTTCCTCGCCAAATCGCACGGGCACAATTCTCACACCTACACATCCGCACGTCTCCTCGAAGTACCGCTTGTCCACGCACGGCACGCCGCTGATGGTTGCTGCGATACTAGCCGTTGATACAACGAGTGAAAGCGGAACGTAGGAGGTGCGGAGACAGGTACATTCAGCGGCGAAGTATGTCGTTGGTGTGCAGGGTGTGTTGGAGATGTATGTGATGGTGAAAGGGGGCGTGATTTTTGGGAGGGAGGGAGATTGGGTGATGTTGTGGGTGTATGGACTGGTGCGTGTTGTGGTGGTGTTGTTGAGTGTGTATGGGGTAGTGGATAGTGGCGTCTGGGAGCTGTTATATTGAGCCGGCGAGGTCGTGATTGTTGGTTGGGATACGGTGATTGTCGATGAGGAGGTGATGATCGTGGGTGTCGTGGAGATGGTGCTTGGTCCCGGCGAGGATGTGGGAGGACTAGATATTGGCGGTGTGCTCAGAATGGTGTCGGTCGTGAGTTGTCCATCGGATGTTGGTGGCCCCATCGTGGATGATTGAATTGCGGTTGAGCTAGGCGGTAGAGAAGGATTGCCCGGTATCGTTGGATCGTTGGACGACACGCCGCCTACACTGCTGCTTCACCAATAGTTGGCGCACTTACGCTTGGTCCCGGTACATTGGACGAGAAAGTGCTGGTGATTGAAAATGTGCTGATCGTCGTACTACTGGTAGTAGTCCCCAGAGGTGGAGGTAGACCCGAATCCCTATCGCACTCTGCAATCCCCTCCACAAAGCCATACTGCAGAGTAATCGCCCCCGTCAATGCCACCAACCCTCCATCTACTATGACCTGATCGCCAGCCGTTATGGAAATTTGAGCAAGCACACGTCCAGTCATCATGCTATCGGCGCTCAAGGTAGCAGACGAACCGACTTGCCAGAAGACATTGCAAGCTTGTGCATCACCATCAAGATAGACTTCCGAGAGTGCACTTGTTATGAGAGTGCTCGCAATCTGGAAAACGAACACATCGTAAGTGCCTCCGATCAGTGTCAAGCGTCCAGTGATCTGTGCCTCTGAATCGAACTTGTACACGCCGGTCCCGAGTGTCTGACCGCCCAACTCTTTATCCGATCCACGGAGGACGGTGGAAGCAAAACTTCTAGCAGCGTTGTAGGCGATCTGTGCATCTTGCTTCGCAATTGCTGCGATGTTGTTGTCGGTGTCGTCTTGGGCGTGAATACCTCCGTCGACTTGTTCATCCAAGAGGCCTGTGATCTTGCTCCTCACCTCGGGATACAACGCTACGTTGCCTGATATAGTCTCTCCCAATTCGCTAGAAATGGCTGCGCCAGCGATGAGAGCGAAGTTAGAGGATGTTCCGAGAGGGACGTATGGGACTTCTTGAGCACAAATGAGGGTTTGGAGGACAGCGATGAATGGAATGTAAAGACGCATAGCTGCGACTATTTCGGTTGGTGATTATGAAGTTGGAGTGCTTCACCACATTGAACGTTTTGAGAAAGGGGGTATTGTTGTTGTACGTCACATTGCGTGTAGTCTTTTGCGCCGGATGGGGCCATCGATTTGCTCGTTCGCAAGCTGGGTGCAGCGAGGAAGGATGCCACATGAACCGCCGACAATGGAAATGACGTTTCGTAATAGCCATCGATTATGAAGAATGGTAATCATGACTGGGAAGATGCGGCCGGCGTTGATCCTGATGCACAACCGGTCTTCGTGACTCTGTGACCCAGACGTAACGCGGTAAGATTGTCAACGCATCAGTCTACTATCGTCAGCTTGAACCATACTAGCGTAGTTTGTTTACAACACTACTAACGCTGTACTATTCCGAGTGTATATACTCTGCAAGTAGTCGACAATGTACTGCCGTTCAGACGTGAGGTTATGTTCTGGTGACACCATTGGAAGAACTGTCAGCATCTACGTCTACTTGAGTGTAGCGCGTCAGCACTGCTTATGTAACAGGAGGATATATATTCGCTCTTTACGATAGGTTCTAACAATCAACCAACTTCTTCCTCAATCTCCTCCTCACATGTTGACAAGAACAAAGGGACCCCATCGTGACACAAGCGAGGCTGCTGGGTGGATTGTACTAAGATTTGTGTATAAGGCACATTAGAAAATTCCTGTTTAGACAAGGTGAACCGCGTTGCAGAATGCCACGATTGTGATAGTGGAGGACTGACGTCTGATCGCGCCTTCCTCGAAGTAGTCGTTAGCACTAGTCTCAACGCGGACCGCTACCCACTAAGACTCTAAGCATGCGTTCGCGAACAAATTAAAGCCAAACCCATGATCCGATCTCCGACCTGTCCGCTAACCTACTCCATCTAGCCAGAAAGTCTCTACGCCTGCTTCTTGCCAACACCAACATGTATGTCCCACCTCAAATACGCGCCGCTTTCGAGATCCTTAACCGCCTCACCCCTCCGTCTCTCCACCTCACTCTCATGCCAGTACCCCTCTCCCTGCGCTTTACTCAAGTTTTTCAGCCCCCCAAATACCGCGCCCACACCAATCTCGGTGAACTCGCGCCGCTGCTCGACAAGCCTGTCGGTGCTGATGACGTCTTCTTGTACCTCGACGAGTCCCGCGCTGCTGAACAGCTTCGTGAAGTCAGGAAACGAGTAGCCGAATCGTGATATCAGTGTGCCGTTGAGCTGATTCTGACCGGCCGTAAGTGCGTGTCCTGGCGTTGACGACGCATTTGATCCACGAAATCCTCGTGCATTCAGGAAGTTGCCATCAGTCCAGGTGATCACGCCCCCGGGCTTGAGCAACGTAACCAGGTTCTTCAATGTCTGTAGCCAGACTTCCCACGAACCCATGGAAATAATGATCAGGCGCACGTTCACGAGATCAAACGTGCCCTGCAAGTCTTTTGGAATGGGTTTCTTGAAGTCCAGGAAGCCGAGCGAAACATTTTCGGGAAGTGATTCAGCGGGAAGGTATTGATCAGAGGAGACGTCGAAGCCGTGAAGTGAGTGTGTTGGTGGAGACATAGTGGCGAGGTCCTTGAGCCAGATGCCTGTGCCGGTGGCGACATCTGCAATGCGCGCGTCCGGGGGAAGAGTGGCTGGTATGGAAGGATGAAGGAGGTAGCCGATGCTTCTGTGGCTACGTCAGAAGAGCTTCTCGGGTGTATGCTTCCGCAAGGACTTCAAATGCTTACCTCGTCCAGACACCGTGTTGTTTGAGGAGGCGCTTTTGCTCGTCGGAGGCGCGACCCAGCCAGTAGGGTTCCTCTTCTGTTGACATGTCGAGGTAGTTGAGAACAAGGGTAGTTGAGGACAAGAAAGAGAAATGTACAAGTGATTAGAGGTAAGAAGAGTGTTCAATAATCTATATGTAGGATACGCCTAGGATGCCCCGCCATCACGGTCTTCGCTTTGCCTGTTGTAGCTCAAGCTTCATTGATGCGCTAGTAAGCGTTTGCGGCAGGTGCGGATGAGTGTAGCGAGGCGGCTTGAGCCGCAGCTAATAACGTCATTGTCAAGTCTACTTCACGTTGGCGACTTTTACAGACTGCAAGTGGGCAAATGTCAAGGCTCCCATCAAAAACGAGCAAAGTTCTGAGCCACGCGACGTTGTAGCTCAAGAAAAAGGCGTGGACGTGGGAGATGCAACACACGTGCCCCACTTTCACGCATTTGGCAAGAGCTTCAACGTCACGTTGACAACA
>Ga0265780_10001450_pt1 | contig 33239 bp, 44 predicted proteins | sample P1T30metagenome_FD_192432 | JGI IMG/M metagenome (GOLD analysis project Ga0265780, IMG submission 192432) | Plant litter microbial communities from East Loma Ridge, Irvine, California - P1 T30 | ecosystem: Environmental > Terrestrial > Plant litter > Unclassified | place: USA: California...
TTGCAAAAGGTCGTGCTTCGCTTCTTGAGGTCAATTGCGGGGTCTACGGATATCAGACTTTGTGGAGTGAGCTTGGTCGACTTTCGCCCCGTTTTGTCCTGATACGAGGTATCGGGATACCTGCGACGTCGGGAGAAAATCAAGGTGGTCGATAAAAGGGTTCCTCTTTTTCCCTTTCGGTAAGTGATCTCTGCTTCCTCATTGTACCAAGCTGACGGGAGCAGGCATCCGGCAATCAGCTATCAAGTTGGCGGTAACCGATGCCTCATCGGCACTCCAATCGCCTTGTTGGATGGGAGTCACCTCGCCCTCAGCTGCCTGATTTGCCGGATGATCGGCAAACAGGAGACCTGCGGAGCCAGGTATATCAGGGTAATCCCAACCTGCTCCGATGGGCCAGACTGCCCATTCTCCGATCGGGCCGTCCCAAACAATCTCGTTCGTCCCGAAGATGATCCCGTTTTCACCCAATACCTTGCATCCAACAAGGTCGCCTCCATGAATGAACGCGATGAAAGCAGGGAGTCCATGCTACGAGGGGTAGGGCACGTCAAGAGGGAGGGGTTCGAGAATGTCAGCCACTGGTGGCTCGCGTCCGTAAGTCTCATTCGCATTGGTCGCTGCTGACAATCGCTGACAATCAGGCCCCTCGGACCAACAGGTCTGATCGGTCCGCCCTCCAAAATTTTGGTGCGTTCATCCTACACTACCTGGTTTCGTACTGATGTTAGCCAATCCCGGCACTGCACGTGAACCGTCAACCCTGTGTAGGAAGTAAGGACGAGTTCGAGGTGTCGCCAGTATGCCTTCTTCCCTTGTGTGTTACGGTACTGATGCTAGTCTCCCTCGAATACCAAAACTGGCCAGGAGCCGGCCCAACCAATCCCCGAAGGTCTCACTGGACCCCAGAGGAGACGTTGGGCTGTCACCAATTCGCTCTCGCCCGTCAAGTCGACAGGCCCCCTCCCACCGCAACCTCTCTTTCGGCCATCGACCAATATGTCGAATGCTGTTGCTTCGGGGTCCAGACTACCGCGACCTATAGATGCGTTGGAGTCCGACTCGGTTGACCCGGTAAGTGACTCTAAATCCTCAAGTAGCCTTATCTCATATCCAGTTCCTCCTTGATGGCAACGCCATCGAGATTGGTCCGGCGTCGAAGAAGAGGAGGGTTGTCCCGGCAGAGGCCAATAAGATGCATGTGAGTCGAGCACTTCATTCGGATAACAACGCTGACAAGCAGACCGAGGTACTACAATATCTCGAGAACCTCGAAGCCAGTCGGGACACGACCGCTACCACCTCGAGCGATCACACGACCGAATCGACTCCTCGAGATGCCGAGGTTTCACACGGCTACGCGAGCAGGTGAGGTTGCTCCAATCTCAAAACGCCGTCCTTTATGAGAAGAAGAGAACGAACCTCGCTGCTAAACATAATTTGGAAAGACAGCCGGAAGTTGAGGCGGCTATCTCGAAATCGTCACGAGAGAGCCGAGTGGTGGCTGGCCAAGCATCTATCAACGTCCTGAGAGTGACGACGCCTGTAGGGTCCTTCCCCACGATATACAGAGGAGATCCATCGAAAGAGCTACGGAGGGAACTCCACATCACGATCCCTCGCAACACCAGGACGGATCTGAGGTAAAGCAGGCGAGAAGCGTATCCGCCCCCTATCGACATCACGACGGACCCGACGGTGACCGGACGAGAAGAGAGTCCCGAAGATTAGTTGTTTGTAGTCAGTGGAATGTGTATTTACTTGGTCTGTTTTGTCATTATGGTACAAAATGTCATTGTCGGTGAGATACGGGAGCATGTTGGAATGAGTTAGAGTATGATATAAGGGGGATATGGTTATTATCCTTTCAACAGACAACTCAAGTTAATCAGCGTCAAGCGAGTTTGCTTCCGCTCTATCCGTCATACGGGGCTACTTTCATCTGATAATTAAGTTATCGAGTAATTTCACTACATTTAGTCGTTCATCTACTCCACTGTGACCAGACAACATATTACAGACTCGGACACCTAGAAGCTAGCAGTGACACATTTCGTGACTTTAAGCCGCATCCGAAGCCAAAAGCATTACATCGTTATCGCTTCTTATACCTCGCAGGAGCTCATTTCCGATCACGACCATGTCGATGAGATTAGGAACCCAGCTACGCCAGGTGAGTTCGACAAAGGTCCCAGTGCTGACTGAAGGCATGCCCAGCATGTACACGGTCATCCACCACTGCTCGATCGACACCGATCGCATTCGTCTCTAGATCTGCACCGAATTTTTCAGCGGGATCTCGCAAACAGTTTAGTTCGAGTCCAAGAGCTAGAGCTGTGATTTCCGAATCAAGGGCTCATGCTTCGTCGATGGAGGATGCTAGACGAGCTATGGAGTTGAGCAGGGCGAGAATGTATGCAGAGAGATCGAAGCGGAATAGGACTATTATGCTGTATACTACTGGATCGGTGAGTCTTCCGTCTCAGAATCGCAAGCGATCCTCGTATCGAGCACTCGATGAGTGCAGTCTGTGCTATGTAGAGGGTGGGGATGAATAGCCAAGGAAAGAGGGCGTATTATGGTTCGCGAGGAACAGGCAGAATCAACAGGCAGGATCGATGAAGACATGAAGTCGGACAACATCCATGATTTGATTAGATGCTTACAACAGCTCATCCTGGCCATCGGAGTAACCTACGCCGCAGTCCCCCTATATCGAGCATTCTGCTCAGCAACCGGATACTCTGGAACCCCCATGACCGACCGTTCTCGATTCCTCCCCGATCGATTATATGCCGACCCAGAAACGACTCGAAAACGTATAACGGTCCATTTCGAAGCCACACCTTCTGACGCTCTTCCTTGGACTTTTGCACCAGTTACGAGGAGTGTCAAAGTGCTGCCTGGAGAGACTGCTCTTGCATTCTATACGGCCAAGAATAATTCAGACAAGGATTTGATCGGGATTGCAACGTACAACATGACTCCTGAAAAGGTATGTACCTCTTACTTGATGTGTTGTAGAGCCATAGGCACCGGTAGCAGCAGCTGACGACAGATTGCACCTTATTTCGCCAAAGTTGAATGTTTCTGCTTTGAAGAACAAAAGATCCGAGCTGGAGAGGAAGTCGATCTACCCGTGTTCTTCTTTATCGACCGAGATATCGACGACGAGCCCAGTTTGGACGGATTAGACGATGTCGTCCTGAGCTACACCTTCTTCAGGTCAGTCCCGAGACAATCACAGAGATACTGATAAGTAGGGCAAAGCGTAATGACAAAGGTCATTTGGTCCCCGACGCCTCTGAGGACGTGATTCAAAAGTCTCAGGGATTCGAAAACTATCAACTGGCTCGCCGTGAGGGCAACAAAGCATAAGCATAGCATATAGATCATCATGCATTCCCACCTCCCAGACTTGTAGCCATGAGACAGATCTAGGCTTCAGCCACCATGCCGGTGATTCTCTTACGGCCGGCCGACTAGCCCATAAATTACCCAAAGTAGCAAACATCCCGTTTTAAACTCCCTAGACCAATAATAACTACGAATCCCTTCCTTTGGCTATTTACAGTCACCCGAACACCACCATATCCATCTCTTCCACCAACTCGATCGACATAGACTGCGCACCAAAGAAGCGGTGTACAACCATTGTCAACATAGATAGACTCTAGTATAGTCCTATAATCCATCCCACAACTCGGATTCAAGTCACAAAGTCTCACTCGCGACTTTTGTACCCTACAACCTAATCTAGCGACAAATTAAGCAAAGATGGGTAGAAAAAAGATCGAAATTAGACCTCTCATAGTGAGTCTCGTTCTTGGCATTCCTCATTCTGCATCAGCCAAGCCAGACTTTATCTAATCTTGTACTAGGATGAACGAAATCGGAACGTCACTTTCTTAAAGGTACGCTCCCAGTCCTGCTTCCCCACAGTCCGAGACTGACCGGTAGCGTAAAGCCGGTTTGATGAAAAAGGCATGGGAACTTTCGGTCCTATGTGCAGCGGATGTTTCGATTCTCATCTTTTCCAATAATGGTAAACCATACGAGTTCTCGAGCAAGGATCTCGACAGCGAGTTTGATCGGTACCTCGACGTGAGTCACCACCTCGTCGCTTACAGTGAGCTGATGGTAGTATGAGGGGATGATTGAACGACGTCGAGCACCCGAGTTTGCAGCAATGGCAGCTGCGGGTGAGGATGATGATGACGAGGATGACGAGACGGATCGACGAGCGAGCACCAAGCCAGGTAAACAAGGTGGACCACCTGGCCCGGGCAAGAGTTTAAAGGGCAAGGAGAGTTTCAAGTCTCGTCAACCTACTCGAGGTGATTACGAGCGGTCGAAGCGCAGAAAGAGGACTACATCGGAACGGAGGGGGTTCATCGAGGGTCTCACGTCTCAAGCGAGTAGTGATGAGGATGATGACAAGCCTGATATCAGTCATGGACGTACGAGGCATGCTTCCGTAAGTCCACTCCATGTGGTTTCGCTCTGGATGCTGACATACAGGACAACGCGTCAATGCAGTACGCAATGAATCTCCATCAAACTCCCAACTACCCACCTCAATCATCTGCTCGACTACAGTACCCGAACCAACCCTACCGTGATCAGCCACTCCAACCTTCTTATTCAAACTATGGTCAATCATCCTACCCACCCCAAGCTCAATCCAACCCATATCCAAACGCCTATCCACCGAACTCGCAACCTCCAGCCAACAACTTTATGCCAAACAACATGCAATGGGATCCAGATATGCTGTCGCGTTACGCCGAATACCAACTCCAACAAAATCATCAGCGTCAACAACGGATCTTACTCGAGAGGCAACGTCATCAACTAGCTGAACTGGGTATACCAGTGGACGACTCGGGTTTACTGGATCAACTGTTTGCGGGCGGTCAGGGTGCTGGAGTCGTACCCACACCCCAACAAGGATCATCTTCAAACTCGCATCACCATTCCTCCGGAACCCCACAGGAAGACCTCGATCAGGGTGGTTTCGCATGGCCAACAGCGGGAAGGACCACGAGTAATCAAAGACCAGCTGCTTCCGGACTTTCTCCAGCACAGAATGGGAATGGGAATGGAATGTTGGATCACTTGTACGGTATGGGGAGGGAGGCAGTCAAAGAAGGCGATGATACTGGATTCACATGGCCAACGGCTGGAGGTGGAGATGGGTACATGCCCTCTCCCGACTCTGCAGAAGAGCTCAAGAGGGCAAACAGCTTCGGGACTAGTGGAGGGGATGATAAGCGCGCGAGACTATATTGAGAAAGGGAAAAATGGTCGTTGTCTTGTCCAGATTAGCTCCCCTGCGACGTTGAAGCCTGCGACCCGGCGACCCTAAATTTGGCACGGTTGTACACAATAGATCTTGTAGCAGTCACTTGTACAGTAGTAGATTAGATTAGCTCCCCTGCGACGTTATGATAATTACAATATCGTCATCGTCGCTTTCGTCTTCACTTTCGCTACCTGTATTCTCCTATTGTCAGCAATGGAGGGGACGAAATGAAAGTGACTCACCATATTTTCATTTTTCTCACAGCACAATTTCGCCATTGTCCTCTCCAGGTCCCTCATTCTACGTGGTGTCGCCACTCTTCTTTCTATTGGAGCTTTGACTTCCGGGCGAATGAGGGAGAGGGGTATGCCTTCGAAATGGGTGATAGAGCGTTTACGTTTCTTCCCTCCATCCAGGAGAGAGGCGAGGGTCTGCCTATCAGTTGGGAACTCATCCGTCAGAGGCGACCTACAGTAGTGGCGGCTGGAGTGAACGGGCTAGTCGGCATTGAATCGCTGCGCCCAGCGGAAGACAATGAAAGAGATGATCTTCGTTCAGGATTGCGCAGTTCGGAGAGGAGGTGCTGAACCACGACCAAAAAGTACTGCCTTGACTGGATCCTCTCGAGGACTGCCTCCAGCTCCGTAGTTTGCGTCGAGGACATACTTGGTCGATGAGATTTGTGAGGTTGGTGAGAGCATGCATCCTTTATATCATACCTTTCAGGTCGTGTCAGTCCATGATCATTCTTGCCTTCACTCAACAATCCACACAACAAATCGTTCCTGAGTCGAGCATCATGTCCACATGTCATCCGAAATCTGAATTTGTGGAGCTCAAAGAGCACGGACATGAGGTCGAAGTCTAAGGTGTGCTCTTTGCAGGCTTGCAATCATTGCTGTGAGCTTCATGGACATCTGAAGTAACGTCAAGAAATGATTATGTATCAGGAGTGCACACAGGTCAGCCCCAACGTCCGCGGCTAAAAGTCAAGCGCGTCAACCGAAGTCTATGCGCAATAAACATCTTTCCGTACTTCCACATACTCTCACAATTACCATGAGCACCCTACGCGAACAGATAGCTGCAAAGCGGGCAGAAGCTAGAAAGACAGCAACGCCAATCAAAGGTCATGCGGCTCGACACGTACCTTCCGACGATTCTCTGAATGAGGAACGAACTACTTCTGGGCAAATTAAGAAAGCTGTTCGAAGTGGTATGTCCCTCCATTTAGTTTGTTCTAATGATAGGTAAACTTGATATCTCGGGATTGAATCTACAGAGGATTCCACCAGATGTCTACACCATGATTGGCGGTATGGACGTCAAGACGCTTACACGCCCACCATCGCCTCCAAGGCCCAAGGAGAGTACGATCCGACCACTTGGAGGCGCACCGCGGGAAGAGAGCAAGGAGGCAGTGTTCAATCAACCGACGAGGGAAACTTGGGCGGATCCGGAAGAATTGACGGCGTTCAAGGTAGCTGATAATCGAATTTTGGAGCTCGAGAGGGAAATCGGAGCATTTGGGGGATTGAGGAGTATCGATGTATGTCCACACTGACCTTCTTAACAAAGAGGATGGCTGATGTCAGTTACGGGCAAATGGACTCAAGAGTCTACCCGATAGCTTTGCAGACCTTCTCAAGCTGGGCAGTATCGATCTATCGTACGCCATCCTCTTGGCAATCGGATCAAGCTGATAAATAGGCATAATGCATTCTCCGAAGTACCCGGCGCTATACTCCTCCTACCCGCACTTCAAGTGCTCGATCTCTCGCACAACGCTCTCACCACCATCGACCTCACCCGGCCCATCGCTCCATCGGAAGAAGGGTTGTCTTACGGAGCCGGCTTCCTCTCTACCTCATTCTCAAGAGCAAAAGGCCGTTCACCACTCACCGTCTGGCCCTCGCTACGAACCCTCAACCTCGGTCATAATCGACTCACGAATGATGGGCTCAAAGGCTTGAAACTACCCACTAGGTTGATGAATATGCGAATCTTGAATCTGGAAAGAAACTCTTTGACTGGAATAATCGATCTAGATGTGATTGGAGCAGGGATAGATGATATGCCCGAATTGGCTAGTTTGGTGCTTAATGGAAATGCTCGACTGAGGGGGACGGACGGAGATATTTCAGACACCCTCAAGATCGAGCTGGAAGGGTGTGGAATCGGACTAGGAGGTGGCGGAGGACAGCCTAGGACAGTCAGTGCCATTCACAGGAAAGCTGCTGGTTTGGAGCCTACTGGATCGAGTGAAGTTGAGGGAGAAGTAAAACCAAAGAAATCAGCTGGAAATGGTTCTGGAATCCCATTACCAGATTTGACCTGGACTTATAAAACCTGTCCTGCGGCTACTTTCGATTCTGAACCGCTAGCTATCGAATTCGACCTCTATCTACCTCCCACACCTCCCTCATCAGCTATACCATTGATAATTTGGTTCCATGGTGGTGGATTACTTCAAGGCAATAAAGAGAATCTTCCACCCCACTTTCGTCGACTGCCAGCCCATACCTTCCCCAAAGGCAATGTAGCAGTCCTCTCGCCAAATTACCGTTTAGCACCCCAGGTACCGATCATTGATATCCTATCCGATATCACCACTCTCCTCTCTTTTGTCCAACTATATCTCAACAAGAGGTTGATTAAGGAGGGCAAGAAGGAACATCAGATCGATACAGACCGAATTTGTTTATCAGGTGGATCGGCGGGTGGATACCTAGCGATGATTGCTGGATTGCATGTTCCCAAGTCGGCGAGCGAGGAAGCTGTTGGTGGGTACCGTGGGGATAGTGAAAAGGGAATCAAGTGTATTGCGCCTTTCTACCCCATCACCGACCTGACGGACGAATTCTGGTCGACGGAAACCAACCCCGTTCCGTTCCATGGTAAAACGTAAGTCCCACCGAATTGGTTTCCGTCGGTGCGACCAACATCTTCACTTTTCTCTTCTACAAAGCTCGAAGCTGACCTGCAGGGTCTCGCACGCAGAGGCCAAACCTCACATTGACCCAAAAGCAGCACCAATAGCAACAACTCCCTCGGGAGGTCCACGATCAATTCTCTACCCCTACATGCTCCAACATTCCCTCTTCCCATCTCTCCTCTTCAAGGCTCAGAGGTCCATCGGCAGAGGGAACGATTCTTTCCGACCAACTCCCGAATCACTCTCTATCGTACAACGATGCGATATGCTCTCCAACTCGAAGAAGGAGGTACAGAAACCAATGTACTTGATTTATGGGGATGATGATTCTGCTGTTCAGAGGTTTGATAAGACTGTTGAAGCTTTGATGAAAGTCTACGGGGACGGGGGGCTGGAGGTTGAAGTGAGAGAAGGGGCTGAACATGGGTTTGATGAAGACGAGGAAGAGGAATGTTTGGCATTCAGGGATTGGCTGGGAAGGACTTTGTTCTAGGTGAGGCGTGATGATGTTCAAGTATAATCCTAATCATGCACAATACTGCCCCATCTTGGTGTCCTTCCTCCATCCTGAAAGAGCTCTATTCTTTTCCAGGTGATCAATGAAAAAAAACATGATTACATGATATTAATCATACAAATGCTACAATGAATCAATCATACAGACACGGAACGAACAAAGTACCACAGGGAGTCAACGCTAAGGTAAGACCTTGGTAACAATCCCCAAAACTTTGGTTTTCGCCTCTCGCAAAAGGATATATTGACCCTCTTTCACGAACTCAGAATGACTGAGGAACTCGAAGACGACCTTTGCCCTGTCTCCGGTCCTTATCAAACCGGAGGGATGGTCGAGGGAGACTATTTTCACTGTTTGCTGATCCATGAGCTTTTGTCCAGATTCAGGAAGGCTGTGGGGACATACGCGGATTGCGCCACAGTGCATCATGGCTTGATACTTTGGCTGTATCGTCGATGAATGGTGAAGGACCATCACCATACACTCGAATCTCTTTACCGCTATCTATCAGCCCGTTCTCATCATAGTCGCAAGTTCGAATTGACGTACCCTTGGGTGGAGTCTCGGTCCTAGCGACCAACACCATGCCTTTACGGACCTGTGTCCTCTTTATTCGTTTCAATGCAAAACTGACTATCAGCGCAGCCCCACCGATCGGTACAAATAAGCTTACGAGACACTCTGACCTGCCTCGGCTGACATGACCGGCGCTCTTTTACGTTGAATGGTCTTGATTGCCGAAGGGATGAACTGCCCCACAGAGTCTGGGCCTAATAAGACCGGGTCATTCGCTGTTTATTAGCTGTATTCTGAAAATGAACGCAAGAGCTCACCATCGACCCTTCCGGCTGTGATCACTCCGCTCTGGATGTCAGCGATATAACGCGAAGGAAAGGGAAAGACATACGACAACGGTCCCGACGAATGGAACGGAAAACACATCGCTTATCTGGAACTCGAACGGGGCGTCAACGACGTATTTGTCGTCCATCTGGGAAGAGGGGAGGACGTTCAAGAATTGTCTTAATAAAGGTAATTTCTCGCCGGTGACATTTGAAACCATGAAGATCGGACATAACCTGTTATCAGCCTCATTGTCCGCGTATAGTAATGATGAGACGTACCTCCCAGAACTGGCGCCCTCCAATGGATGACCCAAGAACCTAGCGCAGTCTACTGCCTGTTGAGCATACTCCACAAAGACCGGTATACGTCTGTCCATTAGCATTTCTCCCTCCATGAACAAGTGGACGTACCTAGATCCTGGACTTTTCAAGACTTTGACCAACATGTTTATAGTCTGCTCGAGGATATTTGGGGGAGTCATATCGATCTTGGTCACGCATATTGCGACTGGGACGTTCAAGGCCATAGCTACTCCTAGATGCTCCTTCTCATCAGCTTTAACCAGGTGATCGGAGGCCTGGACTCACCTTTGACATTCCAATCATACCAGCATTACCACCGACCATGAGCATCACGTAGTCGGGTGCACATCCGCTCAAACCATATAATGTCGTCTTCAAGTACCTTACATTAGCCACCGCTTCTCATACCTCGTAGAAGCGTAAACTCACCTCTCGTGTCCTGCCAAATCGATAAAGCTGACGACTTTCGCTGCACGCTTGCAAATCTCCTCCCAACCTAGCTTCTCCCTTTTTGCAGTAGCTAATGGATGATGGGGGTCCATGCCGTCGGTATGTGATGTTGGGATGACCGGTTGACCGGTTGGCGAGAAACCTAATATCTCTCCCCCGACTGAAGACGTTCTGCCAGTCTCGATCTCGTGCGGATGGCGGAATAACGCGACTCGTGCCTATCATCAGTACGGCTCTATGATTCGAAGGGACAAGATGACTAACCTTTCCTCGACCATCGTCCAATGACCCTCTCGTTAACACTCCTAACGTCGTACTTTTCCCAGCATCAACGTTCCCAACAACAGCCACTCGAACCTCCATGATCTCCTCTACACCTCTAGGCGTCAAGCGGACTAACCAACATCCATAACATTTCTCCCCATTTATCGTTCGGTACAACTCGTTCAACTCGGCTTGTAATGACTCGCAAGCTGTCTTTAAGCGTTTGACGGCCTCGTCCATTTGGGTTTGAGATAGTTCAATACCGGTGAATTGGGTTTTCATGTCGGGTTGGGGATTGTATAAGTCTTTGGGTATAGGATGGGCTCCTAAGGGGATCATGACCTCTCCGTGGCCTTTGAACAAGGAGGACGCTAAGCGTGACTGCAATTTCCCTGCCTTCCCTTGGTCCTCGGATGTGATTGCCTCCTATCATGTCAGCCCAAGTACGTGTGATTGCCGAAGCATCGATGTAGGACTACCGCGAGAACCAAGACTCACCTCCAAAGTAACCCCCTCATCAACCTCCACCACCTCGGCCTCACTCTCATCTTTGACTACAACCTTCTTCCCATGATGTTTAGCAAGCTCAGCAGCTGCATGAGCCTCTTTTGCCTGCTTTATAGCCTCGGCATGTTTGACATGCGAGATCTTCTCGATCTCCGCTTGGAATGATTTCAATGTCGAGGTCATTCTCGATCTCGTTATTTAGGTGATCGGGTGTACAATGGAAAGATGATATGATACTGATGTCGTTCGACTAATGCTGCGAGTTGTTAAATAGTGAAAGGACGGTACCGAACGAGTCGAATATATGAGTTCTGTATACGGTCAAGAAGTATAGAGTCGAGGTTACACAGTGCACTTCGACTCGTACACGTTCCCGTCATCAGATTGGAGTCCCGCAGTGGCGAATCCGGGGTTACATCTACCGAGATCGCAGATTGCAGTGACACAAGCATAGAGAGCTTGCAAGATATACATCATTTATCAACAGCTAGCAAGACTATAGAAGCTTAAGCAGAAGTAGTAGCAGATGGCTCTACAACAGGTCCAGGACCGAGCAAATGAGTCAACCTCTGCTCGGCAACCTTGACTGCATCTCCCAAGACGGCTCCCTGCTTCCCAGCAGTCAAGCTGATGGGTGCGGTGCCATCTTCCAAACCAAGCTGCTTGTCGGTCCAGATGGGCTCAGGCTTGACTTCGACGGGCATTCCAACACCGGCTCGACCACCAATAGCGGCCCAGTCTGCAGTTCGCTTCAAGTTGAGCTTGGTGAATACAGCGTCGACAGAGGCAAGGAGGTGTTCAATCTGTTCGTTGTTGTGGCCTGGAGTTGGGGTGATACGGAGCCTCTCTTCGCCTCGAGCGACGGTAGGGAAGTTGATAGATTGAACGTAAATGTGGTGCTTGGAGAGCAACATGTCGGAAGCTTCCTTGGCGAGAGCAGCGTCACCGACAAGGACGGGTACAATGTGCGATGGGTTGGGTACGACGGGAATACCGAGTTCACCGAGTCTTCGCTTGACCTCTCGAGTATTGATCTGTTGGAGTCGTCGATCGTCCATGCATTCTCGCTGGTAAGCAATGGCAGTCTGTGCACCGGCGACAATGGCAGGTGGGAGCGAGGTGGTGAAGATGAATCCAGGAGCGTATGATCGGACGAGATCGACCAAATCGGCAGATCCAGCAATGTATCCGCCGACGACACCGTAGGCTTTTCCAAGGGTACCAGTAAAGATATCGATTCTGTCCATGATGGATCGAGGAATAGCTTCGGTGGAAGATCGAGTGGCATCGTGAGCCTCGTAATCGAGGTGCTCGGCGACACCAGCACCAGTTGGTCCGTACATGCCAACAGCGTGGACTTCGTCGTTGAAGGTAATAGCCCCGTACTTGTCGGCCAAATCACAAATGGCCTCGATGGGAGCAACACTTCCGCACATCGAGTATACACTCTCGAAGGCAATGATCTTGGGGGTGTCCTTGGGAACAGTCTGGAGCTTGGCCTCAAGATCGGCCATGTCGTTGTGCTTCCAGATAATCTTCTTGGCGCCAGAGTGCTTGATACCTTGGATCATCGAGGCATGGTTCGAGGCATCGGAAAAGATGACACATCCTGGAAGTTTCGCTCCGAGGGTAGCGAGACAAGCGTCATTGGCCACGTAGCATGAGGAGAAGACCAAGGCGGCCTGCTTTCGGTGTAGGCCGGCCAGTTCGTCCTCAAGAGACAGATGGAGCGCACCGTTACCGGCAATGTTTCGAGTTCCACCAGCTCCAGCTCCGTACTTGTTGAGCGTTCGCCTGATATGAGTACGGATTCAATCACTGCCAGAGCAACTTACTTCATGGTGTCTAGGACGACTGGGTTCCTGCCCATTCCAAGGTAATCATTGGCGCACCACACATCGACTTCGTCCTTGGTGTTGGCAGTGTGGGCTACCGGGAACTTGGCGGCCAATCGATTGATATTGTTGAAGTATCGGTACGATCTGATCATCAGCTTCGTCCACTTCTTGAGCGGTGCTATCTTACTTGTCCTGGTGCTTCTTCTCCAATTCGACCTCGTAAAAGGATTGGTAATTGAAAGATCCAGGAGCCATGTGGCTCGACGCAGATGGCTTGGAAGCAGCCATCTTCGTATCCGCCTCTCGCTGAGCGATGGCAGCAGCTTCCCTCGCAGCCTTGGCATGGGGGCATTTCCCAGATGGAGAGCCTCGAGGATCGAAGGGAATATCCTTTTGCTGGAAATCAGCTCGATCGCTTCTTTTCCGATCGCCAAAAACTTACCTTGTGGATTGCCTCGACTTCCTGAGTTCCAGCGACGCTGGCGTAGGTCCTTGCATAGGAGATCTGAGCGAGCTTAGGGCCCATCATCGGGCACTTCATAGCGGTTGAAGTGAGGATGTTTGTTGAAGCAGCATTTCGAAGGGATGAGGTGGTCGAGTGTCCGAGGAAGGGGCACACAGCCGAGAACTTGAGGAGAGAGTTGATTTGTAGCATGACTATATGTATGTAAAAGGTTGAGAGAGGGAATAAAGGATGATGTGAGGTCGGTCGATGCAACAAAAAGGTAACCGATGGATTCCAGCTTACACGGGACCAAACGCCGCAGCCAATCGGGACCTTTTCTTTACTAGTCTATTACGGTTACAACGGTAGACGCTCAAAGCTATAGTAACCGTATCCAAGAGACGCTAGTGCAGGCAAACAGCTGTAAGCCACGAAGATCAGCCAGAGCTAAAAATCGCTATGCATCAAGTATTGAGAGGGTGTTTATGCCTCACCTAAAAGAGCCTTTTCACGCCACCCACTACCCTGATACCGTGGGAGACATACTCACGTTTCGCTTGGCCGTGAATCAAAAGTTGGTGATGTACCTCACCCGTTGACAGCTGGATACAACAACTAAATATGAAAGTCTCGGCAGAATACATCTCGGTCGGAGCAAACAGGTCGAGTAGCTGTGCAGTTTGTTCAGCCAAGGGCCAAGTGGCATTTGGAGCAGGGAGGTACGTTGCGTTATGGGATTCTGAGGTATGTCTGCAGCTCCTCCACTTGGTCACTTGCTGATTGTTGAAGAGCTCGTCTCGAGGGGTCAAGCGTACACTAAAGGGACACGCTGGGCAGGTCACTACTGTCAAGTCTCTGGAGGAGGGTAGTGGGCCATACCAGCTCGTTAGCGGTGACTCGGTAGGGGAGGTACGATTGTGGACAACGGAGAATGATCAGGTAGGCTTGACTATCCGTGCTTGGACTGAAACTGACGGTGCAGTACTCGAGCACATCAATACAGGCTCACAAAGGCTCGATATCTGCCTTGGGAGCTCCGACCGGATCAGGACCTCTAGCTGGACATATCCTCACCGGAGGCTCGGACGGATTGATCAAGCTCTGGAACCTCTCTGTAGGCAAGCCCGAAATCAAGCAGACGATAGATTTGAAGGGGAAATTACCGCTGGATCTGCAGGTTGCTAGTCTACCTGGTAGCTCAGGTACGTCATCTCACAGTTTGTGCCTATTTAAACTGATAGCGTAGCCCCAATCCTTATTGCAGGCCTGACGGACCGCCGTATACGAATATACACCTTTACAAATAGTCAATTCGTCCACGCCCTCTCACTAGAAGGCCACGAAGATTGGGTCAGGTGTCTTTCCATTACTGCATACCCCTCTTTGTCCGGTTCGACGGATTTACTCTTAGCATCAGGATCTCAGGACAACTATATCCGACTATGGCGTATATCCCGTGTCAACGAGCGAGACGCCGATGAGCCCGTCAGCCATGGAGATGGAGGGCTGGACATGCTGGATGAATTCGAGCGAAAGTTGGCAGGTGAGGCCGGAGGAAGTGTACAAATCTCGACAAAAGCACATGTCCTATCAATAGATTCCGAGAATGGACCATTACGATACAACATCACCTTGGAAGCTTTATTAATGGGTCACGAGGCGGGCGTAACGAACATCACATGGTCCCCTTCACCCACTGACCCGCTACTTCTCTCCACGTCGTCCGATAACTCGATAATTCTCTGGGCACCATCGTCAAACTCGACAGCGAAAGATGGGATCTGGGTCCCTGAACAGCGTTTCGGAGCCACGGCCGGAAGGGGTCTAGGTTTCCACGGGCCATTGTGGAGTACGGATGGAAAAAGCATCATGGCTACTGGCTGGAATGGGGGACTGGAGAGGTGGACAGAAGTGGAGAAAGGTGTCTGGGAACCTAGAAGTGGATTGAGTGGTCATTTCGGGTCGGTTGAGAGCTGCGTTTGGGCACCAAATGGGGATTACGTACTTACAGTCGGGTAAGCTGTTTCTAGCCCGCGGCGCGCTGTCAGCTAACAAGCAGTGCTGATCAGACATCACGAATGCATGCCCCCACCACTATCGACTCCCACTCGCTATGGGCTGAGATCGCCCGTCCTCAGATTCACGGTTATGACATGACAGACGCAGCATTCATCTCGCCATACAGATTCGCCAGTACAGGTGACGAGAAGGTTACTCGAGTCTTCGATGCTCCCGGTGGATTTGTCGAATCACTGCAGGCACTAGGTGTATCAACAAGTACTCAAGATACGTCGTCAAGGCCAAAGGGCGCCACAGTCCCTCCTCTAGGATTATCGAATCGAGCACTGGGAAAAGCTGCCGAGGTGTCGGACGTGCCAGTTCCGCATGTCGCTAATCCTGCTGTGGATTCCATATCGAAGGCATTCACAGCACTGCCTACTGAAGAAGAGTTGTCGACGACGACATTATGGCCGGAAGTGGAGAAGGTTTACGGTCACGGTTATGAGGTTAGCTTCCGTTCTCAAGCTCATACTGAGCTATAGCTGATCATTCAGCTAGTGACAATAGCAGCATCTCATGATGGCAAACTCATCGCTACAGCCTGTCGAGCGAGCAACGCAGATCATGCTGTTGTCAGAATCCAATCTACAGAGTCATGGGACGCGGTCGGGGAACCCCTGGCGGGTCATTCGCTGTCAATCACCCGAATCGCCTTCAGCCCGGATGACAACCTGATCCTCACCTGCTCTCGAGATCGTGGATGGCGACTCTTCTCCAGAAACTCTAATCCTGCTGGAGGTATGTCCTCTTACCTACTTAAGAGTGATTGCTAACGAGACAGGCTTCGAGCCTTTGGCAAGAGATGAGAGAGCACATTCCAGGATGGTTCTCGACTGCTGTTGGTCTCCCGATGGGAGCTTCTTCGCCACCGCGTCGAGGGACAAATCTGTCAAGCTATGGAAACAGAACCCGAACCAGGAATGGACCGCCGTTTGTACTCTCAAAATGGCAGAGAGTGCCACTGCGGTCGATATCACTTCCACGCCCGCCGGACCTCTACTAGCGATTGGAACTGAGAGTGGAGCCATCTCTTTACATACTGTTGAGGCGAAAGAGGACGTTCTGGAGACAAAGCTGGTTCATGAGATTGTGTCTAGGTAAGTGCTTCAAATTCGACTTTGCTATCAAGCTGACTTGTAGTGATGGCCACTGCTCGACCATCAATCGACTGGCATTCAGACCGACCAAGGATGGACTAATGCTGGCCAGCAGTAGTGACGATCGTAGTCTCAGGCTCTTTACGCTCGTTCAGTAAGGAATTCTGCAGTCAAGATGCATGCCAATGATCAACTTGCTTTACATATCCACATATCAAGATCCGCAGAGCTACGGCTTCTGTGGCTGGAGCTCAAATTGCAAGCGCTGTTCCAAACCAGAATCTGCCCCTTCCGCTACTGGCCTCTCCATATTCTCCTTGGGCAGGTATCCAGCTCTTAGCTCCCTTTTTGCCTGACTTGATACTCCAACTTTCTTGTCCATATCCTCAAGGGTAGATTTGTGCTTCTCGATGATAGAGTCATCGGTCAGAGACATCATCAATTGGGGTGGACCTAAGGGAAGTTCTGGGTGTTTGTCATATTGCCTGCTGATCAACATACGTTCAAGGCTGAACGGAGATGACGGACCAGGTATGTATAGTCTTCCCGTACGTTCTGTGTAGCTCCAGCATAGCCGGTCTCTCTGACATATCATCCACCATGCCTATGGTCAGCTCAGTCCGCCCTATCGAAGCAAATGAGACAGCGCACTTGGAACAAGGGACTTCATCCCCAGTTTCAGCATCCCAGATTCAACCTCATGTTTATGACTATGCCAATACTTCTTCTCATCCGCAGGTAGCCCCTCGAAGAGTTTCTCAGTGATGACATATTCGATTCCTGACATTAGCGATGTGTTGTCGGGCAACATACCGATCAATCTAGCTTTAGGTCCAGGTGAATCGTAGATTACACATTGGTGCATATCCGGTGTGAGATGTGTACAGAAGTGATGTGCTTCCACCGCTCTCTCTGGATCATGGGCATAGACATGCAATCCGCAGAGATGCTGGTGAATCCGATTGATAGGTGCGAAACTGCTGTCAGCCACGCGTCAGTAGACAGGTGTGGGAACAAACCTCATCTGAGCCGCTCCTGCTACATCGTACGCAGCTGTGCCGTACACTCCATGCTGGGCCTGGATAGCCGTATCTTCAGTAGATGAGGGCATGATAGTAAGATTGATAGTTGTAAGATAGCATGGTCGACTGTCAGCAGTCATCGTGGACTTAATTCTTGGTTATGTCAGATCATGATGTCATGATTTATCCGAGTTGATTAGATAACAAAGCTGCTTCCACCCCCTACCCCTCCTCCTCGGTTCCAGTCTGGCCGCGCTGCAAAAGCATCTGGATCTCTTCCTCGCCACGCCCATAAGATGATAGAACGATCTTGTTACAACTCCACAATTCCGGTGTCGACTCATATGGCGAAGGGAACGTAGGCTGTTAAACACCGATGCGGAGATCCGGGCATCCGGCGAGAGGATCTGAACTTCCACAACGACACATAGCGTCCCGCTCATTGGTCGCGCAGGCCATCTTTACAAGCATAGTCCGATCTGGACTTGGACACCATTCTCATTCAATCAGATATGCTACCCCATCCAGTTCCCAGTGCAGAAGGTACACCGTTCGGCTCGACCCTCTGGAAAGGGCACATCGCAGCTCTCTCCAAGGTCGCAGCGGGCGATAAACCTGTAGGCTACCCATTGTGGGTTGTGCTGATGATTAGAAACTCTGGTCTGAAGGTCCAAGGTGGGATATGGCGAACATACATTTGGTTTTCATGGGGATGTATGAGAGAATGTACCTCGTAAGTACACATCGCAGGCGACGCTGATTGTAGTTTGCCGATTACGCTGTTGAGCATGATGATCTGGCCAATTACCTCGGTTTTGCCGAGGCTGTTCTGTACAATGTGAGCTATGATGCTGGCCCAGAACAAACACTGATATATAGGTGTACAAGCATCATCAGACAGAAGGTGAGACTAAATGCATCCCCCCATGCGTCGTGGGCTGACAGAGATCAGAGACTGTCTATTACAATAAAATGGCCGAAGCTGCTGGCGTCGTAGATCCTCCCATTGAATATACCTTGGTCACACTGATAGTCAGGATCTTTGGAGCCCGAACGCCCTCGAGCATCATACCTTTGACCAAAATCTCGAAGCAGCGATGCTCTACGTCCGATACTGTCGACAGAACCTCACTCCCACTCCACCTCCCTCTCCTGTCGCCGATCCTTCTCAGGAATTGATCGACGTATACAGCAAGTACCCAAATCTCGATGCTACAGCCACTTTCAATCCTAAGGTATTCAGAACCCACCTCGACGAGGTTTTTGAGCAATTTGGGAGACATATGGTCGACGAGATCGAGACGCTTAGTAGACAGAATGTTGAGAAAATCGGGGAGAAGAATTTAGAGAAGGTAAATGTGGGATTAAAGGAAGTCTTGATGGCTCATGGCCCGGAGTGGTTCTTGTGTTCTACTTGCTGTGAGTATCCTGACCAGCCGTTGGTGTTGCACTGACAGATAGCTGCCTGCCCGGCCAATATCATCCCCCAATTACTTGGTTTGCCTTGGATTGTCAGATGGGTACTGCTTCCGGTATGTCCCCTGCTTCGCATTCATTCCGTGGTATGCTGACGAGTCAAGCTGGTGTGGGGTCCGAAGCTCTCGGCGTGGTGGCGATACTGCCCTTATCCCGAGGTATCTTATCCCCCTGATTTTGGATTGCGCTCATATTACAGAATCTGACCTTCTTTGGAAAGGCTTGATAGAATGCGTCCATGCACACATTACAAAGCTGACAACTTTCAATAACACAAGAGCCCGAGAGCTAACCCTGACAAACTGATACCCATCGTCGTCTTAGAAATCCGCAACAGATCCAAATAAGTAGACTTCCTCCTCCTCTTCGCCCTCACCTTTGCCTCTTCGGGATCCATTTTGAGCCGGAAATCTTCGGAAGATACTCCTTCGCCCAATCGCCGTGCCATCGCGGCCCCTTGTATTTTGTGTCAAATTTATTCCAGTCTGATTCAGGCCCAGGCTCCGGACCGCCTGCTCGCCAAGCCCACTCGGTGCCTCCATCGACTAGCCATTCTGGATACTCTTTGTTAAAGATTGATTTTCTAGGGTTCTTGCGATGCAGCCTGATCTCAATCGTTGCCAGTACGGAATGTCGAGACGCTGAAATTCGGCTTTCCTCGGAAGTCGATGTCTGGTGGTAAGTCTTCATGTTGGTCTGGCTAAATCAGTGCAGTGGCACTCACATGACCAGGGCCTGCTGATGATGGATGTGTATCCTTCACTTTGACTTTAAATCGACCAAACAGAGAGGTAGTGGCAGCACGGAGACGCTGCAGCTTGACCCCACTCCTTGCCAGCTTTGATCGTCGAGACGCTGAAGTGAGGCTCTTCTTGGAGGTCGATGTCTGGTGGTGAGTCCTAATGTCGCTGTGGCTAAATCGCTACAGTGACACTCACCTGACAAGGGGCTGCTGATGACGGATGGGAATCCATGCCTTTTGTCAACCGGACAAACAGAGAAGCAGCGGCAGTGTCTGGAGATGTCCAGAGCAGTCTTGCTGAGAGTTGTTCGACTTCATACTGATAATCCGCCGATAGGCGATTTGCATCGTACAACCAATATACAAGATTGTCATCGCAGGTTTCCGCCAATCTTTCATAGCAGTTCCGTTCGTCTTCGAAGATGGCCAAGTCGCGATCTTCCTTGTGAACGGGACGGTCACTTCTAAGTCTCTCCCTATTCTCCCAATTGATATCATCGAGGGCTAATATCAGCCGCTATCTGACATGTTCTGTACCTGTGTTGTTGCGAAAGCTACTAACCTCGCGTTGTCCTCTTGGATCGACGAAGTTTCTCGTCTTCGGACATCCCCTCGGTATCTGCTTCATTCTCCAATACATTCTTCGAGGGGACACTCCTCCTCACATAATGACGCTGTAGCACCCGTGACATGGGAACGACTACACTACGCTCTTGACTGTCGAGAAACGCGGCGTGACCGAGAAGTCCCGCTTGTAAGCTGTTAGCAATCTTCCTATGGCGAAGTCCCGATTCTAAGCAATTGGAAATGCTTATAAGGCTGTCATTGCTCGGACCTCCCTCAGAGGTAGACATATCTGACCGGTCAGTGAAAGCGAGCGCATGATAATCCGGGTCTGAGCTCACCGGATCTTGTCATCGGTACTGTACGCTGTTGATAGAGGTGTGTGCGCGAAAAGCGATGTTATGTGAGACCTGACTTAGCTTTGGTGTCCTCACTATATACGATGCCCCTCGCCTTGCCCCAGTATCTTTCGCCAGTCAACGCTCGCTCAGGAGGCAGCTTCAAAGGAGGCTGCGAGTTCAAAGTTCGGCAGCAAGTCACAGGGCATGGGCAGAGCGCGACCCATGCGAGGCATTCAAGGGGAACAAGAGAGAATATGATACCCTTTGATAATCGCAAACAAGGGATGACGCCTGATTTCTCACATCCACTCGGCTTCTATCGTCCGGACACAAAGGACCATGGTCTATTTTCGTCGTCCCTGGGGGCTTACCCAGTGGTCCATATGAAAAGAAGAGTAGCACCAAGCCGTTTCAACGGTGCTACCTCGACTTCGCTCCACCTCTGCGATCGCTCCGTTGATATTCGCCACTCTCATCTGGAGAGTTCACCTGCGCAGTGATTCTTCCGATGATAAGACAATATAGCGATTCGCAGCTCTGGTGCAAAGAAGGAGTAAAGTTACGCAGTCTCGGCCACCCTACGCAGACCGTTTGTTCCTGCCTTGTATGCCGACTCTGACCGATCAGATCTTCTTTTTTGGAAGCAACTTGGACAGCCTGATCAGCGATATTGGGAGCGTGTCCTAGCTCGAGCTCTTGATTCAACCTCTGTGTTCAAGCTCTTTGTTCATGCACGTAGTGTCTGCAATCGCAATATAAGTACGAGATATAGACAAACTCCTTCTCGGGTTTCTTCTACTGTACACTGCTCTTAATCCCAGCCAACGATTCGAAGTCTGCCATGCGCGGTGTTGTCATTTCATTCAGTTCTCGTGTCGAGAGTGATCCATCCCTGGGATGTAGGACCAGGCTCAGGGACTCCTTCTGGCCAAGCGGACGGCGAAGCATTCTTGAGCTCCCAGTCCCGTCCACGCCGTCTCATGTCAAACTCGACCAGTATCGAGTTGGGCTGTTGTACAGACGGTGGAGCTGTGGTGTTGCAGTCCTGAGAGTTTCGTTTCAGTATGGATACATTAAGTTCACTGAGAGATACACTCACCAGACTCGCACCTTCCGCGCTCGGGTTGTTACCCGTGGACTTGAGACGCAGAAACATGTGCTCTGTAGCGGTGGCGGTATCAGCAGTCGGAGTGGAGAACCGCACCGACAGCTGGTCGACCTCGTATGATTGGCCCGCTGACAGACCGGCCCAACCAGTCTGGGAGATACGAGTGATAAAAGTTCGGCCACAGTAATCTTTGCATCTCTTCACACGCTGGAGCTCGTCATGGGTGAGGGCCAGCTGAGATACAGCCTGTTGCCAGACGAGATTGAAGGCGGTCAGGCGAACTCTGGCGTGTGCATTGACGGCGTGCAGATCTGATCTGAGCTTTCAACCAACAACATAAGTTCCGAGTGCAGAACTCACCCTCGGCATTCCGATTGGCAACTCCCTCCTTTTCTGCGTGACTCATGCTCCCGGTAATCCACTCTGTCCTGTCACTATGCCCCGCAAGCAGCTTTCGATAGTCACCAGCAGGTGGTGCAAGCACTCCTGCAGGTTGGGACGGCACCATGTCCTGCAAATGTGACTTCGCGTCTGTCAAAACATCCACCCTTCTTTTCCATCCTGACTTGATGCTGTCTACGACCGACCTCAAGCTGGTGCTGTCGATACTTCCTTGTGTGCTTGGCATCCTTGCTAATCTAGCTGAAATTCAATATGTATCGATCTGATTTGGGGATGATATTGCCAAATGTTGGATGATGACAGAGACGAATCCGATCAACTTGAGCGGCCTGACCTGAGAGTAACACATCGACCCGCTCCGCAGCAAGCTGGGAAGTCCAAGTAAGGGTCAACATCAAAGGAGGATAGGATGCTTCGGGTGACATCAAATGTCCAAGGGCAAGACGAGGGGACACCACCCCAGTGTCGGACCTGCAAAATTCACGGGGGAATTAGAGAGGAAAGATGCCCTTCGGCCATCGCACACAAAGGACAACTTCCTGTTTCTCGCATCCACAGGCCTTCTCAGATTCGATCATAAAGGATCCAACTCTATTTCCTCTCTTGCCCAGGCCTGAATTGGTAGTCCATGAAGGGAACGGAACACCAAGAGTTTCGAGTTTGCCTCCCCCGCCTGCGCTCCGCCTCTGCGATCGCCCCGTTGATATTCGCCACCCTACAAGATAGATCATCCATGATCAGAGTGTCAGAATGGAGTGGTGAGGAGACTTTCCGATATTCGACGCGGGCTAGCCCTTGGCTTGCATGACTTCGGTATATCCTTACTCTAATATGTATGCTTCTGAGTTCAATCACTCGGTAGGACCCTGCCATACTGGCTGTGGTTCCGGATCGGTGTTCGGAGGCTGCATCGTCCTAGTCATCAGTTTCTACCATTATAGCACGGTATGATCACATACGAAGGAGGTTCAAACATAGGGAAGAAATGAAGACCGATAAAAATCAATCCAGCCACCCCGACGATAGTACCGCAGACGTATAGGATGGTGTAGTAGCTATTACCATCAGCTCTCTCCTCATTGCAAGTATGCGACATACTTGAGCATCAAAACACCGAGAAGGAGGTAAACTATCTCGTCAGCTCGTTCAATATGATAGCAAACAGTACTTACAGACCCCTCGGCCAATGAAGGAATGCATGAAACTTGCATATCGATGGATGATTTCCTTTTGTTGATCTGTCGGTGCCCTGATCTCGAGGAAGACGGTGATAGCTCCGGCCCTACATCGTCAGCTCCTCCAACTGCTGACACGACACGCTCAGACTCACAAAATCTCATAAACGCCAATAATGATACTTGAGAAAGTGAGGTGAATGATTGATCCGACACCTCCTGCGATGACTACTCCCCCAACAGCCCTAGTTAGTCAGCTTCACTCAGGTCTCAGTACCGTTCTGCGGTCCTCACATATTGGCGAGCCTGGCTGTCAGATAACGTCGGATAGGTGTGTGAAGGCGCTTACCGCAGCAGCTCTGTAGGGTTTTGCGTGATTCTATCCATTGTTTCCGAGTAGCTCGCAGAACAACGGTATCAAACAGAGAGCAAGTGGGCTACCCGAATATGCTACGGACGATGTAGTTGAGATAGAAAATGAAACTCGGTAGTATAGGTATCACAGCTTAAATCAAGTGGGTAAAGTGGACAACTCAGGGTAACCTCCACGTTACTGCAACCGGAACCTTCTTGTACTTATATTTACAGTTGTGGCGTAGGGCGGTGGCAGACAAGCCTCTTTATCTTTCCAATAAGCCGCAGCAGAGCAGAAATCAGCCGCGTCTCATGAGAGGCGTGATGCATATATATTTATACGCAGTTCTCTGATCTAATCTGCAATGGGAACGAGTCTACCAGAAACCGCTGGTTTGCTGCCAAAGTCAGCTGATGCCCATGTACTTCAAGGCGACTTACCTGGTGAGCCTGCTGCTTCTTCCTTCCTGCGCTCGCAGAGTTTCTTGCCTGCTCTCTATCGGCATCGGTCTCATCTCCAAAGACTAGATGTCAGCTTCGGCCGTTCAGTTCAACCAGCAGACGTACGAGTCTGACCCATGGTGGACGCTCCTCCTGGACCTGTCACATCAGCTGATCATCTAGTAGGGAGCCCGGAATACGACTGACCCTCTCGAACCTTTCGAGTCGGCCTGAAACCTGGGGGAGGATTGGAGGCTCGTTCCGGCTGAGCATTTCTACACTATCAGCTTGACTTTTGGGACATGGCGCCGAGCTCACGAGCTATCCTTTGGGTCGTCCTCAATGGTAGCTCCGCCATCGACCACGGGCTCGACATGCAATCTCATCTTCTCCATCCTCTCGAGCTCGACATCTACACCGGATCCGCCGTTTCGAGGTGGAGCAATCGACAAAGCGTCGGTCTCTTCATAGCCCTCTTCAGAGATGTTGATGGAATCCTTTCCACCCGGTGCTTCTCGGACCCTTCGAGATGGTCGAGGTACCGTAGAGTGGGTTGGCTTTACTTCGTTGTCGTGCGAGGGGTCGGCAATCTCGGCCTAAGCTGTCAAGGAGATTTGCTTACACGGGAGAGAGACTTACATCAACCAAGTCGGCGACAGCGGCCTCAGTTGCGGCTGCGGAGAACTTTCCGAAGGTAGCGTATTCTACTCGGTCAGATTTAGGTCGGGAGAAGTGGGGAACTGTTTACTAGGGAGCTTGGAAATTTCGGTGAAGTTGGTGTTGACCGTGATCTGACAGGACCTGAATATCAGCTCATTTGAGCAGACGCACGACTCTGGGCCTACTTGAAGAACTCCAGGAGAGATCGCTTCGAGAAGACAATCTTGTCACTGAACGTCAGCAACGTCCCTCGTGAGGCAATCACGACCACTTACTCGTCCCAATTCATCTGCCCTCGTGAAGTCAGTACACTGCTTCTGGCTGCTTGAATGACCATCACTCACCAATCGTGGAAGCCCTGAGGAGCGTCAGCCTGGCTCCGCCTGTACACAAAGGGCTTGACCTACCAAGATTTTGGATCCTCCATGTTGAAAGGGTGGATAGGTGTGAAGGTAGTAGCTTGGCTATCGAAATTAGCATAGTATTATAATAGAGCATCGTTAACCTGGCGTACTCTTTCTGTTGTCCAGACATGATGCTCAGATGATGTAGTAACAAGTCAATAGCAGCGAGGACAGAGGGGTAGGGGTATTTTAGCAGGTCGCGACGAAACGTCATTCTTTAAAGGGAGGGATATTTAGGTTAAATGCTATCGGCTATGGCCGGTCACGAACGCGCGTGTCACCCACTCACTCAACTCATCTCGTATCTCGATACACTAATCAAGAGGTAGGATATACGATATGGCTGAGCCACGCAGATCGACTGATGAGGGTGAGTGACAAACTGCTACTCGACTCGATGGAATCGTGCTGACTTGATAGAGGGTGCTCCTCTCCTCAATCATGATAATGAAGACCGATCTTTCCTATCTTCCCTCGTTCACCCACCCCGAAGACTTACCAACCTCGAGAAGCTCCTTGCAGGATTCTCGATCGCGCTCTTGATTTTGATGTCTACCTTCGTCGGGCTTTTCGCGACCGCTGAGAAGAACTACAAGAACGAAAAGGGCAGACACGATGGTGGTGGACATGGCCATGGGGTATCGACTACCACTGAGTATGCTACCCGAACTACCACTGTCTCGAGTGAACCCACAGGGAAGCCTGGGCAGGTAAGCTGTTCCACGGACCAATGACTCTCGTGAGCTGATGCCGACAGGATGTCTGCTTGACCGCCGAATGCGTTAAACTCTCGGCCGAGATCTTGTCTAACTTGAACACCTCGGTTGACCCGTGTGACGATTTCTACCAGTATGCTAGTACGTCCTGACGTCCTTTCACAACCATCTGAGCTGATCGAATAAGCTGGTGGATGGCAAAGCACCCACTCGATCCCCGAGGATCGAGGTCTGCTCGGCTCCTTCAACCAAGTCTCTGATAACAACAAAGTATATCATTCATATAGCCATGCAGGCAGTACTGACAGTTCAGCGAATTTTGCTAAAAATCATCAACTCTATCCCATCGGATGCCAAGATTGCCCCCACGGCCGAGGAGGACAACTTGCACAAGCTCAAGGCAGTCTACACCAGCTGCATGAACACGGTACGTTCACCGAAACAGTGGCGCTGGAAACCTCTGATAATGTAGGACACCCTCAACGATCTCGGATTGAAGCCATTGGAGCCTCTTGTCGAGCATCTACTTGACATCTTCGAACCTTTCGACATGATCCCTGCTCCTGATGCCGAAGTCACCGAGATGCAGGCCGAATGGGCTGGTACCTGGGACGAGTCGTATACGGTATCAGAGGATCTGCTTCACCGAGCCGAGTCTGTCGCGGCGATCAAGCAGAGTCGAGCCTTTGAACGACCATCCGAAGAAAGGCCAAACTACGAGCTTGAAGCTGATGTCGAGACAATGGTCAAGATCGATGAGGAACGATCGGCTAAATTGACCAAGACTCTGGCATATCTTCACTCTCGAGGTGAGTCGCCGTTTCCAGGATGTGAAGGGATGTGGCTGACAATACAGGGGTCTCGGCTCTATTCAGCATGAACATAGAAGGTGATGCCGGCGGCGACGATTCGCAAGTCCAGTCTCTCTGGTTCTACCAGACCAACGGTGGTCTACCTTCCAAAGAGTACTACGAGGAGAAACCTATTCTCGATCTCTACACTTCTGTCGTCGCCGACGTCCTAGTCGATATCGCCATTCACGTCAAGGACCATGGAGACAAGGAGAAGCGCGACATTATCGGTGATATCGTCGCTGAGGCAGTCGAGGTCGAGCAAAATGGCTGGCCATGGCCTTGGCCAGGAGACGACAAGCCCAAGCCTGCTCCAGGAGATGGATCACCCGATGGAAAGACCGAGGAACCTCTCGAGACTCGAATGGAGCGATTGGCGGTCAAGGTCGTGAACTTCGAGCGAGAACTCATCAGGGCTGGTGCGGATCCCGAATACGTCACCAATCCCCATTACGCATACAACCCCTACCCAACCGAAAAGGTCGACAAGCACCTACCAATAATCGATCTTCGATCTTACCTTTCCACTTTCGATATCCGGCATTACCCTGTCAACATCACCGTAACTCATCCCCCTTACCTCAAGTCCGTTTCCAGATTGGTGGCTGATACACCCGATTACGTCCTTTCCGGTTACTTCGCGACTCGACTTGGATTTTCGTATTCGTCCGCTCTGGGACCAAAAGTGGGCATTCAGCAAGCGACCAAGAGGCTTGGAGATGCTTTGAAGGGTATCAAGAAGGGCACAGAGGAGAATAGGTCGGACTTCTGTCTGACTGCCGTGGATGGAGTTGTGGGTTTTATTGCTGGTCGAGAATATGTCCGGGAGGCCTTCTCCGCCGAGGCCAAGGAGGACGGAACCAACATCATCAATGGTAAGCTTTGACTTCTGTGTCCTGACGCGGCTGAACAATACAGCCATCGTCGACGCCTTCTACGACAAGTTGCCTCATATCTCCTGGATGGACGAGCCATCCTACAAGGCCGCGCAGAAGAAGGCCAAGGCGATGATTCCCAAAGTCGGCTATCCTCTTACTCCCAACACTACCGACCCAGAATCCCTTCAGAGGTGGTACGCTCGAGTCCCCGTTTCATCCGACGACTTCTTTGGCAGTATCCTCAGTACCTCTCTCCTCGAGGAGCAACGTGCCTGGGCTGGACTAGGTAGGCAGCGTGACCGAGGTTCATGGGAAATGTACCCCCAAACCGTCAATGCCTACTACTCTCCTCCCGATGGTGAGATTGTCTTCCCGGCTGGTATCTTGCAATCGCCTTTCTACAGCTACGAATGGCCCGACCATCTCAAATACGGTGCCTTCGGTGCTGTGGCCGCGCATGAGTTGACTCATGCATTCGACAACACTGGAGCCCAGTATGATGAACATGGTGAGCTTATTAGCCCTCTTTTTACTCTAGCTGACATTATAGGACGATTGAGGGACTGGTGGACCAATTCCACCGTCAAGGCTTTCGATGAGCGAGCTCAATGTATCGCCAGACAGTACAGCAAGTACTACGTTCTGGATGGTGAGGGAAAGAAGGTGTTTGTCAACGGTAACGTAAGTAACCGCGTGTACTGTGCGAATGAATGCTGATTACCTCTAGCTTACCAATGGTGAAAGTGAGTTCGACCAGATGTCAAACGAGACATGTAGCTAATCCACAGATATCGGTGACTCAGGTCTCGCCCAAGCCTACACCGCCTGGAAGTCCGTCACTAAATCATCAACCGCCAAAGAACTTCGACTCCCTGGACTAGATTACACCCCCGAGCAACTCTTCTTCCTATCCTTCGCAAGGATCTGGGCACAGCTCACCCGACCCGCTACTGCCGTTAGTAGGATTAGGACTGATCCCCACTCTCCTCCTTACTGGAGAGCTACTGGGACTTTGAGGAATTTGGATGTATTCCACAAGGCTTTCGGTTGTAAGGCTGGATCAAGGGTGAGTGTTGGTTGCGATGTGATGACAAGGAGCTGATGAATAGATGAACCCTCCTAAGGAGGATCAGTGCGAGTTGTGGTAGATTTGCCAAATTTGCTTGATTTAACACATACAGAAATCGTTGAGGAAATTGGTATGATACAGCATGAAAGAGTGTATCAGGACTGATGATCGGCTCACGTATGCATTGGCATCACGCGCTGGTTCTCTTACGCTCGATCCCACTCCTGCCCGTCACTTCCGAGGGGCTCTGGTGGGCAGGGATTCTGACATTCCAGTGACATGTCCTCTTACTCCTCTCATCCGACTTGAAGATTATGGTAGCTCGAGACCCGATTTGAACATCGTCCAACCAAATAGCCCTGCTCGGCTATCCCGTCAGCTAGTTATCTTCGATTCAATCCATTGATAACGCTTGACTCACTTCTCGCTTAGTGTAAATTTCGATCTTGTACTTCACGACACACTCTAACTCAGTGCAATCTCGATCCATGGTACTGGTACAGGTCCCTTCCCAGTCGGCGAGGTTCGGTCGACGAAGGAATCCGGATCTATCCAATACTGACCGGATTTGAGACTTGTGTGCTGCGTACAGAGCTTCATATAAGCAGTCTGGACTAATTGTCGGAGGTCGCATGGCGTCGACGGTGGTTTTGAGGGTACTCCGCAAACTCTTTTCGAGCAACTCGTTCATATGCTCAATGGGATCAATTGGGGTCAAGGTAAGCGTATCCGAGTCGAACCCTGAATCGTACGTAGCATTGTCTCTGTATTGTCAGTCAACGAGAGCAATATCCCACCTGTGCACTTACGACATGATAAGAGCTGGGCAAGTGATGAAGTCCGTAAGGAAGTATAGATGGGCAATTAGGAGCGGAACTATGGTTCTTGGGACAGAAGGTCTCCCAGATAGCTGGACAAGCCAGCTGATTACATGCAACTTCGCCCCACGTCACTGAAAGGTAAATGTTTCCACCTTTGATCTCAGGAGCGGGCGCCCTCGGCGTCATCGGCCCTGTGGTGACCAAGAGCTTGCTCCATCTTTATGCTTACAAGAAGGAGGAGAAATCCATTGTCATCCCGGGCCGAAACTAACGGAGTGCAAGCATCAAATTTGCGTTGGTGGGGAGTCTGTCCACAATAAGTCCTCTCGCTCTTATCCTGAAACCTGGCATGAGGGTTGAGGTGTGAGATTACACATTTGGAAGGTGTGGAAGATGGAGACGAAGACAACGCAGGACACATTAAGTAGAGCTATGACGCGCAATGAACGCGGGCATCAAGGGACTCTTTTGCGAGGACGTCAAAAGCGCTCAAAGGCTCATAGGCAGGACCCAGTATACCCCGGGGGTTCAAACACGGAGAACTCTTTACTGTAGCAGGCTGATTCAATCCCATCAGTGTATACTGCCTCCATCGATTCATATGGCACACTATCAACAGCTCAAGACTTTATTTATCGTCACGGACATCTATGGCATATCATACAGTATCTCCGTCGTGATTCATTCCTCATCGTCCAATTTTATGAGCTCGTCCCACTCTGGTCGCCAAGATTCCGAGCCCTGCTCCTCAAGTCCCCGGCCTGATGTACTTTCCACTCCACGCATCATCAAACCACCAGCACCCTCAAACTCGACAACGGGCAAGACCTTTTCTCTCTTTTCCCAAAAAGTGTTCACGACACTGTCCAATTCTTGAGGAGGCACAAAGGACAGCCTCACAGATGGCACCATGTCCTGGGTCTCGGGATCTCGGTACCATCCATCCACCGTCAAGTATACAGAGTCGTAGTCTTCTCGCCGTCCGGGCAAACCTTCACGCTTCTATACGTATATCAGCTGACCGACGGGACTGGTACCGTGGCACTTACCTTCCTTTTCTTGGGACACCGTAAAGTGGAAATCTTGACTGCGGTGGATGGCAAGGAGCAGTCTTCTTTCTCCATCGAGGTTGCTTTAAAATGGTACAGCGAAGGGTCTGTCGGGAGATCAAGTGACGCCCCCCCATGAGGGGTACTCTGTGATCGCTCGGGTGAATCGGTCCATGGTCATCTTTCTCAGCACATCGACGATCGAGCTGTTCATTGTTACCTCAGGTGTACGCCAGTGGACTGCCGAATTTTCCATGCTAGCCACGATTTCTTGGGCGATGGAAATATTGGCTATGTAGTCCTGGGTTTCCATGGAATTGTCGATCGGATTGTTTAGCCGGGCCAAACGTGGGCGGCGATGGCCTGGCTTCTCTGTGTCCCAAATTGAGGGTTTGGTACCCTCATACGGCGCGGCCCCGTATGAATAATCATCGCTGGTTGACACTGAGAAAGCGCCTGTCGGCGGGAAGTTGGATCGAGTTGAGTCTGGCATTGTGGGAGTGTTATCAACTAGGAGGGGCTATTCTGCGTCGACTCCGAGTTGTTTCTTACATATGACGCGCAGGAAATTCATTTTCAGAGACCGACTGAAAGGATTCTCGTCGTTCAAAGGAACTCATGGGAAATGCTTTTCTTCTACGGGTTTCCATGGCCACATTAAAGAGGGCGCTCATAGAACGAGTCATCGTCACATTTATCGAGATTCTGTAGCGTAAAATGATATATATACATATAATTAAACATTCACACGAATCATGACATGTACACAGATGATTGAGCATTCACACGAATAGCTACTGTAAATACAGATTAGTCCCTCGACGCCCCGGACCGTGGCGGGTGAAATCTAGCCCGATCGCCACCTTGGGATCAGATTTCGGATGTCGTCTGGCGTGTACACTTCCATCTCTGACTTTGCGCTCCAGTCCTCTGTGTTCTCGTCGAATGTAGCAGTACCCTCCAGCCATACCGACTTCCGGTCCGAAACATCTCCTTCTTGCCGTTGTGACTGTATTGAGATCAGTTAAGCATCTCACAAGCTTGTCTCGGATGATCAAGACGTACCTGCGCGTTCATACCGTCCACTGTTGGCTCAGCGGTGATGTGCACTGTCAGAGTACAACTTGAAGCCCCGTCCTGCCAGTACAGTATTTGACTCTTGCATTCGAGATCGTCACGAGGAATGTAGCCAAGCTCTTCGTACCATCCGCTTTGCTTCGTTATCTTCCCGTTGAAGCTCTGGACCAGCGGCTCCATGCCCGCAGATTGTGTCTGTAATTTGAGTAAGCCCGATTGCAAGGATTGACGGAGAGCATGGCGTATGATCGTGTCAAGCCTTCGTGATTGTGTCTTCGTCCGGTGTGCAGATCTCTTTCTGGGGAAAGGGAGCGTATCGGGCTGCCTCGACGATACCATCTTTAATTGACTCGGCAGCTCGCCGTTCGGCCTCTGGGAGGGATAAGAGCTGTTCAAGGTTGGTTGCTGAGGTCCTGCGCGAGATCTCTCTCCGTAAACGTCCATGATGTGATGGGAAAGTTCGACTTTAAAAACGCTTCACTCTGTGGATATAAGGCGCTACCGCCCCAGCTCCACATCGATAAAACAAAGGTAGCCGAAAGCTGATACTGAATGGATGTTTATCTGGCGTTCCAGATTATCCTTTTATACTTCATCCTTACTTTACATAGACCTGGGTACATACAATACATCATGTCATTATAACCGGACGCCCTTCATTTCCCTCCTATCGGGGTCCGCCCAATCATCTTCATCTCCAACCTTCACAGCATCTTCATCACTATCCCCTAAATCCTGTTCGGTCAATTCATAAGCCTCCGCATCGACTGCAGGACCGTCTCGACCAAGTTTCGTATACCCCTCTTCCTCACTCGATTGTTTTGACGCGGCTATGATACCTGTTGACTGGTATAGGTGGACTAGGAATGTTATGACCAAGTAGATTAGGAATGAGAGGGAGAAATCGAATAGGGCGTATGTGACATGGTCAATGCCGAGGCTGTTTATCAGTATCTCTTGCAGAACATTGCGGAGGCCAAACTCACTCATGGGCATTGTGCATCTCTTCGTCTGTCGCGGAGATGAATAGTGTCCTGCAAGGTCAGCTTTATGGTGAGGACTGCGGAATGAGGCGCACCCTCCAAGAACAAGAAGCTATCTCGTCAGAATGATCCAGAAACTTCTGAAAGTGACTCACATATGGAGGCAGATGCTGGAATATTCTGACAACCCCATGTGGTGTCGCATTATCATTCAGCACGAAACAGATTTCAATCAACCTCATCACCCCAGCGGCAATCAAGGCGTAGCCGAATAACCCATGGATCTTGCTTGAGATCATGAGATGTTGCTCATGTGCACTCATTCCCCATCCCGTCATGATTATACTGAACCGTCAGCAATTAGTAAGTACGGATGTCAAAGGACGTACATGACTGCCGGGACGAATGATCGTCTTCCGCCTCTACTGAGGAATATACCTAGTAATCCACCTGCCCACCACAAGACGCCCTAATTGTTAGCTCGTGTTTCGTGGGTGATACGCCCAGCTTACAAGCATAGTATGTTGCATGTCCTTGTT
>Ga0265780_10001452_pt1 | contig 33210 bp, 28 predicted proteins | sample P1T30metagenome_FD_192432 | JGI IMG/M metagenome (GOLD analysis project Ga0265780, IMG submission 192432) | Plant litter microbial communities from East Loma Ridge, Irvine, California - P1 T30 | ecosystem: Environmental > Terrestrial > Plant litter > Unclassified | place: USA: California...
AAGAAGAATCAGTTGACGAGTTAGCTTAGGCAGCTGGTTGATTGCGGCGTTAGTGAGTCACTTACACCTTTTTTAAAATTTGAAATCAATAAAGTAGTTAACTTCTGGGGGTAGTTAACTTCCCCTACAGTCACGTTACTTATTAAGATTATAAGCTAAATGGCTAATACTTGACTTCTGATGAATATGGATACAATGAGATTTATAAATAACTTAAGTTAATCTAACTTAACGTGGATGTAGGGGAAATGACGCAGTAGGGGATATGACGCAATTTACCGAGGTTAGCTTTATAAACCCCGCTTTCTCCCCTGCCGTTTTTCTTCCTTCCTTATGCCTTCGTATACCGAAGAAGACGTAACTAACGCCTTAAATGCGTTAGTAAACGGTGAATATAAGTCACTCCGCCGAGCTGCATTAGTCTTTCGAATTCCCGAGTCAACTTTACGAAAACGAGCTCGAAAACAAAAATCAAGAATTATGAGTCACGTTAGTCAACAATTACTAACTCCGATCGAAAAAATTACACTCGAAAACTGGATTTACCACGCCGCTAAGTTAGAGACTCCGATCACCCTTACGTTAGTGAAAATTTTAGCATCCGAAATTCAGTCAAAAAGAGGCTTAACTTTTGACGGATACGAATTCAGTCCTATCTCGGATAGGTGGGCTGATCGCTTCCGGACACGACACCCCCGAATAAATACATGCTTTTCGCGTACTATCGACTCTGTGCGGTCTATAGCACTTGATTTTCCGACGATAAAATCGTACTTTAATAACTTAGGCGCCCTACTACGCGAACATAGATACCCGCCTAGTGCGATCTATAACGTCGACGAAACCGACTTTTCGATCGGATCTAGTAGGAAATTAGTTGTTCTACTTGATCAACTAAAAATCCGGCGTGAAAAGCGACAACCGGGCCGATAGGAATAGATTACGTCTTTCGAGTGCGTAAACGCCGCGGGGGTGACCCTGCCGCCGTGTCTGATTTTTAAAGGCGAGAACCTGAATTCAGGCTGGATCCCGGACGAAACGCCGCCGGATGAGAAGTTTATTATATTAAAGAAAGGCTGGACTTCCGATCTAATCGGGTTTGAATAGCTAAAAACGCATTTTTAGCCTTACGTTAGTAATTCAGCTAATTCTCGACACCTACTTATCATTAACGGCCACCCCTCTCATATTACGGCTCGGTTTATCGCGTTCTATATCACGTCGAAAATCGATCTTTTTCTACTACCGCCGCACTCGTCATATAAAACGCAGCCTCTTGATTTAACGATTTTCGGACCTCTAAAAACAGCAATCAACTTAGAGGTCGACCGAATTTTCCGACACTCGACTTTACGATTGCCGCGCGTAGAACGGACTTTGGCTTATATTAAAGCTAGAACACGATGCTTTAAGTCTTCTTCTATCGAATCCGGCTTTCGAAAAGCCGGTATCTATCTGTTTAATCCCGAGATCTTACTTTCAAACCTAACCCCCCCCCCCCAGGACACCCTCTCCGGAAAGTCAAGTCGCGCACGACGTTAGTAACGTATCTCGAATTTTAAGAGCTAGGGGTAGTCCGCGTACCCCTAGGGCTCTTAACCTACGTCACATTAGTGATCACGTTCGAAATGACGAAGATATACCGATTTCAGCTCGAGTACTTATCCGGGATTTAATTAACTTTGCCGAAGATCGCGATACCGATGCGATCTTAGCCTAGAGAGAGCTACGCGAAAAGGATGTACTACTTAATACGCGTATGACGCGTAAGACGGGGAAGAGAGTAGCTTTAAAGGGCAAATACCTCCTTACAAAAGAGGATATCCTTAAGGTCGTCCGGGATCTCGAAGAGGAGACTAAAAAGAAAAAGGGGAAAGAAGGAGGAAATAAGACGAAATATATATTGATTTCTTTAGAGGAAGAAGAAGAAGACTTAGCAGATGAGTTAGCTTAATCAGCTTTTGTTTTACGGCGTTAGTAAGTTAGTTGGTGACTTTTGAAGATTAGAAATAAAACAAGTGCGTTATATCCCCTACTGCGTCACTTCCCCTACACCCACGTTATATATTTTCTTTCACTAACTTATATTAAATTATCTAAGCTTAATCTCATAAGCTTACCAACTTTAGTAGTAAACCTTGATCAGTATCCTAGTACTCTTATTATCCTAGCACCTCGGCTATGACATCAGTAACGTGGGTGTAGGGGAGTCGGGTCAGTAGGGGATTCGGGTCTTAAACTTGATCGCTATTTATCTAGAGTAGTAATAGTCGTATTAGGCCTAAATTTTGAAGCTAAGTATTTGAACATATCACAAAAAGCGTATCGGAAATTGGGGGACGTTAGTAGAGTTTTGATATAATCATCAACTTTTAAAGATAGCGATTTTTTTTACTGACTAGTTGAGAAATTTTAATTTTAGCTATAACTTAGGCTATACTAGCCTAATAAGGCTAGAGTCTTAAGTGGTATAACTTTATACCATTAGGTATACGCCTATATACTTATAACATCAAAATAACTTTCTTTAGGCCTAGTATACACTTTTATATAGCGTAAAAAGCTTAAAATTATAAGGTGTTCTAAAATATACTACGAGAATACTGTAAAATACATAGGGAGAAATCTATAATTCTAAACTTGATTAGTCTATATTAGGCTGTATAAAATATATGTAAATATGTTTAATAGCCTATACTATAATTTATACGTTAGTATATACTAATTTATTAATTATTACTTTTTAATCTAGCTAAATAGTAGATAAATCTGTGTTTTACTATAAGTTCTAGAGCCTAGCTATAAAAACCTAAGATTATATAAAATGATTATTTGATAGATTATAGAGTTATATATCTCAGATTTTGATACAGCACTCTTAAATAGCAGAAGTTAATGCTAATTAGTCTTAACTTTGATTTTATCTCCTAGTAAGTAAGTTAGTAGTTTTTAGAAATTTAAAATCAAAAAAGTGACCCGAATCCCCTACTGACCCGACTCCCCTACACCCACGTTAGATGTTAGTAAGCTACTAACTATCAAATGTCTGCTAGTCTTGATCTAGATCTCCAGATCAGTTCTAGCTTGCTAACTTGGTCAACATCTAATTAAGTTACTTACAAATAAGCCGAGTCAAGATATAGGAATCAGAAGTCACCAAAGTGGAGTCACATCATGTAACTTGGACAAGTAACATCTTGAAGTTGTTTCATGAATTCAGTCAAAGATTGATAGGATTTGATACTTCATTGAGTGCACTCGACTAATGCGATTGAGCTCGCTCATGTCCAATGTCTGAGCGCCACAAACACCATTACAAGCAATTTGTTACAATGCACACGCTTTGTTGCTAGTCAACTAACGTCACACACCATTGCTCGTATCTTCACCTCTCAAGCAATCTCTCCAAAAGATCTCACCCACTCGCCAATCTCAAATCCAAGTCTCCTTAGCGTCGACCCATCGACTTCGGCATCGACACCTCTCCTAACCACAAATAGCCTCGCCTCCTCCTTTTGCTCCACCATTTTGCCCTTTTCCTCGCCGTCTTTCAAGTAGATGGTGAGATCAGGACCAACAACGCCACGCCACTGCGTAGCGTTCCACGACCAATGGTCGTTGGGTGCGTAGGTGTCAGTGAGAGGGATGCGACAGGCAAAGGTGTTGCTCGCGTGCAGGGAAAAGAGTGGTAGGACAGCGATGGGTTTCTTCGACGGCAAGTTTTTGGTAGAAGAGGCGTCATCGACATCCATGATGTCGTTGAGGCTGTTCTTCTTCGGACTAGAAGCGGCGGTAGGGTGGGCAGAGTCGACTTGCGTGGGAGCCGAGGGTTTGGTGGGAGTATCGTCTTCGTCGTCGTAGTTCTCGTCTACCTCGCGGGTCCGCGTAGGAGTAGACATGTCCATCTTGGTGGACTTTGCAATATCGAGTGCGGTATCGGCGTTATACTCCAGATCCCGCATGATCACCTTGCTTCTGGTGAGCCATTTTGCTACGAGCATGTGGTACTCCGCCATGGCCTCGTCATTGCGGCCTTTCTGGGCGACGTCAGGCCCATCGAGCAGAACAACGTTTAGTTCGCTATCTTTCTGCAGTGTATCGCTGAGCCACTTCGCGAGGTTGTTGACAGCATCAGTATCGTCGCCTTCGATCGCGATCAGAGGGCCTCGTGGGGTGATCTGATCGTAGGCCTTTGGAGATGCAATCTTTCTGAGAACTTCCAGCTTGGCTTCGAAGGGCATGTTCATGATGATCTCGTCGATGCTCTGGCTTGCAGACTGCTTGGCACTCAAGGGAGCACCATTGGATACTCCGGTTTGGAGAGGTGGGAGTTGGAGTGAGCGATCGGGGGTGAGGTGACCTTGAGACATGCGGTGCTGCAGGTAACCCATGCCCGGCCGAGGTGGTGGCGCCATTGGACCCGGCGGGTTGACTACACCGCGTAGACCAGGCAGGCTCTCGCGTCGAGGCTGCGACGCCGAAGCTGCATGCGCTGGGACGTACATGTGGGGGTTTTGGTGAGGTGTCTGGCCGAAAGGAAACGGTGTCCCAGGTCCGACAGGCGTGCCGGCAGGGACAGCACCGTATCGTGGTGGCATGACGCGATGGATCATAGGCTGCTGATGATGTTGCTGTTGTTCGCCGTTGAAGCGGCGGCGTTTTATGTCTGGACTCAACGGACCGAGGTCGTCCCTGTCCTCTGGGTGATGATGGTTTGGCGGCATGTTGTGATAGCGCATGCGTCGAAGCGCTGGCGACTGCAGACTGAGGTCGCGAAGGAAGGGCAAAGTTCGGCTGACTGGGGTTGGTGCTGAGTTGGGTGTGTTCGTAGGGAGATCAGCGGTTAACGGGCTAGTAACGTTCGACGAGAGAGAGTATGGCGTCGATAGTGTGAGGATTGACCTTCCACCACACTTAGCGCACTTGGGTTTCTCGATAGCCGAGCCGGGTGTGTCCGAGGAGATGCTACTGCGGCGACCGTTGCGTTTTGGCTGATAGCGGTAGTCAGGATACTGCTGTTGATGGCGGAGCTTTTCTTCCTCGGCGAGGGCTTTCCACTCGGCTTTAACCTCGACTGCCTGGTTGCGCCACTGCTCGCCAATTATCTTGGAGATTTCTGGGTTGGCAAGACCAGGGTTTTGCGCGACTACTTTCGCTTGATGATGCTGGCGGTAGAGGATGAACGCTGTGTGATGTCAGTACATGTATCTGCAACGATTGACCGGTGAGTGTTTGCAAACTTACCGTTGCGAGGTCTTGGGATTTTAGGGTCGGGTTGGCAGATACAAACGTGGGCAGTTGAGTCACCGCTGCTGGCTCTGGTATGCACCGGGGTTGTGTCGTGGTTATCGATCTCTTTGTCTTCTTCCTCAACAATGTCGACACCCCGTTTCCTTGTTGGGCGAGATGGTGGAGATTCTTCTGGTGTCAGAGTCCTAGAACTACCTGTTGGGCTGGGCGCACTCCTGAGCGAGCGAGTCGAGACGTTCGACGAAGTCCTCCGACTAGTACTTGTATTGACCTGGTAGGCTGCCAGTGATCCTTGCGATTGAGACCTGGTTGAGACACCGTGTTCACTTGGATCCTCTGGCATGGTTCGCTGCCACAGCTGTCTTGTGAAGACGATACGGCCCGGTTCAGGGGTCGATGGGAGCAGCGGAGGATGCACTTGTATGGGAGGAATCGAATTTGGCGGCGGATGCAACGGAGGCAACAGTGAGGAATCCTGGATAGCAGACATTGGGAGGGCAGAACAAGCGACAAGGGCAAGAAGGGGTCATGCAAGCCTTCTGTCCCACTGGCATGCTATTCAACAATGAAAGCGGGCGTGCCCAATAAATATGCGTAACAAGTGAAAAGTACTGTAGCCATTATTCCGCAGAAAGAGCGAGCCACTGTCGCGTGGCTTTGTCCTTATTATCCAGCACGAGCAGCGACGAAAAGGAGCCTACCGTGGTATGCGACACCCATTTCTTTGTCGTCCAATGACGAGCACGGTCAAGCGAAGGATCAAAGAACATGCGTTGATTGTTAGGGAGTCGAAGTTGCCGCTAGTGAGCCAGAGTGCATTGCTTTGGAGTGGCCTTCTTTGTTCTTTGTTCGTACACTTGCGGCACCCGGAAGCGGCCAGGTCGGGGAAAATGTCAGCTGCGCCTGAGACATTCCAGCGGTCAGCAAGCAAGGAGGCTCCGTGGCAAAGCTATGCAACTTGCTACACGGTAAGCAAACGGCGGACGTGAGCCCATGAGCTGTCTCGTCGGTCTGCACGATCGTGAGATCCAGGGCGCAGGGCTGCGTGGTTCGTCATGTCTGCAGTTGTTGTGGAGACACGAGACCTTCCGGAATGTTGCACCACGCGATTAGTGCAAACGTGTTGTGCGACTCTTCATGGACATACTAACCGGTTGACTGCACATGCGACCGCAGGTGTGGTGGCCTCGAATTCAATTTGGTGGAGGTCGTGTTCATACGACTACAAAAGAAGAGTGAGCCCATCTGGCAGACGCATAGCAGCAGGCTTACCTTGCTCTCCGGTGAATCAGCTGAGTATGAAGCAAATTGAAGCAAATTGAAGCATCATCCTGGAAATCAAACGCGTCCAACACATGCGAACTACTCACAGGAGGCTATCCGTGACTCGTTTCGAATGCCGCTGCTTTCCGCGCACCGCACACCGCAATCAAGAATACGACATAGAATTCGACCCACCATCGGAGCAAAAGCAGAAGGTGTGGGAGCACTGCTTGTGCACCGTACCATTGCACTGGGCTCAAATATACCCGATGTTCGCCGGACAGTTGCAGCGGAGTCGCCGTTGCATCGCTAGCAAGAAGTCGGACTGAAGACGATAATCGGGGAGCTCTCAGTGGTCCATGTCCGCTGTGTTGCAGTTGTACAGACACGACTGGCAATGAGCAGATGTTGCACCCCGATGCCAGGCAAGGCAAATGTCACGACAAAAGACGAGCCGGTGTCGACGGGATCAAGCTGCAGCCTGCCTATGGATCTCCCGCCAGGTGGGAGATGAGATGATGCGAAAACGTGTTTTTCCAGGATAGCGACTCACATGTATGGACGGGTAGTAGCTGCGGATGCGTTTTGTGTCGCCAGAGTGTCAGAGTCAGACGGAGTGTTGGTGCGAGTCATCTCAGCCCACGCGGCCAGAGAGCGGATAAATTGGTTTCGCCGTCGTTCGCATGAGCGGCAAAACACATGAACTGGGGTTGCGCGCATGACTGTTGATTGCAGAAGCGCGTGTTTGTCCACCCGCCCGGTACTTTGTCTGTGGGTTGTGGTAGTCTAGGTTGTTGTTGTGAAAGTCTGTTGATAGTGTTTAGTAGACTTGCCAGCCAAGGTACGCACGTGGGCGGTGCTTCCTTCCTTGCCAGGTGGTCTTCATACAGTATCTCCCTATAATTCTTAATCTTTTCCCAATATACCTACCTAGGTATTGTATGTACACACTTGATGTTTCTATTCCCCGTTGACTGCAGGTGGCCATGAGAGGATCACATGATAATTCATGACTTCCGATTCTGCCACCGAGGCTCTCCAACTTCTCTCGTCACCGCCCTGACCAAGGGACCACATGCAGTTCTTTCACATGCTTCCGTCTGAGCTTAGGGTTAGCGTAGAAGGTGGCCTGTGAGTGGTCCATTCGGCATTCCACCATCGTCTACCCTCAGTCCTGCGCTCAGCCACGGTCACGTTCACGGTACACGGTCACCACAGTCCTTGGTCACCCCGATCATTCACTACCTTATACGAATCAGGTCTTGTGCGTGCGTGCCTTCACGGACGCCTCGATACTTTCATCATAACCCATGTGCTTCACTTACCGTGATCCGCTTTCCTGTCATATCCGCCCGACTCCGTCCACTCGCAATCCTCTCACTGCTCACTCACCTGTATCCTCGAATGCCTCGGACATCGACGCGGCTCTTGTACTGCACACGGAGGCTCTGCTTGTATTAATAGCCCGTCACGGTGATCAAATCCCAGAAACATGATAGGTACATTTCCGTTCACACCCTCTCGCATTGCCTCGCAACAAGACTGACCTTCCCGCAGACCACGCCCTCGGCAAGCCCTCCCATCGCTACCGCAAGTACCAGATCTTTACCGTGGTGCTTCTGTGGTCAGCCTACCTATACAAGGGAGACCGCCATGGCCCTCCTATCCTCCGCAAGGCGTCAGCCTTCTTCTCCAGGCACCTCACGCCATGGCACACCATGGTCCTGTCCATGCTCTACATGTACCTGATGCGCAACTTTTCCAGACTTGTGGGTTTGGAACCCAAGGAGCCTCTCGCTGGGAAGTACGATCGCGACTACTTCAGAGCAACATGGGTGGCTACGGCTTTGGATGCTGGCTTCTGGAAGGCCATGTGGATCCGCCCGAGGTGGTTGAGGGATATTGCCAGCATCGCCGGAACCCTCTACTACATGGTCTGCGCTGAGCAGGCGGACGAGTACGTGAGAAAGATACGTGCTGGAGGCTGCGATATCGATCACATGCGCGTCAGCTGGAACAAAGGTAGGACGCCCTACATCAAGCTGGCATCGTGGCTGGTCAGGCCGAATTGGTGCATGAAGACACTGCCCATTCGATCGCAGATACAGCGACCACAGGAGAGCCCGAACAACGAGCCCATCGACTTTTGGCTTTACTACGACAAGCCTCAAGAGATGCTGAAGCACGAGACAAAGATCATTCTTGATATCCCTGGTGGTGGCTTCGTAGCCATGGATCCGCGTTGCCATGATGACAAGCTCTTCGCATGGGCAGGCAAGAGCAAACTGCCAGTGGTTGCGCTAAACTACAAGAAGGCGCCCGAGCACCCATACCCGTTCGCTCTAAATGAGTGCTTCGATGCGTACTACCAGATCATCTCCACGAAAGGCAAATGCATCGGACTGTCCGGCCAAACAACTCCCAGGATTGTATTGAGCGGCGACAGTGCTGGCGGTAACCTGGCCGCGGCCTTGGTGATCAAGCTTCTACAAATCCCATCATCCGATCTCTACAACAATTTCTATAGCAAGAGCACGCCGGTCATACCGTTACCGGAAGCTCTGATCTTGATCTATCCCGCTCTCGAAATGAATATCCACAGCTTCATGAAGCCAGAAGATGTCGAATTGTTGAACAAACCGGAGTACAGGAAGCAAAACAAAAAGTTCATCAAGCGGAAGAGCGAGGCTTTCAGACGACTGACCCCGAAAACGCCACACGGGTCCGACGACGAAGACGAAACACCGCGTCCATCGACGCCCAAGATAGACGTACCTATAGATCCCAGCAAAGATGCACTTTCTCGCGACAAAGCCGCCACGGTACCCCCTGTCGCCGCTGTGAGTACAGACTCATCGATTGTAAACGGCAAATCAAACATCATAGCCGTCACGCAGCCACGCCAACTCCGCACCAACGTCAAGATGTCCAGCATGATCTCTCAGCTCCATGATCGAGTGCTGCCACCCGAGCTCCTGCGAGCCATGATCCTCTTGTACATTGGCGAGCAACATAAGCCGAACTTCACCACGGACTACCTTCTCTCTCCACTTTTGGCGCCTGAGAGCATCTTGCAGCGTTTTCCCAAAGTGTACATGCTCTGTGGCGAACAAGATCCTTTGGCCGACGACACCTTCTTGTTCGCCGGCCGCCTGCGCCAAGCGCACGCGCACCACTTCCGCGAGCGACAGGAGCTAGGTCTGGAAAGCTACAAAGCAGTCTTTGACGACAAGAAGCATGTCGAAACCATGATCATCAACGGCGTCAGCCACGGCTTTCTGCAATTCGTTACCGTCTTCCACCCAGGCTGGCAGTACATAGACCAGTGTCGACGTTGGATGATGGACGCTTTCTTCGAAGCCGATCAGCGCGAAGCCGGAGCCCAAAGCGAGCCACCGACTCCCATGACTGCGGAGCCAATCACGCCCTCCGAAGACTACTTCTCGCTTCTCAGCATAGAGAGACGAGAGCAGCAGCAGCAACGAGAGCGCCACCATGGCCGGAAAGAAAGCAGCAGTAGCGAGGCTGAAGACCGGCCCTTGGAGATGACCCCTCTGCGGCAAAGCGGCTCGCTACCTGGTAGTAGCACCAGAAGGAGGCGCCGTAGCTCGCAGGGCAGAGGCTCACTCAAGCGTCTCGACGGTAGCGGAAGGAAGAGTCCTGTGGCGACGCGTAAGGGCGGGCTGATCAGGCTGCCGAGTGATACGGATCTTCTGGAGAGGAGAATGGGTCATTTGGCTGGGCCACTCCTAGGCAAAGGGAGCGGAATGGATTCTGATTGAGTCTCGCGATTCGAGTGTTTCCCTTCTTTTTATGGATCCTCGATCTTCTTTGTATGAATGCATTATGACTGATGAGACTTTGATTCTTGACTTTTCTTCTCCAGCAGCTAGACTGAGATAGAAATATCGCATGGTTCTGTTCTGCCCCTAGATATGTAAAGATTCAGGTGTATAGCAAACTGAGTTTAACTCGTAGAATGTTGTGCCTAACACGTTCGAAAAGTCGCCCAAGAGTACGTGTAATCAACAAAGTCAATCGAGGTCTCTTCCAGTTGTTAGTTGATAGACCCGAAAGCTTCAGTTGTCAAGTTGACAAGTTGACTGACGATATGTCCAGACTACAAGCTAGCAAATACTGCACTGCAATGTACACAGCTGATGAGCTACTGCTGGATGGTTGGTAATCATGTTACCAAGCTACAAATAACTAACCATAAGGTTGTGCGGCATGACAAAAGCCGGTACGCAGATCCGGTTTGAACTAACCCCTCTTTTTGTTTGACTTCCACTCCTTGACATGATCAAACAAACGAATGCAGCTCATTTCAATAACTAATCTGACGACCAACTCAAGTTCACTCAATCCCAAGCATCTCCGTCTCTACTATCCATCCGCCATGGATAGTAATGCACCAGATGGCTCGCCAAATGGAGTCGATCTAGCTACATTCCCAGCAGCTGCCAAATTGGTAGAGAGAGTCGGCGAGTTCATGCAAGAAGTTCAGAACTTGTAAGTGCGCTCTTTCGACCGATTCGTTGTCTCTATGGCTTCCTCCAATCGCATGCCTGGAATGAAGTGCAAGCTCATGCATCCAGAACTCCAGGCAAAGACCTGGAACGCCGCCTGAACCGCGATTACGGGCCCGGAAACCTATTCTATGATGACTTCTGCTCGCTGGTGAAAACTGGAATCAAAGAGGGCTGGGCTGCTTCGGGCGAACTTGATGGGCCGAAGTATCGACGTGGTAAAGTAAGTCAATGCATTCATCCGTTGCTAAACTCACCTCCATCTCCCCAAACAGAGGATCTCAACGCGAGTTTCAGCATTTGCTCATTAATTGGTTCACTCAATCTACAGATATCTCCCCCGTCTCCGACCACCCTATACATGTCCATCACGACCGTATTCTTCGACTCGCAGGAAGTCTACGCGGGACAATACCACAAGCACCCGTACGGTGAAATCAACTGCGTCGTGCCGATCGATCCGACTTTCGAATTGGAAGGCTTGCCTGTCGATGAGAACTGGCAGGGAGCGGGTTGGACGAGTCTGGCGCCGGGTACGCACCACTACCCTCGTGCCAGAGGTGGGAAGGGTGTGGCGCTGTTTTTTTTGCCCAGTGGCAGGATTGCGTACGACGCAAAGCCAGGGGAGCCACAGCCAGCGGGGATGTAAAATAGGTTGTTATTGGGCGTCTGGTACTTTGGTGTCCTTTCACACTGTCCCCAGTCTTATATATTTTCTCGGTTTGATATGTTAATAGCTCTTCGGCAAATCGAGCACTTTCTCAGAGATGTAGTTCAGACACATCTCTCTGGACACCGGGGCAAGCCGAGGAATTATCACTTCTCTCAACAGTCGCTCGACATGGTACCTGTGAATGTTGTTAGAATCGAAATTTCCGAAGGTGAAGATAAGGGTTGAACAAGGCAAATCGACTCACTCCTTCGCGTAACCCATCCCACCCATACTGCAAACCGCCGTCTCGCAAGCCGTAAACGCATTCTCTCCCGCAAGATACTTGACCGCATTTGCGTACTCGCCGGCCGCATATCCCTCATCCCACATCTTCGCAGCCTGCATGATCATCAACCTTGTGCTCTCAAGCTGACACCAAGCCCTAGCAAGCGGATGCTGAATCGCCTGATTTTGACCGATGGGGCGGCCGAAGACTACTCGTTCGCGAGCATATCGAGTGGCGTGTCGCAAAGCCGCATAGCCTATGCCCACCGCTTCGCCTGAAAGCAGAATGCGTTCAGCATTCATGCCGTGCAAGATCAATTTGAAGCCGTCGCCTTCGGCCCCGATGCGGTCGGCAACGGGCACGCGCCAGCCGTCGAAGTAGAGTGAGTTGGTGTCGACGGCTGCGCGGCCCATTTTCTTGATTTCTGTTACTGAGACTTGCGAGCGGTCGAGGTCAGTGTAGAATAGCGTTAGGCCTTCGCTAGGTTTTTTGACTTCTTCTAGTGGCGTTGTACGGACAAGGATCAGGATTTTTTCCGCAACTTGCGCGGTCGAGGTCCAGATCTTGCTTCCTTTGAGGACGTAATCTGATCCATCCCTGGTGGCTAGGGACTGTAGTTTGAGGGTGTCGAGACCCGTGTTAGGCTCCGTCACGGCGAAACAAGCCTTCTCTTCGCCGGCGATCAAAGGTGGGAGGAAACGCTGCTTCTGCTCCTCGCTGCCGTACTTGACGACCGGTGCCAGCCCGAAGATATTCATGTGTACGCTGCTACTGGCCGTATATCCGCCACCGGCCTCGGCGATCGTCTGCATCATGACAGTCGCTTCTGCAAGACCGAGCTCACTTCCTCCGTACTTTTCGGGCATCATGATTCCCAGCCAGCCCGCACGGGCGACCGCTTCTTGGAATTCGGAAGGCCATCGTGCGGCGTTGTCGGCTTCGAGCCAGTAGGAGTCGGGAAAGCTGGAGCATATCTTTGCAATGGCTTCGCGGACAGTCGATTGCGAGTCGTTGTAGTCTGGGTATGCCGGGAGGTATTCTGTTGCTTTGGCGATGTATGATCTTTGCTGAGGTTGGGTAAGAAATTGTCGTGTTGTCAGAAATGATAATCCGTGAGACAATTGATAGAACTGTTTTAGTGGCGATGCTGGAGTGCCTTGAACTGAGAACAGCCGTTGTCCGATGTACTGCTGGACGCGGTGTCTCGACATTTTCGTTCAATTGAACAATCTTTGATCGTGAAAGACTGTGTCACGACCGAAGAAAGTCTTCGATTACATGACTTCTGACATCGATCTTTATTGATGTTATTGGATTCAATAATGTGAGTTTGACATTTGACCTCGGCTGCCCAATGTCACCCCGCGCGGTCAACGACCCAAATGATGATGAGGCAGCTGTGATTTTGTCAGTATTGGTCACTGTATTCGTTCCAAAGTTACAGCTTCGAGTACATGTTGGTTTTGTTATGCCATGACGGACGTGAATGCATAGTTCGCACTCCTGGCCATGTTTCGTCTTACGAGCCGTCCGGCTTTCACTCTCCACGCCCAACCATCATACAGAAATGGCATCAAACACTTGGCCATTCGCAAACAACCGTATTCAGATTCAGTAGACACAGGAGCTGACCTCAAACCTGAGTCGATCGCGGGCCCTCTGAAAGGCGTTCGCGTCCTCGACTTCTCTCGAATCTTAGCTGGGCCATTCTGTTCCCAGATTCTAGCAGACTACGGCGCAGAGATCGTGAAAGTCGAGTCGCTACAGGGAGACGAAACAAGGTCGTGGCAAGGCAAAGGAGAATCCGAGGACTGGGAGGAGGGTTCCGGGCCCATGAGCTTCTACTTTGCTTCAGTGAACCGCAACAAGAAGAGTATCACTCTCGACTTGAAGCAGCCCGAAGCTCTGGAAGTGGCCTACAGACTTGCCAAAACATCGGATGTCGTTCTCGAGAACTTTGTGCCTGGCTCTGCTGATAGGTTGGGCATTGGGTACAAGAAGCTCTCCGAGATCAATCCACGCTTGGTCTACGCTTCAATATCAGGCTACGGCGCATCGGGGCCTTATAGCAAGCGTGCGGGTTACGATGCCATTGCTGCAGCAGAGGGTGGTCTGATGCATATCACTGGCCATCCTGACGGCGCGCCTGTACGCCCTGGTTTGGGTATGACCGACATGGCAACCGGGCTTTACACACACGGGGCTATTGTCTCTGCACTGTACCGTCGCGACCGTACCGGAAAGGGTCAGCATATCTCGTCTTCTCTTTTCGAGACACAAATCAGCCTACTCATCAACATCGGTGCGAATTGGCTGAACCGGGGCATTGAAGGCCAACGATACGGCGCAGCGCATCCGAGCATTGTGCCGTACAATACTTGGAGGTGCGAAGATGGGCAGTGGTTGACAGTCGCCGCCAACAACGACCGCCAATTCCGCACGCTCTGCGAGAGGATCGGTCGCTCGGATTTGCTCGAAGACGAGCGATTCACCACGAATTTGAAGAGAGTGGAACACAGGCCGCTCATGGATGAGATATTCGACACGGCCTTCGCATCCAAGTCGTCCGAGGAGTGGGTCAGAATTTTGGATGGCTCGGGCCTTGCGCATGGGAATGTCAATTCGATCCAGAAAGCATTCGAACATCCTCAGACGCAGGCGCGTGACATGGTTCAAGGGTTGGAGTGGGAGGCGGTGAAGTCCAAGCAGTGGAAGGCTATTGGGCCGCCGGTGAAATTTGGGAAGACTGAGGCTCGAGTCGGACCAAGGCCGCCTCTATTAGGCGAGCATAGTGAGGAGATCCTGGCTGGCTTGGGCTATTCGACGAGCGAGATGAAAGAATTTCGACGTCGAGGTGTTGTGTGAGAATGACGGTCAGCCCGCAATGCAAGGCAATGCAATCCATACGTATTGATGAATGCCATGTGTAAATCTAGTAGTACTGTAGACGGTCAGACCGCTGGTACGAACAGCATCAACTTAGCGAGAGCAACGCTTGCGCTGCAGGATGCCGGAAAAGGATACATGTACATGTAGACCTCGGGCAAGATCTGATTGGATGGGGGGAGATGGGCATGTGGATGTTTCATGCATGCGAGTCAAGGGCCATGGTTAAGATGAGCTTGTGTTGCGCTGGAGGTGTACATGTGCATGTTTGCAGCGCAGAGGAAAAAGAGGTGCCCTTGCTGTGCTGACAACAGACAAGAAAGTGACAAGTTAAAGTGAAACGTGATTGCGCGTTTGGGTGAAATTGAAAAGATTCCAGTCTCGTCCCCCGCGTTGAGTTGATGTCACCATTCCCACACCGTTGTTGATCCTCCATGCCCGGGAAATGATGAATATGCCGTTGTTAGTCCCGCCTAGCTCCAACCGTTGCCTTGAACACTAGAGGTACAGTATCACCTACGAAGGAGAAAGCCATGGGATTAGTTCTATGCATCTTCCAAATTTGCCTACCTAACCTACATGCACCCAAGATGCATCTATTACGTGCATGTCAAATTGTATATATCGACTTTGCTCGGTAGGGAGTGAGTGAGTGGTGATGATCATGTCAACATCAGCAGGGCGAGTACAGTACATAGGTGAATATCAGCGAGTGAATCCAGCTCAAGACACTCCGGTAAATCAGTCAAGCGTTGCTGGTACTGTATACTGTACGATAAACCTAGGTACCAAAACTGCCGTGAAACCAGGCTAAAACTCGACGGAAACCCAGTCGGTAAATCCAATACCATGCGACAACCCATAATTCTGTCACCATCTGCCCCATCTACCGAAGCCTAATCCGCCAAGGGCTGGCCTGCCTGTACATGTATGTAGTTAGCCTCCAACCTGCTACTCCCGCTCTTGCAGATGCGCAAACTCCTCCACCACCCGTCGAACCATCCGCGTACTGTATCTCGCTAGGGCCATTAATCAAATGACCCTGTCATAGCGCACTTGCCCATGGCGGCGGGACACGACGATCAAGCCCTCACTAACCCTATTCCCAAAGACATGCAACTTCCACCAACGCCTCCAGACGACTACAGCAATGATCACAGGACCGGACTCGAGACGCCGCCCATGGAGATCCTTCAGCAGCAACTGCTGACTCCGGACATCACACCGCCGGGCATGGTTCTGAACCCTCCCAGGCCTCTGCTAGGCCGCAACGCCAGCTCGAGAGCGAACTCCTTCCGAACTGCGAGAGAAGAACAGTCGCGCGAGTTCTTGCACGCAGCAGCCACCGTAGGGAATGAAGCCGATGAAGATGCGCTCAGCATCGAGGTCTCCGAATGCAGTGACGACGGCGACGACGACACAGTTGACGAAGAGCCATGGCGGCATATACCTGGAGCCTTTCGCAACACTCCGAGCACCACTTCCAGCAGGAACGCCTCGCAACCAAGCCAGCGCACCGGCTCCGTCAGCACACCCAGCACGACTTCTAGCGACAAAGCTGTACGACCCAAACAGTATCTAGACGTCGAGAGTCCGCCCAGCACGGGTTCCAGCCGCAACATTGTGCGCGAAAGGCAATACCGACACGACACAGAGAGTCCGCTCGACCGCCAACGAGTCCCAGCAGTAGATCACACCAATGCGAGCGTTTCGTACGCGCACAGCGAGCGCAGCTCTGAGGGAGATGCCAAGGAGTCGGAAAGGTCACAGCTTGAAAGCGCGGAGGGTCTCGACGAAAGAAGTGCAGAAGAGTCGGACCATGATCATGATGAGGACACAGAAGACTGGCAGAATCATGTGTCGTATATGGCAATGGATGGAGAAAACGACAGCGGGAGGGAGCATGAAGGCGCCGCGACGCCTGCTCGAACAGGTTCTCCGAGTTCCCGCCTGAGTGGGCAAGGAAGAAGAGTTGGGAACAACGGCGCACATCATAGCGATCATCTCAAGGGCATCAACAACCCGCCGTACTCGCCCTCTGGAATATCGAACTCAGCTGCCGAGCAAGGGCTACTCAAACGCGGATCTGATGAGAGCAGTCGCCAGCGCAGCGATGAAACTCCATCGCCAAGCGTTGGTGCTCAACAGCGACGACAAAAAGTTGCACACGCAGAGAGTCCCCCCATGAAGGCACCCATAACGCCAAGGGCGCGTGAACGTGAGGCACGCAGATTGAATTGGCTGCGCCAGCATGCCGGGAACCTTGCCTCACCCGACATACCGGTGGAATTCTTGACCGCGCCACCACGCAACTCAAACGACTTGGTGTACAAGCATATTCAACAAGCCAACATGGACCGCTTCGATGCGCTAAAGAACGGACAGGCCGTCGAAGCTGTTGTCATTCCGACCGATGAGGCTCGTTCTCGCCAATTGCGGCATGTCACCAAGCGCCAGTCGCTGCGTAGTATCAGCGATAACAATAGCGCATACATGCCCAGTGGTGCTTCAAGACGCGACCATAACCTCCGGCACAAGAAGGCTTTGACACCACAGAAGGCACCTCTACAAGGTAGCCTTGAGGGCACGCCCAACACGCGCTCGGTGTCTGGCTCTCACTCCTTGCGACATGAGAAGCGTCCGCTCAGTGGCACTGGTCGGCCATTACAATCCAACGATAACTCCCCAGTACTCTCTCACACCAATGGACATTCAGCGTTGCAACAAGTTCTCAAGGCCACCAAGGAGACGCCGAAACTTAGACATTCATCGCTACCGATAAACCTGAGCGCCGATCTTCACAAACCCAGCCCAGCGATTTCTGACTCTAAAAATGATGAGCGACGACGCAATCATGCGCTCCGACGGTCGTCACGAGAATACAGATTGGAGAACAATGCCCCTACAGGTGACCACGTTCCCTATCACGTCCATGCGCACGCTCCTCCGCAAAAGGATCCCAGCACAATCGTCGAGACTACAACCTTTACCTCATCCCACCTCCTGGGTTTTGACGCGCATCATAGAAACCGAAACCTGGGCACTCCATTCTCCGTCAGCGCGGTGTCTGATCGTACGGATATGGAAGTATGCGAGGCACAAAACGTAGCCTACTATCCACACAGCAACGAGAGTCTATTGGTTGTTCAGCATCACTCTAAATCCGAGCAAAAAGGTCAAGGTGAACAAGATGCGCTGGCTAAGAGTAAACGCAACAGTGCTAGTGTTAAAGATGCGCGCATTGTACAACTTTTCCCTGAGCTCCCAGCGCAGTCTCCACCTGCAATCGCGGTCAACGGGAAAAGCATTCACACTGTCGAGAGCCCACTCATCAACCCGCGAGAAGCTCCCATGCCTCCGGTGATTAAATTCATTCCAGCCACGCCGTCCCACGAGGACGATGAGAGAGAACTTGTTCCTGTGATTGAAGAAGATGTGACCGGCTCTCCGCAAAGACGAGGGTCACTTGCGAACCGCGCGAGACGATACAGCGAGGTCGTTGTGCGTCCACTGTTCGGCCGTACCCTCGTCACTCGCAGCCATCACATCCATCCTTCGCCTACAGCAGCTGAAAAGCGCGACGAAAGGCTCCACCCAAACTGGGTTCCCAACAGTTTCTGGCACGATGATGACGACGACGACTACGATGATGAGGATTACCTCGACTCCGAGGAACCCTTCGAGCGCCTACCGGCAGGTGGTGACACCTCAGAGCATCCGCGTACCAAATTCCCACGCAACATGAGCGTGCGCATGCCTGGATTCCGTGGAAGTGGAGGCTTCCTACTCGGCAACAGCCTAGGCATGGACAGGCACGGCACCAACAAACGGAGACCTCATGTCACGCCGCCCGGCAAGACGGACTCGACTCCAGCACCGAAGAAAACGGTCCGCCGCGTATCATCCATGGATTCCGTTACTAGTCGCACGTCAGCAGACGGGCGGATCTTCACCATTCCGGGCACGCATCAAAGGGTGCAATACGTTGGCTTTCAGCCATTGAAAGACAAAATAAAGAAGAGGCGACAAACCAAAGAGGACGCAGCGAGAGAGAAAAGGAGAGCCGAACTCAAAGACCAGATCGGCATGCGCATTGTACATGATGCTTGATGGGCTTACATGACGAACGCCTTGACCGCACAGCACCCGACGACTGACCGCGGTTGGAGGGGGAACGAACCGAAGACACGAATACTAACGATGAGATGATCTGAAACGAAATGGCTGATAACCTGGGCTCGGGACGAAAGAAAAATGAGCAAGACTTCACGAGATGCATCACGCGCGAGCGGCAGTTTCTTCATTTACATCCGCCTTTTCCCTATATTAGCTTTTTGGTGCTTTTTTCTACTTTGCGCACTGTACAGCTTAATTCGACGCTAGTCACGGAATCAATCAGATCACATACAGTCAACGTCCTTTTCCATTCTTTCCGTCTTCTGTTGACCTTCGGAATAGCTGCTCTTCATTTTACACACAGTATCATACCGTCGCTTACGCCCACCGATTGATGCCCTACCAGAACACAGACTTCAGAACAATCGCAAACGCACATGTACGTCTCACTTTTTCCTCGCTTTGGAACCAGATTGATGGTACTTTATACCAGATACACACTAACACTCAATCCTTCAACATCCCCTTCGCCCACTCACAATCGATACCTGAACCCTTTGTTCTGGCGGTCAGTGATATCCGCAAACTCGACGTCCTCCAAGTGTCCCTGACCGAGTATTCCCTGCTGCTGTGCCGCCGCCAACTTGTCTCGTCGCTTGTTCTCCCACATGTAGTAGGCTCTTAGCGTGAGGGCTAAAACCACCGCTACCGCACATGTCACGATGATCGTGATCTTGGCAGGGATATAATCAGGGGCGCTTTGAGAGGTGAAAGTCAAGGGTCTGACCGGTTGTTAGTATCTCTTTATTTCAATGTTCTGTCTCTCTTGTCGAAAGAGCTGAGTGGAGACCAGTTGGACTTACCCGATGATGTTGCCGAGGCAGAAAGATATGAGAAGCACGGCGTTCATCGTTGTCTGGGCGGAGAGTTAGCATGAGGTTCTTGCAAGAACTGTTGTGTCTGGGCTGGATGTGGGTCGCCTACTTTCTTGGTGTGACCGGAATAATTCGCGCCCACCCAGCTGTACACCAGGGGAATGGTGGCTCCAATACAATTGGTAAGGTAGTTCCCGATCAACAAGCCGATCTTGTATTGATCCGTGTTCGGCAGGAAAGCAAGAAGGCAGCCGCCCAAGATGCCAGGCAAGAGTAGCGCGACGACATTCAAGCCTCGTTGCTCGAACCTTCCGGCCAGCCAAGTCGCGATGAGGACCGAGACAATAGATACCGCACCAGAAGGCAGCTGCAGCAGCGCCGTCGTCTTACTGTCATATCCGAACCCACGGATGATGGTCGCCTGGAAGCTGGACACCGCTCCGTTCGGCACGTTGGAGGAGATCATTGTCAGCGACAACAACCAAGTCTGGGGGTCCATAAAGCATTCGAGAATCTGCTCTGGTTTGACGGTCTTATTCTCAATTCCGGTTTGATTTGCTCGCAGGCGTTCGATTGTCCAGATTTTCTCGTCTCGGGAAAGAAAGGTGCAGCGCATCGGACTGTCCGGGAGGAACCATAGCACGAGAAGACCAACGCTGATGGTGATCAGGCCGACTACCAGAAACAGGATCTGCCAACTTGTGAAGGCGTCGCTCTCGTAGTGCTGGAAGCCGAAACTCATCAACGAGCCGATGATGGTTCCTACGCCGACGCCGATGTACCAGAGGCCGACTCGCCAGGGCTGTTCTGAGCGCTGTGATGGATGTTGGGACATGTTCTTGATCAAGTTTTCTGCGGGTACCGACCTTATACCACATTGTGGTAATGAGCATCAAACTAGGAGCCACGGCACTCTCGAAAACTCCCAGGAGAACTCTTGTCGTAACAAGTCCGGCCCAGTTCTTTGCGGCAGACGTGCAGACCACAATCACACCCCACTATGTATGATATAAAGGTTAGCCTTGCCAGGGCGAAATGCCTTTATAACCCTTTGTGAAGAACTCGGGAGGAACTTACAAGGACAACCATCGCCCCGAGATACTTCGCAGTAGGCAGCACTTGCATTCCATATGCATGGGGGAACTCGCAACCCAGGTAGCTCACGTAGAAGATCATAGCCAGTAGGCTGAACTGCGTTCCGCTGATGTTCGCATCGTCCTGTAGGCCCATGACGTTGGCATAGTTGATGAGAGTCTTGTCTAGATATTCTATTGGGAAGGATAGGCATTAGCTTGCTTTCATGTACGAGAACAGACAAACAGTCAGCAGCACTTACGCAACGTGTAGCAGCCAAACATCAGCGGCATGATGCGCCAATCGATCTTGCGAAGCAGCGCTTTCTCATCCGAAGCAGTCATTGGCTTTGCTTCGCCTCCACTCCGAAGGAACTCCAACGCAGCATCTTGAGTTTTGGCATTTCGGATGTCTTTGACTTCTCCGATGGCGTGGTCTGGGCTTGAGTCTCGGGCGGCAGTCTCGATATCCTTGTCTTCGCTGGGTGATTTGGACATAGTGATGGTGGATAAGGAGTATCTCAATTTGCAGAATGGCTACACAGCCTAATCGAGTTTCCAAGAAGACAAGCGGTCACACGTCTCTAGATATAGACTCCCTCCTCGCACTTGCTGGGCAACAAGGGAAAGACGGGAGTTCCAGGCCATGCTTAACAATCCCAACGATCGTTTTCCTCGGCCATGACAAAAACTAGCACACCCACGATACAGACAGACATTGGCAAACCAAACGTAAGATGCGACATGGCAGTTTATCTTGTCCCAGGCTAGTAGGACGGCAGACTTCGATTGGTCGAGCATTGCAGCGCCGAATACCGCTATCAAGAGACATGATACATGCAGACTCTTGGTTCCAGTCCCACGTGGTGGAATGTAGATGAGCGCATGTGCATGACGAAACCAGCGATAGATTGCCTAGTCTGCCGGAGAGATCTCTGGTTATGCTGCCCGATCTGGCAGCTGCGTATGCGTGTCGAGATAGGCGGACGACCAAAGGGACATGGGGACGGGAGGTCTTGGGTGCGAAAGTGAGGAGATGCGGAGATGGAGATAAGAGAGCACGTTGCCAAGACTTCATGTTACAGTACCATGATGAATTCCCTTTTCGCGACACAGCAAGTAAAGAATATCTAATCTTCATGGCAATGAGAGGATATTCTGTGATCGATAACGGTAACTGGAGCCAACACCTTAATCGTGTCATGTTCCAGAGAGCAAGAAGGATGAACTATGAAATCGCAAATTCGCCACATGCTCCATGCAAACTCGTCGCGGGCTGCACAGAGATAAGGCACACGGCGACATCGAACCCATTGAATATGCCGGGCGGGTAAGTCGGGGTCTGCGGGCATGTGGATATTTATCACTCACAATCACTGCTGAGACGCGCGCCTGCCGCTTCAACCGGATCACGACGGCGGCGGCCCTACATTTTGCACTTCACAAATGCCATTATCGCCAGACCTCAGAGGAAGAAACTCGTATTAGCTGACTTTCAAGTACAAAAAAATCATGAGCAACTCAATATTCGAGTAGACAACATTGGTCTACTACGCCGCACAAAACACTGTTACAAACCACGCGTAAAAAGGGGGAAAATCAACCAACGTCCCGACCGAAGCATCAACAAACTCTGGAACATGACAAAATCCCATAACAAGCCAAAGCCCTCCAAGTTCCAGATCCACACGCCATCGAGTCCCACGCGCATCATAAAAAGGCCAAAGCCTTTCAAAAACTCCGAACGCCCGCACCATCAAATACCAAACGTTAACTGCAAACATGCTTCTCCCTTTTTTTTGGACCAAGATTTGACCTAGAGGAGGCCAGACCGTGCCGTCTAGTTGTCGTTCGTCACACGGTCGAGAGACATGCGAGGGTCTTGCGGATAATTCCTCCGACCAGCAAACTGTGGGTTGGCAGACAGGCGGGCTCCAGTACCTTGCGGTAGCTTCAAGAGCTCTCCAAGATCGCGCAGCTGAAGCGGATCAACCCCATGGTTTTCTGTCCCAGACTTTGCGGTCTCTTGTCCGGTCTCTTGTCCGGGCACGGGCATCTGGTACAGTCCTACCAGGTCACGCTGCTCCTCAACACGAGCTCGCTTCCTATCAAGAATGTCAGTAAGAGACACGACTCTGGTACCTTTGCTTCAAAGACTCACTTCGGATCGGCATATTCTGTCGTCTTGTTGTTCTCGAATTCAGCCCTAAGGCCGCCTTCGCCTCTGAACTGGACACACCCGCGTGCCACCCTTCCATCAGCTTCATCTACCTTTCGATTGTGCTCGCGGAATGCGGCCGCTCTCAGGCGGGCATCTGCACCGGCCGTATTCGCCGATGCGAGGTGCACCAGTTCAGCACCCGAGAGGCGGGCCGGATCCTCCTTTGCGAGATGGTGGTCTACCGTCTCCAAGGTGCGGTCTGCAGCTGCCACCTTCCCCTTCTTCGCGCCGGACTTCGTTGTCTTTGAGGAGGATGCGGACTTCCTCTTCTTCACGCCGGATGTCGTCGCCTTTGGGGAACGTGCGGCCTTCTCCTTCACGCCAGATCCGTTTGCCTTTGAGGGGCTCGAGGCCTTCACCTTCTCTGCTGGAGGTTCCTCAAGACCAGCGGGACGCGGCTGCCCGAAGGTCTTTTCATAGCCCTTGGTCCTATATATGGCGAGAAGGTTAAAGTGTCGAAGACGGCATGCTTGGGCGGTGCGGCCGAGAATGTTGCCAATCGCACCGAAAAATTTGACGTCACCCTGCTGGTGACGGTACGACCATAACCGACGTTCCTACGCACATGGTCAGTTTCTACAAAGCGCATAGTGAGGAAGTATCGCTTACATCTTCCCTCGTCCAGTCTTTACCACCATTGGTGGAGAGCGTAGACGCATTTGCGGGCGTCTTGCGCTTTCCACCAGTATTGGTGGAGGTGGTATCGGCGCGCTCAGTCGAAGGCGTCGAAGCCGTCGAAGCCGAGCCACCGAGAGTCTGACTGTTGGCAGGCATTGTTATAAGTTGTTCAGGTGGTATGGTTTTAGAGTGTGTGGGTTCGGTAAGATATCCCGTTGAAGCAGATGTTGGCTGAGCTGATGTTTGATGGTAGCACCGTCGGAGAAGCCTCAATGTGAGATATGATTGAAGAACAGATTTTACAGGGATGCACAAGTTTATATACTCACGACAGAAATCTCAGCGGCCTGCGAATGTTCTACTGCTCTGGGTCGTTCCTCAAATGAGCTACCTCACTGTCCTCGTTTGCGGGTACATGTTTACATTTCCATGGTCAGCGAGAGGACGATACACCCACAGCGTATCGAGAAGATGTAATCCGGCTACTCGGTTGGCGGCAGACCGGCGATCGACAAGCCCCACTATCTTCAGGATTTAGCGTACCAGCCCACAAGCGATGGCATATGCTTTCGTTCTGCAACTAGTTTCTCAGTGGTTAATGGTTTTTGCTGACGACCTAAAGTCGATGGTACGAGCACACTAGCATAATCATTGCCATCGAGATATGATGACCCTGCAACAGGTCTCTCCGTGGTCAAGGCAGTGTGAGCTTAGTACATAGCCGGTGGTATGAGCATTACGACTTGAAAACTTGCGCGAGACCGGGTGACTTCGGGATAGCTCTCTCAGCGGTCAATGCATCTTGATAGTGTTAAAAGCCTAATGGCATCGGCATACCGACATAGCCCTCGGGCCGAGACACATTGACTTCGCGACAGCTATCCCACCGGTCCTTGCATTCTGATCGTAGTCTCAAGCTGATGGTATGAGCACTTTGGCATCACTGTTATACTGAGATATTCTGACGTTACAATAACTCTCCGTGGTCAATGCATTCTGATCGTAGTACCAAGCCGATGGTACGATCGCCATGTCTCAACGATCAGCTCGAGATGTAGTACCCATTTTACACCTCTCCCAGCGGTCATCACATTTTGATGGTAGCAGAAGGCCGATGGTATGAGCACGATGATAAATTGAAGTCGTCACAAGTGGGCTGTCTCAGGTCTACGGCTCTGACAAAAGCACACATCCCAGCGGCGCAATAGATTGGAGCTGAATCGGTGTCCTTGAATAGCACCTGTTGAAACCCATGATCCATCGAGAGATGTCTCTCAACTACACCAATCTCTGCGGCACTGCATGATCAGAGCAGTTTGGATTTATCCGGCACCGCCATTAGCGAGAGTTAAGAGTAGGGATTCCACATCCAACTCAGTGGCCGCCACCTGCTTCAAATCGCTGAAGAGCGACGACGGCGGCGGACTCGATGGGGGGGAATGGAGCGAAGTGAAGTCGTAGCTGGTCGAAACCACATCTGGCGGCCCGTCGGCCCGCTGTCAACCAGACCTCGGAACGAACTCTAAAGAGAGATAAAACGCGTCCCTTGGTCCCAGGAACAGGCAATTCCCCGCCACAGCCTGAGCCTTCGAAATGCATTGCTAATTTATGTCTACTTCGCCTTCCATCTGACGACACATCCCGTTGTGTTCTGCTCTGAAAGCATTGACTAAAACATGACAACCCTTACCCATCAACGCTGAGGCTTCAAGTCGGTGGGGCCTTCCACGTGCCATCAGCATTATCATCGCTATCATCTGGATTTACTGCCTCCGACGCACGTATACAGTCGCCTCCACAAAGACTACCGAATTCATCATATCTTCCTCTCGTTCTCCGCTCCTAGCAACTCGTCGGACCAGCTGTGCCGCACGGAGTGCAGAGAAGGTCTACAGGTGGACACAGACATCGGATCGGAGACGCCAACAGCCTACTACACTTCTTCCGAAGCTGCTGACCTCTCTGACAAGGTGACTGCACATCCGGCGCGCTAGCGTCGAGGACAGTGTGGTTGAAGAACCAGCGGTTGAGGTCGGAGTACATACCGTTGGCCTCGGTCCATGCAACACAAAGCTCGTGAGCAGACGTGCGTGGGAACGCTGAGATGTCGTCGCTGTTCACACGAGACGTAGCACGTACGGAGGGAGCACGGTCCGCAGAGCAACAAAGCAGACGAGCTCGCCACCCTTCACCGGAAGACGCCGTACACGTGATAACTTCATGTTGACCTGAGGGAATCCCTCTATAGCGTTCCGACGACACTGTGCGAATGATACTCCTTGGATGTATTCATGCATGCTACATGCGTTCCTTTGTATGGAAATCTTCCAGCTTTCCAAGTGCCGTTGCAGTCTCGTTCAATTCACTAGTCTTCATATACTTGTGCCACTTGTTGACCGGAGCCCAGCAAGCGACGTCCAATCCATCGATCATGATGAATTCTTCGGAGAGTACAAACAGTGAAAACAAGCAAAGTCGATCAAGAGACAGAGCGGAATTAAGAGAAGGCAAGGGGATCTCAGCAAGCTGGTGACCTGTGCCGCAAAAGCTAACACGGCACTATTCATATTTCATACATAATCGTTTACAAAGAGCCAGCCGTTCCAAATTTCCCATCCAAAACCCCCTGAGTTTTTGTGTATTTTCCCTCTTGTCCCGTTTAAGCCTGTAATTGGTATACCGATAACTCCAAAACAAAATCAGCCGTAACTTGCAGGCGGCCGTATATCAATATCTCCTTCCATCGGTTCAGTCGTATGAGCGACCCGCTCGGGACCGCTCCATCCACTCTTTGCTGGTGTCCAAGACATGTCACGCTATCACATGCGATGTATCATGCGTTCAAATCTGGAGTCAGTTCCAACTTGAAAGCAACAACACGCACAAGTTTCATCTTTGACTCCAACAGCATAAGCCGTGAGGTGTCGAAATTTAGGTCAAGGCCAGAAAAAGCTCTCTAGCTCCGCCAATGTTTAGACAGCACGGCCTGGTAACCGCGATAGATGCTCGAAGACCAGACGACAGCACCGCTGTAGTCTGAACAGGAAGCGAAATCGGGATGTCGATGAGTCGCATCACTCGTATGATCGTAAATCGACAAGCACGCTCAAACGACTTCGGATATGCGGTGGTCAGGCATGTGTGAGTGATGGTGGTGAGCGGACTCATAGCCATGGTGGTGGTCCATGATCGGAGGCTGCTGCGGCAAAGCGCTCTCGTAGGGCGCTTGATGCTCAGTGTGCGGCGGAGGAGGTGGCGGCAATGCGCTCTCGTACCCCTGAGAGTGAACAGAGAGCGAGTTCTCGTACTTGTCGACGAAGCCTTGCGAGCCGTCGTCGTCGATGGCGCTAGCGGGCATCGAGTCGAGCTGGTCGTCGGCGATGGGCGAGCGACGTTCGATGGGCACACCGTTGAGCTCATCGATCTTCTCTTTGCAAGCAGCAGCTGAGAAGCCGTTGCCGACCTTGCCCGACACGATCCTCCAACGGTCGTGTTCGTATTCATCCAAGGATTGACGCAGGCGGTCAAGCTGTTGCGAAAGGTCAGTAAACTGCGTCTGATCGATCCATGTAACACTCTGTTCCAGCGGACTTACCATGTCATCCGTCCAAACCATGGTCTTCGCTTTCAGCTTGGTGCAATATCTCACTTGCAGGGTACCAGAACTCCTTCCCGGGAAGAAGTCCGCAATCTGCTTCCAGGTCAAGTTCTTGGTCTCCTTTAGCTCCACGAGTAATGCGTCGTCTTCCGGTGTGAACTTGAGCTTTGGACCCTTGGGCTTGGCCGCAGGCTCTGGCATGCCAGGCTGTCCGACAACAGAAGGTGGACCGTGTTCATCTGCAGCATAAAGCTCCTCGCCGTAGCCGGTACGGTGGAACTTGGACGGTGGCGGTTGATTCGGCAGACGGTGGTGGTGATGTGACATGCTGTGACTGCTTGGAGAATGGACCGGCGAGAGGCTTGAACTGTATCCGTACGCTTGCGCTTGCATCTGGGCATGAGGAGCGTGAGCCAGCTCCACCGGGACTTGTACAGACTGGCTCACACTTGGAGCGTGCATCTGATGGATGTCGTAGCCAGCATCATAGGCGTACTCGGCGTGCGACCTTTTGCGAGCAGAAGAATGCTGTTGCTGCTGTGGTTGTTGCGGCTGGTACGCTAGTTGGCCTTGCATGTTCTCATGAGGGCTGCCATACACCTGGCCAGCGTGCGAGACTCTCCGGGACATCGGCATCATGTGAGCCTGTTCGACTCCATAAGCTGCCTCCGACGTCGGGATCTGCGAAGGGAGGACAGCAGCCATGCCATGCTGAGGATAAGCCTGGGTTGTTTGTTCAGGCGAGTGGATGTAATGGTTTTGTGGTTGCTGTTGGAAGCTCTGAGCTGCTATGAGCTGACCGTACTCTGCAGTCGAACCGGGGACCTGGTCTGGCTGTTGCTGTGACAGATCCTGGCTGTTATACTCAAAGGCATAGCCTTGATACGGTCGAGCCAGAGTTGCGACGGAGGCCATGTTGTAGGGTGATCACTTGGCTCAGGTGAGCCAACACAAGATCGTCGAATGTGTCGTTGTATGATGAAGTCGGGATGACTATAGGCGTAGTATCTTCAACGTCGTCAACGTGGATGCTGTATATCCAGGGACGAATATCCAAGATATCAAGGCTGACCTCGATGCAATATCTGGTAGGTATGAAACACAAGGGACAATAAGATATAGTGTTAACAGACGAGAGTAAGGAGGAAAGACATGGGAGTCAAGGGCCTCGAGGCATACTTCAACATGCGCACATAGGTTAGGAGGTGAGCCACCCAAGCAGCGGCTCACTTAGCCTTTGCTTTGCTGCAAGTGTTTTTAGTTCCCGAAGCCCAGCTGTCACCGGGAGAGTAAGAATGGGGCGGGATCGAGAGCTCGAGCACGCGTCTGATCGCCACCGTTGCGGTCGGACAATGCATTCGAGTAGTGCCCACGCCATTGGCAGGTGCCGACCCTGCCTCTGGATTGGCCAAAGGCGGAAAGAGGCGAAGGGCGTCTCTCAGGGCCTGATACAAACGTGGAGCATGGATCATCTCAAGACACCCGTAACTTGATGCTCTGTCGCGAATATACTCGGCGCTTGCGCATGCAGGTACTATATAGTCAGATCACCGACCCACGAGACTGTCCTTGCAAGTTCAACGAGGACAGGAGCATCTCCACATCGTCCCGTGCGAGTTGCCTCGAGCGCCTGGGAGTTGCAACAGGGCCGTGGGGATGCCGTCGAGGTTTGATACTTTCGGACCGCCGGCTTGGCCGTCGCCGAGTGCATAAGTGTGTGGGAGAAGGAGCGCGCCCCAAGAGGCCCGCAACTCTGAGCCTCGACTACGCTCGGGTGGAGTCGTCTCGAACTTGCTTGTATGATTAGACGGCCGGGCAGCAAAGGGAGACCGAGTTCGCCCATTACCCTCGCGTCTGTACGGGGCTGCAATCGGATCTCCAGCAAGGCAGGGAGAGAGGTCCGACGAAAGCTGACAGGGGTGTAGCATGAGACGGCCACGACCTGGTTGGTAGTCGCTACAGGTGCATGACAGGCACAGATGACACTGCATGCTGCCAGATTGCTGAGGCCCTGCAGGCTGGCCGGAGCCAACTGCGTGGCAGGCGTGGTGGTTGTAGAGTGGTTAGGTAGGATGGACGACAAGAGGTAAGCGATAGGCCTTCGGAGCGGCTCGCGTGCGGAGACGCGCCTCCAAGGGTTTGCTCAATGCTGGTACTGTAGTCAGAGTGGGACCTGGACAGGCGTGTAGTCTGGTCATGGCCGTTGCGATGCCCTACTGTATGTATTGTTATCGCGCCATCATGGCCGGGGTGTGGTGGAGAAAGCGTTGCGCGCCGTTCATCCAAGCTGGCCTTGGCTCGCGAGATCGACGTGCCCGCGATGCAGGCGTGGAGCCGTAGCAGAGGCAGCGTGAGCGTTAGCAGTCTGGCGTGTCTGGCTAGGAGGGCGTAGGATGGCACCGATGTATGCATGGTTGTGAAGCGGCTACGCCATCTGGCATGCTGCATTGGTGGTTCGGAAGAGTCTCCGTGGGTGCACAGCAGTGACAGTAGTGACGTCCGGGCATGGCCGCCGTCTGCGAGAATAGAGTGCGCATGTGCTTACGAGTGCGAAGGAAAGACGCCTTCCAAGAGGCCACTAGGGGAGCGAGCCTGGTGCGTCGCATGTCTCACGCAGGGAGGATTTGGGAGGACTGGCCGCGATGGCATTATTGGTGGTGGTGACACCCGTTGGTTGGGGAGACGGGGGAAGGGTAAGGCAGTGAGAGTCGCCGAGACATTCTTCTTGTTTGTTCTGCTAGCCTTCCCTACCTTCAAGTCATGTGACTGTGGTTGTACAGACAAGATGGGAAGAGACGGTGGTGGCGCTGATTCTGACAGGCGCCTTGCGTGCAACGGTGCCTGGGCTTTTCGCTGGTGTCATTCGCGTGTTGTGTGACAAAAACACAACTTGGAATACACACACATACTGTAGGTACATACACTACAATAATACTCCAGCCCACGCTGGATGGTACAACATCCCGATTCGACATTAAGGTTTCGGCCGCTGGGCTCGCGGGCTGGTCGGCACCGTCGGCTCCATGCACCACCAATATGCACCGCACTGCACTTCGCCTCTGATGGAGACGGCGGCGGCGGCGGCGGGCATGGCTCGCTCGGAATGCGGATCAATCGTTGAGAAGGAAGTGGGAAGTGGGAAGCTCGACGACGTAACCCGAACCCATCAGGCATCACACCACCCACTTACTTACTGCTACTTACAGCACTGCCTTAGACTCGCATGAAGGATTGTCTCGACTTCGGCAGGCGGGATGCCGTGTTATCCTGTACTGTACTGTACTGTACTGTACTGTATTGTACTGCACACTGTACCGTACTGCTTTCCAGGCCGGTGGGTGCACAGCACAGCGACAATTATTCGTGCGCTCGGCATAGCAGAGCTCGGATGACTCGCTTCGAAGGATTGATTGAATGATGCGAGATGAGATGCGATCTCACGGGACGGCCGCAGCGTAACACTGACCCCAACGCTACAGCAGACTAGTTGTCCATACCCTACCTTTGCAGTCCTTGCAGTGGTCGTCGATGAATTAGTAACAAACATCAGGGAAGTCTCGTACGGAACTACGTCGTCCAAAGCCTATGTGAAATAAGTTCCACCAAGGAAGGAGCAAGTGCAGGCAGAGTTCGAGACGACAGCCCGAATCGCTGGTAGAAGGAGATACGTCCGGTGGCACTAGACTACATACAAGTAAGATGTATGTAGGTTACGTTCGCTGGCCGCGGGCACCAACGCACAACACACATCCCACGTCGCAAAACGGCGAGCCGCCTTCGCCTGGCGAGCGGCCCGGCGAGGAGCGGGCACCCGCTCTCACATCTGGTTTTCTTGGCCAAGGGACTCCACGTCCTGGAACTTACGCCGAACAAGCCCTCACTCGCTATTATTTACACTCTCCATCCAAGACCCCAGCCGTCAACGGTGGTGGGAGCCTAGCCTCCCGAATCCTGCGGAACCATCGTATGCGAGACGGCGCCGCACTGTTCACCGTTCATCTTCCACCCACCAGTCACCCTTCCATCGTTCGTTATTCCCCCTTCAACCATACCGCCCAAAGTGCTAAGTCGGCACGGCACGGCTAGACTACCACCACCTAGCCTACAACACCCCATGTCGTATGCAAGAAGATAGGATAAACAAACCGAGTCCCCGGGCTCTCACCTCTCGCTCTCTCGCAAAGTTCGAACTCCACTCCTGCTTGCTCTAAAATTCCGGTAGTCTCTGTGGCTAAGAGAAAGTGCGAGCGAGACAACGCATCGGAAATCCACCGCGAAATGGCGCGGTAATCGAGTCCTCCAACCCAGAATCGAAAGTACAAGCGCATGGCGTCGCATCGCATCTTGTCGCATCGCATCGCGTCGAGCACAATCAGCGTCATTTACCCAGATTGGTGCAGTGGTAGTAGTTCCACGTAGAGAGATAGTTTAGGTAAGGTCATCAACCGATTTTACCCGCTTTCACTTGCCGAACCTTACAAGACCAGCCATCGCGATCACGTCACAAGGTTAGTTAACTACACTTCAAACTTGTTAATTGTCAGTCCCGTTTTCACAAGCGACATATCAAGCGAGTCTCAAAACAACCGATCCCACTCCTAGAACAGACCCCAGTCAAGATCTACTCCTTCCAAGACGATGATCCCATCCTCTCCTAAGCTCCAACACAAGACCCTTAGATGTCGCGCGACCGCATAAAGTTATACTAGATCAATAGCAGATAAGCGAGGTCGGCATAACAGATCCCTATTCTTGGGATCTACGTTCAGGGGAGTGGAGGGAGGAAGTTCCGGTACGACCTGTAGTACCAAACTACCAACTAACTTCCGACTTCACTACTGTGCTGCTAGCATGTTACTACTGTACTGTAGCACTCTGATACAACTCTCAACCACTCCCATTCCGCTCAACATCTCAACTCCAAACTTCCAAAGCCCTATGTTGGTCGAGGAGGGGTGAGGTGAGTTGCATGCATTAGCTTTGGCGCGCCAGGGAAACCAAAGCCGAAACCAAAGCGTATGCGTACAACATAGCAAAGACTTGTCACCGATGTAGAGCCTCCAACGCAAAGGGTCGGAAGGATTGCCTACAACTTCCTTGCCGAAGAATTGGATTCCCCGATCGCTGTTGATCTCAAGTTCTAGAAGTGAATCCTCTCCCTCCGAATACCCACATGAGATCCGCCATCGAGTCCCTTGTAGCAGGTCGCGGACTGTGACGTTGGCATATAGTTCACGTCCTCGGCGGTACTGCAAGGTACGTACCTGATATTTCTCTCAGTTTCGGTCTCATTGTCCCTGGCCTTCGGAACCGCAAGCCTCACCGTGATTATAGCCGTGCCTCAGGCTACCAGACCTAAACATCCATGCCATGCCACCCCATGCATCCGCGGCAACATGCACACTATCTCTTCCGTTCCGATCCGCCCTTGCCGTCCTTCCAAGGCACCAAGCCTCTGACCGCTACAAACAGAGTTTCCAACCTCGCATCAACAGCAGAAACAGCAGCGCGTACAGATGGGCAGACACGCAGATACCTGCGCAGAACCACGCGGAGCCCATGCATAGCAGGCGAAGAAATAATCTACACGATTGCAGTGCAGAACGTCTGCATTTGCCGCAAAGGGAAAGCCGTCTTCGATTACAGAACAACAAGGCGATCGTCTTTGCAGAATGCGCTTTGCAAGCTTGCAATGACACCAGCAGTAGCACCAGCAGGGGGCGTATAACGAAGAAATGTTCACGTGCCAATTTGTTTCGTAGGATCGAGCGGACGGGGTAGCGTGTCGGACCTTGTACCCAAGTACCTGCTACATGCCCAGCGCTTCGCAGGCCTCTCGTTCG